>Ga0105246_10000528_pt1 | contig 20860 bp, 21 predicted proteins | sample KBSM64metaG_FD_99694 | JGI IMG/M metagenome (GOLD analysis project Ga0105246, IMG submission 99694) | Miscanthus rhizosphere microbial communities from Kellogg Biological Station, Michigan, USA - KBS M6-4 metaG | ecosystem: Host-associated > Plants > Roots > Rhizosphere > Soil | place... | reverse complement strand
GACAGTTTGGCTGGCTGCTGCTGATCATCTTCACCACGCTGGCGCTGACCGGCCCCGGTCGCTGGCGCGTGTTTGGCGGCGTTGCGGAGGTGGCTCGTGGCGCAGGTTAATGACATTCATGACATTCCGAAGGCGGATCTCCCGCCCGTTCCGCAGACGATTTCACCGTGGCAGCCGCTGCGCCAACGCGTGTTCCGCATGCTGTGGATCGCCACCGTGGTCTCCAATGTCGGTTCGTGGATGAACGACGTCGGCGTTAACTGGACCATGCTAACTCTGAGCGCCGATCCGCTCTCAGTGGCACTGGTGCAGGCCGCCAGCAGCTTACCGATGTTCCTGTTTGCGCTGCCGTCTGGCGTGATGGCAGATATCGTTGACCGGCGTAAATACCTGCTGTTCTCGCAGATCTGGGTATTTATTGCCGCCGCCAGTCTGACTCTGCTGTCGTGGGCAGGACTGGTGACGCCGATGGTGCTGCTGATCGCCGCCTTCCTGCTGAGTACTGGCGCGGCCATGAGTTCACCGCCCTTCCAGGCCATCGTGCCCGATTTGGTCAGCAAGGAGGAACTGGGACCGGCTATCGCGCTCAACTCACTCGGCATCAACATCAGTCGCGCGATTGGCCCGGCGCTCGGCGGCCTGATTCTGTCGTTTGCCGGTCCTTGGATGGTGTTTCTGCTGAATACGCTCTCGGTACTTGGCGTGTTTCTGGTGCTGTATCTCTGGAAAGCGCAGCCCAGCGTGCAGCGTTTACCGCCAGAACACTTCTTCCCGGCGGTACGCGCTGGCGTGCGCTATGTGCATGCCGCGCCGGTACTGCGTAATGTGCTGGTGCGCACAGTCGCCTTCTTTGTCTTTGGCAGCGCCGGTTGGGCGTTGCTGCCGCTGGTGGCACGGCGCGAGCTGGGTCTTGGGCCAGGCGGCTACGGCATTATGCTGGGTTGCATCGGCGTAGGCGCGATTTGCGGGGCGCTGCTGTTGCCGCGTATGCGCAAACGCTTCAATCCCGATCAGCTGATGGTGCTGGCGAGCCTGATATTTGCCATCACTATGCTGGCGCTGGCGTTTATTCGTCACGTCTGGCTACTGAATGCTTTCGAGTTCTTTACCGGCTTTGCATGGATCGCCGTGCTTTCCACCCTCAATCTTGGCGCGCAACGTAGCGCCGCCAAATGGGTGAAAGCCCGTGCGCTGGCGGTCTATTTGACGGTGTTTTTTGGCTCGATGACGTTAGGCAGCGCCATCTGGGGACAGCTGGCATCAAAATTCAGCATCCCATTATCTCTGACTGTCGCCACCGTCGGCATGCTGCTGGCGAGTCTGACGGTGCTGCGCTGGCGATTGGATCAGGATCCAGACCTGAACCTCGACCTCAGTACGGTGAGCGATCCCTTGCCCGAGCTGGAGATTCGTCACGATCGCGGGCCGGTGATGGTCAGCTATCATTATCAGGTCAACCGCAGTGAGGCACATGCCTTTGCGGTGTGCATGCAGGATATGCGTCGCGTTAGACGGCGTGGCGGCGCGCTGAACTGGTCGCTGTATGAAGACATGCTGCAGCCCGACATGTTTGTCGAAACCTTTGTCGTCGGCTCATGGATGGAGCATTTGCGTCAGCGCGAGCGTTACACCATGAACGATCAAAAGATTCAGAATCGCGTGCTGGGATTCCATCAAGGCACTGCAGCTCCGGAAGTTCGTTATCTCGTGGCGCCTGAATAAGGCGCTTTCATTCATCGACATTAATAAGGCCGAAACATGAGCAAATTTAGGACGCAGGATGGTACGCAGATCTATTTCAAAGATTGGGGTACAGGCAAGCCGGTGCTGTTCAGTCACGGCTGGCCGCTCGACGGCGATATGTGGGACAGCCAGCTGAATTTCCTGGCGGAGAAAGGTTATCGCGTTATCGCGTTTGATCGCCGTGGCTTTGGTCGTTCCGACCAACCGTGGGAAGGCTACAACTACGACACCTTCGCGTCGGACATCAACGACCTGATCACCCATCTTGATCTGCAAAACGTCACGCTGGTGGGTTTCTCGATGGGTGGCGGCGATGTGACGCGCTACATCAACAATTACGGCACAGCCCGCGTGGATAGCTTAGTGCTGATGGGCGCGGTGACACCGATCTTCGGCAAGGCCGATGATTATCCGGCGGGCGTCGATTTGTCGGTGTTTGAAGGCATTCGTCAGGGCTTACGTCACGATCGCGCGCAGTTCATCAGTGATTTTGCGACCCCGTTCTACGGCATTAATGCCGGTCAAACAGTTTCACAAGGCGTGCTGACGCAGACGTTGAATATTGCCCTGCTGGCCTCGCTGAAAGGGACCATTGATTGTGTTACCGCCTTCTCGGAGACCGATTTCCGTCCTGATATGGCGAAAATCGACGTACCGACGCTGGTGATTCACGGCAGCAATGACCAGGTCGTTCCGTTCGAAACCACCGGGAAAGTTGCCGCCGAAATGATCGCCGGTGCGCAGCTGAAAGTGTATGACAACGCACCGCACGGCTTTGCGGTGACGCATACCGATCAGCTCAACGCGGATTTGCTGACCTTCCTGCAATCGCTATAACTCCGTAGGGTCGCCATTTATGGTGACCAATGCTTGTCATTGAAGCCAACGGCGAGTGCGTGTTATTGAAAAGGGCACATTTTACAGAGGCGCTGACACGTCTGCTGCGGCAAAAGGGCCATTCGCAGCGCTGAGGCTTTTACGTTGGGCCAGGAGCCTCGCGCATGGATGCGTGAGGCAGTTCGGGGCCGGCCTGGACGGCCGATCCGCGAACGGTCCGTTGGCACGACGTGGAAGCCGAAGGCACCGCGTTAGCGGCGCGAGGACGGCCCGTGACGCAGCAGATGTGTCAACGCCCGCACCGGATTTAAAACTTACAGTGACCAGGTGCGCATGAATGCGCACCCTACGAAATTAATTACAGCCCTAACACCGATTGCGGCGCGGCGGCAGCAAATTTCTCTAATGCCGCCCCGTCGAGTCGATAACGCACCCACTCATTTAACGGCAGCGCATCAATACTGAGATAGAACTCTCTGGCGGACTGATCCCAATCTAATGCACTCCACTCAATACGATTACACTGGTGATTGACCGCGTGCTGCGCGACATACTGCAGCAGTGCTTTGCCTGCGCCCAGACCACGAAAATTGGGCGAGAAGTACAAATCCTCCAGATACATCCCGCGACGCCCCAACCACGCCGAGTAGCTACGCGTAATCACCGCATAACCGGCGGTTGAGCCATCAATCTCGCACATCAACGCTTCGCTATTGCTGTCGGGATTAAACAGCATCGTTCTGATCTCTTCTGCAGTCGTCACTGACTGCTGCAATCCATGCTCATAAACCGACAACTCGGCAATCATGCCGTAGATGGCGTCTGCGTCTTCAGGATTAGCTGGCCGAATAGTCATCTTCATGCATTATTTTCTTTCTTAATCAGATTGATGCTGCCCAGCATAATGGGTATTGTTCGATGAAATAAGTGCAATAAAATCAATGATAGGTGAATTTCATGCATCATGTGCTGCGTCGACTGGACTTGAATCTTCTCCCCGTTTTCGACGCAGTTTTCAGACATCGTTCGGTCAGACTGGCGGCGATTGAACTCAGTTTGAGTACCTCGGCACTTAGCCACGCGCTGTCACGATTACGTGAGTTTTTTAAAGATCCGCTGTTCTACCGCGAAGGACACAAAATGTGTCCCAGCGTCTACGCCTGCCAACTTGCGCCCTACATTGCCGAAACGCTAAGCGGATTAAATCGACATCTCAGCCCAGTGCAGCCATTTGATCCCCTGACCAGCGATGACTGTTTTCGAATTGCGGTAACGGATTACACCGCTTTTTGCGTGTTTCCGGGTCTGATGAATGCGCTGACCAATACGGCACCCAATCTGAGTTTTGAACTCTGCCATTTGCCACATAATCCGGCGCTGATTGAATTACTCGCCGGTGAAATCGACATGGCGCTGAGTTTTAGCGAGCCGGACGGCATGCATCATCCCGATCTGGAAGAGACCGATTTATTCAGTGATGAGTTTATTGTGATTGCCAATGCGCGACGCAGCAGCCTGAATCTTGAAGACTATCTTGCCGCCGGACATCTGGTCGTGACGCCGTGGAATGAAAAGCAGGGATTGCTGGATTCCCATCTTGCGCGCCTGGGGCTTAAGCGCCGCATTGCCATCAGAACGCCATCCATGCTGAGCGCGCCCTTTATTATCGCGGAAAGTGAATTGCTGATGGCGATCCCGTCCTTCGTCGCCAGTAAAATCAAACAAGCGGCCAATGTCACCTCATTCCGGCTGCCATTTCCCGCGCCAAGATTCACCGTGAAAATCTACTCACACAAACGCAGCGGTAAACGGGAACCCACCGAATGGATTAAAACCATGATGGCCAACAGCATTATGGAGAAAGCCTACCGCTTTGATGATTAATGGGCGGCGAAATTTACGCCGCCTGCCACTCCGCCACCAGCCTATTAACTAACTCGCTAGCCGGCATTTCCCGCGCCAGCGCCGCGCCCTGTCCGGCCCACTGCGCGCCAAAACCCTGTGCACCTTTGGCAGCCGCTGCGGCGGCGAGGGCTTTGCCCAACGCATAGGTGAGTGGATAAGGGGGAATGGATTCCTGCGCAAATTCGCGCGTCAGATGGCAAAAATCGTTGGTGAGACATCTTGCCGAGCGGCCAGAGATGGCGGCGATCATCTCGGTGCTGTTGGCCTGCTCGCTTTTCAGCGCCTGACGATACGCCGCATTGGCAGCGGATTCCGGGCACAAGATAAACGCGGTGCCCAGCTGCACACCCGCTGCGCCCAGCTTGAGCATGGCGGCAATGCCCGCGCCATCCATCACGCCACCGGCAGCAATCACCGGTAGTCGCGAAATCTGGCGAATCGCCTGCAGCAGCGTAAAGGTGCTGAGCTGCTGATCGTCGCCTGCAGGCTGGAATATCCCGCGATGCCCGCCCGCCTCAATGCCCTGCGCCACAATAAAATCGATGTCGGCGGCTTCAATCGCCTGGGCTTCACGGATACTGGTGGCGCTCGCTAGCGTGATAATGCCGCGACTTTTCAAACGCTGCACGAAAGCGGCGGACGGCAAACCAAAGTGGAAACTCACTGCGGCGGGCGCGCTCTCCAGCAGCACCTCCAGCATCGCCTCATTATCGACAAACGTTTGGTAAATCTCCGACAGCGCATCCGGCGGTGTCGCTTCATAGCGAGCAAACACCGGCTGAAAGCGGGCGATCCACGCCTGTTCTAATTGCGGATTGCGCTGCACCGGCGCGTGGCAGAAGACGTTGACGTTGATCGGTGCGGAGGTCAGCGCGAGCGTTTTGCGGATCATCATCTCCGCCTGCTGTGGCGTTGAGGCACCCACGCTGATCGATCCCAGCGCGCCGCTGTTACTGACCGCCGCCGCCAGTTCCGGCGTGGAGACGCCGGCCATCGGCGCCTGAATGATCGGATAAGTGAGGTTCAGCTTCTGACACAGCGGATTATTCATTTTGCCTCCCTGCTTAATTAACGGTGATTAACCACGTTAAACCCTTCCTCGCTGTGTGGCGCGACGAAGTAACTGCTGATCAACGCAAACTGCGCATCGGTGGCGGCAAAGTCGTGCTGGCCGGATGCATTGCGCGCGTGCAGCCGCGATTTGCACAGTTCATCGGGCACATCGAGGAAATGCAGTTGATGTTCAGCCTCGGCGCTGTGGATTACCGCCTTCATCCACTGGCGTTGAGCCACGGTGTTGGCGGGGAAATCCAGCACCACCGACACGCCACACTGCAGCAGCGAAATCAGATGCGGCGTCATCGCATTGCGCAGTTTACCGGCACAGCGCACGTAATCCGCCACATCCTGCATCTCTTCAGCAAACAGATGCGCCAGCCAGGCATCTTCGCTAATGATTACCGCACCGGTTTGCTGCGCCAACTGATGAGCTAACGTCGATTTTCCCGCCGCAATTTTACCGCACAGCAGATGCAACACAGGACGAGATGTGGACGCGCAAGCAGATTCCATAAAACAGCTCCAGATAAGATGACGCATTAACATGCCGTGAAATGCCAGCCCAGTAAAGGGTGGCAGCTACACTTAGAAGGTCTGTACCTACAAAAGGAGAATCCCGATGCATAAAATCGACTTTCCGGTTAGTAAAGCGCGCAAATATCTGGAGCCGGGTCCGGTGGTGCTGCTGAGTTCACAGTTTGAGGATCACCGCGACATCATGACGCTCGGCTGGCACACCATTCTGGAGTTCTCACCGTCGCTGGTTGGCTGCATGATTGCCGGCGGCAATTACAGCCATGAACTGATTCGCCAAAGCGGTCAGTGCGTAATTAACGTGCCGTCGGCCAATCTGGTGGATAGCGTGGTGGCAATCGGTAACAGCCACGGCGATCGCCTCGACAAGTTTGATGCCTTTAACCTGACGCCCGAACCGGCCAGCGTGGTCAATGCGCCGTTGATTGACGAGTGCTTTGCCAGCTTCGAGTGCCAGCTGTATGACGATTCGATGGTGGATAACTACAACTTCTTTATCTTTGAGATCGTCAAAGCACATGTGGCGGAAACACCGGAGTTTCCACCGACGCTGCACTATACCGGCGAAGGACGCTTTAACGTGATGAGCAATTTGCGGCTCGACAAGCGCAGCGACTTTAAGCCAGAAATGTTAATTTAACTGCTTGAATTGATATGGGCTTGCCCCCATTTTTAACCTTTCGCCCTGACAGGAGTAGATATAATGGCAACCGAATATGCGGTGATCGCTGGTGGCTGTTTCTGGTGTACTGAAGCAGTGTTTAAAGATGTGATTGGCGTCGAGTCAGTCGAGAGTGGTTATACCGGCGGCGCTCGTCCGAACCCCACCTACGAGCAGGTGTGCAGCGGCGCGACCGGCCATGCCGAAGCGATTCGCATCGGTTTCGATCCGGAGCAGGTGAAATATGGCGATCTGCTGGATATCAGCTTCGCCACCCACGATCCCACTACGCTGAACCGCCAGGGCAACGATGTGGGCACGCAATATCGTTCGGCGATTTTCCCGGCGAATGCTGAGCAGGAAGCCGAAGCGATTGCCGCGATTGCGCGTGCGCAGGAAAGTCTGAGCGATCCGGTGGTTACCACCATTGAGCCGCTGAAAGAGTGGTATGCGGCAGAGGGTTATCATCAGGATTATTGGCAAGGCGCAGGTCAGCGCAACGGTTACTGCATGGCGGTAATCCCACCGAAACTGCTAAAGCTGCGTAAGAGCTTTGCCAATCGCGTGAAGTCTTAAAGATGATTTGCGGTGTATCATGTGATGCACCGCTAAAGCGCAATGTTAGATCAGTTGACATATACATTATAATACTGCCACATAGCCATCGATTTTTATTATATACAATTCATCTTTTGAAAAGTTATAAAATTGCACGATAACTGAATCTAATTCTGGCGTTAGTTCCAGCTATTCATAAAAATTCCGTAACCATAATTGCTGTTGCGCGATACTCTCCGCCCGCATTCGCATTCTGGCCCCATTTTACGCTGGTGGTTATTGGTATAAGTGGCGGATGATTGTAATAATACGTTTTACTTCCTAACTCTCCATCAATAAATATTTTCACGTCTACTCCCGGTATGTTTGTAGGGACCTCGCCTCCACCTAATATATAAAATTTTATATGCGTATTGCTTTGGCATGACAAGCGGATGTTGGTTGTCATCGGAGTCGTTTGTGCGTTTTCGCCAATCCTGACAATTGCAGGGGGATGAATGTGTACAATCGAATCGGTGTCAAATGTACACACGGCAGGAAGTGCCGGAGTATCAATGAATAATGATCCAAATGCGGGCGTCATGTGGACACCAGTAGCATGCATTATGTATACGTCGTATTTGTTTTGAGGTTGACGCAGCAATTCTAATCTGTTGACTACTCTAAGATAACGGGGGGCTTTTCCCTGTGCAATCGCGTCATGAAGAGTCAGTCCGGTACCCACGAAAGGAGTGGGGAAATATATTCTAGAGGTGAAGCCACCCTCGCAATTGGATACGCTGCAAAATGATTCATCACGTTTAAAGTATACGCCCGCGATCGTTGCGTAGTTGAAAAATCTTGTGTTAGGCAAACTTAATAAATCGATAACAAAATCTACATTTGCATTCTGCCTCGAAGGAGTGCCGTCAATCCAACTTAATACATGGAAAGATGTGAAAGAAGCCGCAGAAGTTATAAGTGGAAACGCCATCATTGATGCAATGATTAATTTTTTAAAATATCCAAATGACATATGAAAACTCTACTTTTCTATAAAGGATTTTTATCATAAAAGCCATATGATATGCATTAATAGCCCTACTGACTATTCCTTATATCACATCAACTTTAATAGTTGCTGAAGCCGTGAAATCTCCAGGCTCATAAGGTTCTCCGGTTTTCTTTACAATGGTTACTGAAAGGTTTAATGGGCCACTAGATGTCATTTTAATAGGCGTTGCCAGATTCTGGTCGGCTCCATTTCTTTTTAGTGCCAACTGAATTCCTTTAGCACCGCTCACAGGTATAATATTAGCATAACCATCAACTGCATCGATTTGCAGAATGACATCCTGAAGCGGATTGAAATTCTGACATGTCAGCGTTAAACCCAGATTTTCTTCACGAGTGCCCTCATTAACCTCTGTAGTAATTACATCACCAAATGCAATAGTTGACGGCTGTGACAGAGAGCAACTTGTCTCAACATAAAAATGACCGGTCACGGTGATATGAGCGCTGAGGGATTCGTCAGCGAGCGCCGATAAAGGCAACATCAAAACAGTAAAAATTAATGCTTTAAACATATTAAAACTCCAGGATAGGTTTAAAGAGCAATTTAATTTCCATTTAAACCTCTACCCCGCCTGCAAAAACCCAAAAAGGCAGTATTAAAAAACAGATTGTGGTTATCAGTCTGGAAAATAGCTTCATTACACCCTCCATCTTTACTGGTAATCTATTTCCAGTGTCGCCACTGCGTTAAATGCCCCAGGTTTTAATTCACTATCTACACGTTTTACCGGCACCGCACTCATCGCAGGCGGTACACCAACAAATGGCAGCCAACTATTGAGCGGCAGCTTGGTTCCCTGGGCACGTAATTCAATACCCAGGTCTGTATGATTAGTATCTAACACATCCTGATCAAAGCTGGCGCCAATGCCGGTAAAACGCAGTTTCAAACTATCCACCGGTGCAGCGCTACAATCGAGCTGAGCATCAATAGGTTGTTCATAACGGCTGCCATGAATATCGTTATGCAGCAGGTTGTCACCGAAATCGACATGAATAGGATCGACATTGAAAATGCACGGCTGCGGGTAAAATAATTGGCCTGATATCGTTATATCCGTTTCTGCGGTTTGTGCCTGAATCGGCAAGGATATGAATTGAAACGTAACGACTAACGCCAGCACTGTTTTCACTGATATGCCATAGCCAAACATCTTTATTGATACTCAATTTGCAGCGTCGCCAAGGCCGTTATTGCACCGGGGGTCAGCACGGCCGAGCTCTCTTTCACCGGCACCACATGCAATACCGGAATCGCATTGCGGTCAAAGTTATGCCAGCTGTTTAAATCCAATTTCGTGTTTCCTGTGCCCTGGCTAAATTGCATGGCAAAGCCGTTCACATTGGTTTGCAATAACGTCGGGTCGGAGGCAGGCAATCCTGTGAAACGCAAACGCAACTGATCGTTAGCTGCATTGGTGCAATCCATCCCCGGATCGATGTCAACGCGATAGTTATTACCATCAATCTCAGTGGTCACCATATCGCCGAGATCAACATCCAACTGGGCAGAATTAAAGGTACATGGAACGGGGTAGACCAACGTCCCCGAGAAGTTGATCTGCGCAGAAGCAGATGACGCATTCGCCGGGCTGTGGGTCAGCAATACACAGGCTAAACCCAAGCCAGCACCTGAAAATAAAGCCGATAGTTGCATCCTACTTCCCTCACTCTTAAGCCAAATAGCCATTATTTCGCGATTGATGATTTCACTACGCACTGCTGCGCCTGGCAGCCGAAAATGAGCTGTGGCTGACCGCCATAATCGTTGATATAGGTCAGCACCGGAGCATTACCTAATGCGGCAGCAGAACCTCCCAGTGTGATATGACTGTTCGGTGCCAGCATTACTGCTTCAAACCCACTGACTGACTTCTCTCCCGCTTTCGCGCTGGCACCAATTAAGGTGACGTAATACGGCGTTGGGTTGTTAACCTGATAACGATCGCCCTTTTTGCTGAGGGTGATTTTTTCCTGGAAAGGCGCGTTCTGTTTGTTTGACGCCTGAGCCGCTAGCAGCGCAGGACGATAAAACAGCTTGATACGCGTTTGTAACGCAATTTGCAGCACGTTGGATTTTTCTGACTTAGGCGGAATTTCACGCATATTGAAATAGAACAGTGATTCACGATCCTGCGGCAGTTTGGCAGTCAACGCATTAGACTGGATCTTCACCTGGCCTTTACCTTTCGGTTCCACACGCTGAATAGGCGGCAGCACCATCAATGGCGAGGTGTTCCCCTCCATCTTTTTACCCTGCTCATCTTCCAGCCACGCCTGAGCCAAATAGGGCAATTTCGCATTATTGTTGTTTACATTGAGACTGATAGATTTTTCACCGCCGTTATACACTACGCGAGTACGGTCCAGACCAATCGCAGCCTGAACAGATGTATGGCTAAAGATACCGATGCTGGCCACAAACAGGCCGGCTAATGCATTTAATTTCATCATTACACCTTTTAATTAACTTTGTGGTTCCGCCGTGCGCTCGCAAGGCAGGAACAAGATTTCGCTCATATCAGCCGGTAATTTATGCGGCATGGTCATATGGCACTGAATGTCTCCATTCCAGCGGACCGACATCGTACCGCCTTGCTGGATACCACTGAGGTAAACGTTCCCCTCATCATTCACTATCCCTGTTTCCTGCTGTTTTTGATTCTGCACTGTCGCGCCAAAAGGCGGGAATGAACCATCAGCCAGCCGGATAATCGCCATTGCTTTTTCACCGGCAATGACATCAAAACGTCGGAAGCCAATAGCTCCCTCGGTCAACGTTGTTTGGGCAACCGATCGTATGGCTTCAACGTTGTCATTTAGCTTATCCACATCAATCTTGACGCTGGTGCGGTAATAATTGCTGAGATCGCTCACCACAGCTTTACCAAACAGGTTGGTGCGAGTTGCTCGTGAACCATTCCCCACCGGCACATCGGCAATGCCATCAGTATCCACTAACACACGTGTGCCACCCATCTGCGTTGCACGATGCAGTGCTCCACCCTGAGTGGTCAAAGTCATGCCGCCCTGCAGCGACAGGCCAAGCGCGGAATAGCGACCTTCATGGTGGCTTCCGCTCGCTTTCACATTGGCGAGAGCGCCATCCAGCGTGTAATAACCACTCATTTCAGAACCATGGTCAGAACTGCCAGCGCTCACCTGATAACTACTGTTATCGCCAAGGCGATCGTAATAACTCAGGTTGTTACGCGTATCACTGCTGCTGGTGGCGCCGTTGTAACTAACACGCCCAGATTGCCCCCATGGAATGGAGAGCGATAAATACGCCCCTTCATCCTGTCCGCTACGGGTATTGGAACGGTACCCGGTTAATGAAAGTGAAAGATTGCGCCAGTTGCCCAGCGAGAAAGCGCTCGACAACGTTAGGTTATAGTAATCACTATCTGGCGCATCCCAGTAAGTCTGATGGCTGTAATTGAAGTAAGCATGCAGCCCAAGTGATTCAATCTGTTGATTGAATGTTGCGGTGTACATCTCTTTGCTTCGACCACGTCGATTCCAGGTACGGTTAGCTTGCATATCCAGAAAATCGTTCATATTCAGGAAGTCGCTTTCTGCAAAGCGGTAACCTGCAAACGTCAGGTTGCTGCCGGTGTCGAGAAAACGCTTGGAGTAACTCAAGCGATAAGAGCGTCCTCGCAGCATGGGCTGATTGGCAAAGCGAGCAGATGATTGCGTAATATCAGCCGAGATCGCGCCAAAACCGAGGAGATCACGCCCAATACCTGCAGCTATGGCTTGATAATTATCATTGCCTAAGACTCCGCCATACAATGACCAGCCATTACTGACCCCCCATGAGAACTCACCCGTGGCAAAAGGAGAACCGCTGCGACGGCGATCGTAATCACTTGCCTGCCCTACTGCGGTTTTGAAACGTACCATGCCCGGACGGGTTAAATACGGAATGGAAGCCGTATCCACCTGGAACTCATGTACTTGCCCATCCTGTTCTTCAACACGAACATCCAGCAGACCCGATACCGCGCTGCTGAGATCCTGAATACGGAACGGCCCAGCAGCAACCTGTGTTTCCTGAATGACACGACCTTGCTGACTGATCACCACTTTGGCATTAGTTTGCGCTACACCGGCCACTTCCGGCGCATAGCCGCGGAGATTAGGCGGCAACATTTGATCGTCAGAAACCAGGCTGCCGCCGACGAAACGGAAGTTGTCAAAAATGGCCGAGTTGAGATAATCCTCACCTACCGTAAGTTTTGCCTGGTACTCTTTCAAAGCGCGAAACGCATAGATGCGATTCCATTCAACATTTTTAGAATGCGACTGATAGTTTTTGCGCCAGTCATGGCGTGCCTGCCAGTCGGCACGCAGACGCCATGCACCCACATTAGCACCGGCTGTTCCATTACCGGTTAGATAGCTGCCACTCTCACCTGAAGCATTGTTTTGCCGCTGATTCTGTAAATTCAGGTTGTAATCAAGAATCAGACCTGGGATACCATTTTCCCAGCGTGAAGGTGGATCCCAATCGGCATGCTGATATTCGAGATAGGCTTGTGGAATGCTCAAATAGAGTGTGCTGCTCCCAAGATCGGTGCGGGCTTCCATACCTGCCAGGCTGGATAATTGCAGACACTCATTTTCATGCCACCACTGCAGCTCAGAATTCAGAGAAGGCTTGAGTCCTAGCTGCGCGACTATTACCGGTGTTAAGCAAACCTGACTGCCTTCAGGCTCATCATCTGGTGCGTAATAGGCCAAACTTTGCTCAGGTAACGTGGCATCATTTATTTTTATCGCCAGAGAGTAATCGCCCGGCATTATATAACCCTTACGGGAGAATTGACTTAAATCAATATTATCGCGGTCTTTCAAATCGAGGATTGCGGTATTAAACGCAACATCCTGTGCCTGAATCGTAACGGGCAGTGTTAAAATCAGGCTGGTGCGCAACGCGATCTGACAAAAAAGACTTAACGCCGATCGTTGAAATATTCGCATCTGACACCTCAATAGTAATCAATTCCTAACCGCAATGACGAATGGGAGCGTCCAGACTCGCCCTCTTCTTTTTCACTCAGGATATTGAGATGAAAGAAATGCTCTTTTTTTGTTGACGAAAATGAAGTGGTATGGCCGGAAAACATGGGTTGATAAATTATTTTTGAATTAACGTGTTTCAAACCGTTTAGGAACCGGGCACTTCGAGATACCTGTGCAAATGATGCGGGTTCGAAACTAAACTGAGCATGATGATGCTCCGTTTGAGGTGCGACGCATCCAATTAACTTAACGCTAATATGATAGTTATCCCCGCTCGCTGTAACTGCATTTTTCTCTACTAAAATTTGTTGATAATCATCATCCAAATCGATAGTACAGGCAGAATGAAGGATCTCCCCGCTCATATTTACGCGAGCATTTAGTACACCATCAGAAAAGGCTTTCGGCGCAACGGACATTAATATAAGCATCAGAAATTTTGGGATGCTTTTTCTGAATAAATAGACCCGCATGTTTTCACCTGCCATTAAGCAGGTAATTTCCTGCTTTAGCCAGGAAATTACCTGGTGCTTATTTACTGATAGTTCAGCTGGAAACCAGCAACAGATGAATAACTGCCTGGCACCACTGTAGCTGAAGCACCACCGCCCTTCAGGCGAGCAGAGAACTGCAAACGGTTTTGTCCGTCAACCAACGTTTGGGTACTGGTCGCCGTATTCAGTTTTACTTTCTGACCACTTGCATCAGTCATCAGAATATACGCCCCCTCAGCACTGCCGTTCAGCGCCAGACTTTCAGCGTCGTACTGAGAAGCACCACCGGTGAAGATTACATCAACACTATCTTTGGTTGTAATAATGCAATTATCCAATTGAATATCAAAACTAACCGGAGAGGATTCACCAGTATTATTGTTTGCCATCAGTCCGGCATTAGCCACCTGCCCAAGATCAACGGTTTGATCATCTTCACCTGGCGCAATAGAGCACGGCGCATCAATAATCAAACCTTCAAATGTCACAGTGCCGCTATTCGCGCTTGGCGCATTAGTGCTAATGGCTGCATGCGCAGTCGTTGCCGTTGCCGCAGAGAAAGCCATTGCAATAATTGCTTTTTTAAAAGTCATTTAATAACTCCGAATTAATTGAAATGAACTCGATATTAATTCAAGCTCTTCACAAAGACTGAGATTGGATTAATTCAAGTTTCGCTACTATAACTACTAACCTCATGTGACTATATGAGAGCACTCTCAAATAGTGAACATTTAAAATAGAAATATTATAATTTCTATTTTAAATTATTTTGGCCATAATAACTCTGAAAAACCATCATCAACCATTTCTATTAAGCTTTTTATAAAACGCCTGCCTTTTTAACTCAATAGAGTTCGAATAGCTCAAATTTCCACGAGTAACGGTACGGCTTAAAGCCTTCTCTCCAACTTTAATTGCATAATTTACATTCTCCTCCTGTTCAAGGTTCTTCATTAACCGAGTAACAGAGTGCCCATGCTTTAGAAATTCAATAGGTAAACCAACACATTTTTTCCAAGGTGCAGCTCTGGCATAAGAATCACCCTGATAGATTTGTGTGACCAGTTGATCCTCCTTGATCATTTTCAACATACTCAAGCTCGTATGAGGCTTTTTGGATAAGGTGCTTACAAACGATAAAGCAAAAATCCCACAATCAGCAGGGGAGGCTTGAACGCCAACCTCAACATAAGCCACACGTAATGTATGATTTTTGGCAGTTAATGTTGTGAGCTGTTTTTTTAGCTCTCTAAACCCGTAATCTGACCCGTTATCGGGACTTCCAGAGATAAATGCGGATTCATAAAAAATAAAAAAGTTCTTGTTGTCTTTTTTAATAAAATCAACAGCAGCGAAATGGTGTTGTGAGATATCACCTCTGCGCCGCATTAATACGACAGCCTGAGCTCGGGTTCCAATACCACCCTTTAAGGCTTTTGAAAGAAGTTCATCGATACTGCCGAAGTAATACAGGTTCACAACCTTTCTTTTACTTTTAATACCTTCAATTATCTCTGGTAGATATATTTCATCAATAAAATTGATGTCCATGTCTGGCTGTTCATTAGCGGCGAGCTTGGACTCAATCAGGTTGAGGCTATCATTAAGCATTGCATCCCGGAAAACATCCACAATACTCTGATGTGTACTTTTAAATTCGGGATTATCACGCACAGAGTAATAAGCAGCTTGCTTCGCTATAAGGGTATTTTCACCCTTGATTTTCTCCTTTATCTTATTTACGGTTTTATTAGATATCGTGGATTGACCAGACTTTTTCGCCAACGCTTCGTCTAAAGTATCTCTGCTCGATATCTTATTAAAAAAACCCATGTTCATTACCTCATTTATAAAGGATGGGAATGTAAGCAGCTAAAAAATAGCTCGGTTATAAAACCCGGAATAGCAAAATGACGCTAATCGTCATAATCATTTGATATATCGAATGTACTCTGAAAAATAAAAAGTTCTATGAGAGCACTCTCAAATCATTGAAAGCGCTAGGGTGAAACATAGTTAAAAGCGCACATAATAAAGATCTAATCACATATTAACAACCCTTCTCCCAAGTAATTCAGCACCGATTTAATTATATAATTTTTATATTATAAAAAAACAGTTGTGAGGTATAATTGAATTAATGTTAATGTTTTCACCAAAGTAATGTTTTGCGTTAAGAATTAATTCATCGCAACTTAAGATACTGCGTAAATTTTCAGGAAAGAAAAATCCAAATAACTACCTGGATGCGACGTGCCAGTATCATTTGGCCATTTTCCCGGTGAATGCTGAGCAGGAAACCGAAGCAATTGCGCGTGCGCAGGAAGGCCTGAGCGATCCGGTGGTTACCACCATCGAGCCACTGAAAGAGTGGTATGCGGCGGGAGGTTATCATCAGGATTATTGGGAAGGCGCAGGTCAGCGCAACGGCTACTGCATGGCGGTGATCCCACCGAAACTGCAGAAGGTGCGTAAGAGTTTTGCGCATCGGCTGAAATCTTAACGATGTTCTGCGGTGCATCGCAGAAAGTACCATAATACGAAAATTTCGCGCTTCAATTTAATCTTTCAAGAGTGGGTTTATAGCAAGCAATGGATTTTTAGACCATTGTTTCACTATGGCTACATAGTCCATAGTGAGAGTTTTTCATGATTAACCAAGAACAGAAAAATAACATATCGGCTATATATTTGGCACATTCAAAAATTGAACTCACTACAAAAACTCCGGATCAGATTATGCAAAAAAAATACGCTTACCCTGAACAAGAATTTTAATTGAAAAAGACAGATGAACACTATCGATTAATAATGACAAGCCCTGGATTGTTTCATTTCCTCCCAACCGGATGTTAAGTAACATTTTGAGATGTGCGCAATCCAATTATAAATCCAAGTTTAAAAATGGCAGACTATTGCCTGCCATGAGATAAAAGAAGTTTAAATATATTAATTATCTAATCTAGATTTTAAATGCTTATTAAAAAATGCCTGACGCTTTAGCTCAATTGAATTTGAATAGGTCCTCTCATCTCTAGTCACCGCATATTTAGTAGCGCGATTATAAACCTCTTGCTTTAAATCTTTATCCATTCCATTGTTTCTCTCTATATTCAAACGCAACTTATTGATTGAGTGAGCATGCTTTATTAGCGTTGGTTCCAGACTCACGCCAATTTTATGACGTTCTTTTCTCGCATTAGAATTCACATGATAAAATTGAGTAATTGTAGGGTAGACCAGTTTTCCTATCGCAAATTGACTAATATGCGGTAATTTTGAAAGAGTGTTTGCAAAAGCCAATGAAAAAATACCACAGTCAGCTTCGGAAGACTGTATGCCAACTTCCACGAAGCCCACCCGTAGATTACTGTATCTCTTACTTAACACTTTGAATATTTCATTTAATCTATTGAAACCATAATCAACTCCGGCTTCATTGCCACCAGAAAGATGTGCAGGCTCATAAAAGATAAAGAAGTCTTTTCCTTTATCTTTAATGTATTCAACTGCCGAAAAATGTGGCTGCGAAATATCAGCTTTTTTACGCATGTGCACCACGGCTTGAGCACGGTTTCCAATCTGGCCAGCTAGTGCCTTTGAGAATAAATAGTTTAAATCATCAAAATAATATAAATTAGCACCCTGCCGTTTTTTTCTTATGCTATCGATAATTAAAGGAAGATAAATCTCATCGATAAAATTAGTATCAAGATCAGGCTGTAAGTTATTGTCAATTTGTTTACCAATAAAATCCAATGAATCATTAAGTAATGCATCTCGAAAAACATCCTTAATTTTATCTTGAACTTTACTATATTTACCGTCAATCAATACTTGATTGTAGCCAACTAACCGCGCGTCTCTACTTGCAGATTGTATTTTTTCGGTCAGTTTTTTTACGGTTTTATCCGATAATGTATCATTGCCTCTCTTCTTCTTAAGTGCTTTTTCTAAGGAATCAGATGTGGAGATTCTGTTAAATAAACCCATAGATATAATATCCTTATTTTGAAATGAAATTTTTAGCAAGGTTATCAAAACGTTCTTGAATTATAGATCGTAATTCAACCTGCTTTTTTTCAGACAACGCAGGGCTGTCTAATTCATGCATCAATACTGAAATAGGTATTCCCATGCGTTGTAGATCTGAACGTAAAGCATAGATTTCGGTTTTTAATTCGGAGATCGTCAGATGGTTACGCTGTTTCTTTTCAGAATCGATTAACCGCTTATCCAATGCGTCCAATCGTTGATGTATATCCTGCCAATTTTGAACAATATTACTGTGCTGCGTCTCTTGCGTAAGCAGGTTATACCAGTTCTGCGCGATAGGATTTTCCGGTTGCAGCTGATTAAAATGACGCACCAACTGATTGCCCTCCGCCAGCAACCAGGTAACAGGACGCTGCGCCAACTGTTGCAACTGCACTTCAATCTCACGCCACTGTTTTTCACTGGGCTTGTGCTGGCTGGATTTTGCCTTCACAAGGGCTTCATCTAACTGATGCAACAACATAAAAGGGGCTAATTGCGATGGCATCACTGCGGGCCGTAGCATTAGCCACGCTCCAGCGCACACTAATAACGTCACAGCAGCGCCACCAAGCGTGCTTAGAACCAGCCAATGCCAGCCTGGTCGCTGGGTAGATTTAGGGGGTGAAGCGATCATTGGCCTTTGTTGGTCCGTGGTCTTCTCTTCATTTAAAACGGGTTTCAGGGCAGGGGTTTTGCACACCACTTGAGCGGGCTGCGCCTGATCCCAATCGAGCACGATGCTGTGCGGGGAACGTGCCCGCACCTCAAGGAAATAGCAGAGATTATCTAACACCTCATGACCACGTACTTCGCGTATTTTCGCCATGCGGCTCAACACCTGCAACGAGGCGGCGGCTCGCGCCAGATCATCACTGCCCGCATTGCCTGGCGCCAATGTATAAATCGGGGTGACGAGATGTGAGGCCGCCCACGTCAGGATTTCACGTTGCAAACTTGGGTCACTTGGCTGTGGGCTCTCGACGCTCAGAGCGGTACTCAGCATTGTTAACCCTTCCGCCACGCCTTGCCAGCCATGTAAGCGCAATGAGATTAAGCAAAACCAGACGCCAGTTTGCAGATCGTAACCTTGCGTACGAAATACACGCTGGCACAGCCGCTCCAAAGCTGGCCAATCAGCTTGAGTGTTTGGCTGTCGTGCCAACGTAGCCATTTCACTGCTGAGCAACAGAAAAGCCGTATTCTGACGCGGAGGAATAGAATTGAAGCGCAAAGCCTCTCCGATCATGCTTGCTCCTTATTGCGCTTTTTAACCCACGCCAAACGCCCCTTCATGACACTTAGATTCAGCACTTTTGCCATATCGCCCGCACTGCCCAAAAGTGTGTCAGCTAGCAGGGGCATGACCAAACGATTGATCGCCGCATCAATGTCACGCGCACCGCTTTGTGCCGTCTGGCAAGACTCTGCCAAAAGCGTTACAACACTGTTGCTGTAACGTAAAACGTGCTGTGATTGAGTAAGCGCAAGTCGTGCAACCAGTTTGTCTAACTTGAGACGAATTATCTGATGCAAGGTTGAAGAAAGTAGAGGTCGATACGGAATCAGCTGCATACGTCCCATGAGTGCAGGTCGGAATACGCGATCAAAATCAGGACGAATAAGCTCACTGAGGCTTACCATATCCTTTTCACACCCGTTGATGAGTTTTTCACTGGCGAGGTTGCTGGTAAGAATAATTAAGGTATTACGGAAGTTGATGCGCTGGCCTTCAGCATCTTCCATCCAGCCCTTATCAAATACCTGATAGAACAGCTCCATGACATCCGGGTGCGCCTTCTCCACTTCATCGAGCAGCACTACGCTGTAAGGCTGGCGACGAACAGCTTCCGTTAACACCCCGCCTTGTCCGTAACCAACATATCCGGGTGGCGATCCTTTCAGACCGGATACGCTGTGTGCTTCCTGATACTCCGACATGTTGATGGTGATTAAACCGCGTTCACCGCCACACACCAATTCAGCCAGCGCCAGCGCAGTTTCCGTTTTACCCACGCCAGAAGGTCCCGCCAGCATAAATACGCCCGTCGGTTTGTGCGGATCGTTAATGCCTGCCTGGGCAATGCGCACCTGCTGCGCGATAGCCGCCAGCGCCTCATCCTGGCCAATAACCCGCTGCTGCAAACGTGGCAGCAACTCGTCTGCTTGTTCTGCTCTTTTTTCCAGCATTCGTCCCAGTGGAATGCCGGTCCAGCCAGCCAGTACATCAGCAATACAAACTTCATCGACACAATCAAACACCAGCGCCTGTTGCTGTTGTGCTGACTTAAGCTGCGCACGTAGCGCCAGACGTTGCTGAGCATCATCACACTGGTGAATTTGCTGCACGAGCGCCTGTTGCTGATGCCATTGCGGTTCCAGCCGGGCCAAATCGGTTAGCAACGCCGCTTCACGCTCCGCTATCCATGCCAGTCGTATTTCGTGGCCGCCTTCCGCCTGTAAACCCAGTTGTTCCGTTTGCAAGTTGTTCAGTAATACATGGAGATCTTCAATCTCTTTTGGCTGATGAGATTGTGATACGGCTACCCGCGCGCATGCGGTATCAAGTAATGAAACGGCTTTATCGGGTAACTGACGTCCTGCAATGTAGCGTGAAGACAAACGGACCGCGGCGGTTAACGCCTGTTGCTGAATAGTGACCTGATGGTGATGCGCCATCATCGGCGCCATGGCGCGCAGCATCGCTATCGCCGCCTCTTCATCGGGTTCAGCGACACCAACCACCTGGAAGCGACGTGCCAGTGCGGCATCTTTTTCGAAATATTTTTTATATTCTGCCCAGGTTGTTGCTGCCACCACGCGCAATTCGCCACGCGCCAGTGCGGGCTTCAACAAGTTCGCGGCATCATTTTGTCCGGCACTGCCTCCCGCACCAATCAAGGTATGCGCTTCATCGATAAACAGGATGATGGGTTGGGGATAG
>Ga0105246_10000525_pt1 | contig 20949 bp, 20 predicted proteins | sample KBSM64metaG_FD_99694 | JGI IMG/M metagenome (GOLD analysis project Ga0105246, IMG submission 99694) | Miscanthus rhizosphere microbial communities from Kellogg Biological Station, Michigan, USA - KBS M6-4 metaG | ecosystem: Host-associated > Plants > Roots > Rhizosphere > Soil | place... | reverse complement strand
TCGCCCCTACCGACCACAGACCAACGGCAAGATCGAACGATTCCACCGCACCCTGGCCGACGGATGGGCCTACACCCGCCACTACCACTCAGAAACAGAACGACGAGCAGCCCTCCCCACCTGGCTCCACTTCTACAATCACCACCGCGTCCACTCAGCCATCGGTGGCACACCACTCAGCAGACTCAACAACCTGCCTGGACATCACACCTAGTGGAGTCGACGAGTGCGCGAACGCGAGGTACCCGAACGAGGGAGTGAATTGAACCTTCCGCAGCGAGTACGGAGAGCTGACGCCGACTGTTGAAGTCTGGCTGCTCGCGCGCGACACGCGCTGTGTCTTGGTGGGCGAAGTGACGCCTGCTCATCGGCTGAGTCACCGGACAGCGGCATGTGTGGGCGCAGCCGATGCCTTTCATACTGTCGACATGGAGCTTCGCGACGTCGAACTCGGTGACGTCGACGCATACGTCCGCATGCGCTGCGATCCGGAGATGATGGCCGATCTCGGCGGACCGCTCCCCCGTGAGGGCATCGCGGCCAAGCTGGCGACCGACGTGCGGAAGACCGCGGCCGACGAGTACTGGGTGTCGATGATCGTGCCCGACGAGACCGAGCCCGAGTCGGTGGCCGGAACCGTCTCGTTGTGGTCACACGAGGACGGCGATGAGGCGGGTTTGTCCGAGACTGGCTGGATGGTCCTTCCGGAGCATCAGGGCCAAGGTCTCGCCAAGCTCGCAGTCCGAGCACTTCTTGAGCGTGCCCGTGACGACGGGCGTTGGGGCATCGTCCACGCCTTCCCGGGGGTTGGCAACGCCGCGTCAAACGCGCTCTGCGGATCGGTCGGGTTCACCCTCGTCGGCGAACGCGACGTCACTTTCGCGGGTCGGCTGCTCCGCACGAACCACTGGCGCATCGACCCCAGCAGCGACCTCGATTGAGTGACCTTCGGGTGGAGTGACTCGTCCGCTCATCGCCCATGTGAATGCGCCGGACAGCGACATGGGCGGACGTTTCGATCCGGTCACGTCGCTGGCGGAGGGCGTTGGCAGCGCCAGCCAGGTTTCCCGGGGACTGGTGATGCCACACCTTGGGGCACAGGGTCTGTCTCAGGAAAGGTACTTCGCCCCTACCGCGGGTTGGCGGACGCGCCCGAGCATGGCCGCAGGGCAAGCGGCGCCCCGGAGGGAGGTCCACTCATGGTGTGGGCAGCCGGCAGGTATATCGACTGGGGAGTCGTCAGCATCAGCCTCACGAATCTGTTGGTCATCGTCGGGATGATCGTGATCTTCGTTCTCGCTCTGGTGATCCCGTTCCCCCGGGAGCACGTTCGCGAGCATGAGCACGAGGACGACTCGTGAGCGCGTCGCCGGAGGAACATGACCGCAGCTGGACCGTCGCGGTGCGCAACCGGGTGTCGGGGCTGGTGCCTCCCGGCCAGGTGCTGCCGGACCAGCAGCCGGCGTACGTAGCGTCCTGGATCTACGTCTTCGGGGTGGCGACCCTGGCCGCCCTCGTCGTCGTCGTCGGCTCCGGTGTCGTGCTGGCGATGGGAGGTGCCGCGTGGTGGCACACCTCGTCGTTCGGCCACTTCGTGAACTCCGTGCACCTGTGGAGCGTCGAGCTCTTCTTCGCGGCCATGGTCATCCACCTGTGGGGCAAGTTCTGGATGGCCGCCTGGCGCGGCAACCGAGGCCTGACCTGGGCGACCGGCGTCGTGTCGTTCGTTGCCTCCATCGGCGCGGCGTTCACCGGCTACCTCGTGCAGAGCAACTTCGACTCCCAGTGGATCAGCGGGGAGGCCAAGGACGGCATCAACTCCATCGGCATCGGCGGGTTCTTCAACGTCCTCAACCCGGGCCAGATGCTGCTGTGGCACGTCACCCTGCTGCCCGTCGCGGTCGGAATCATCACGGTGATGCACGTGGTGCTGGTCCGACGACACGGCGTCGTGCCGCCGCTCGACGACGAGCGTGAGGAGGTCGCCCGGTGAGCACAACGCACGCGACGCGCACCCGGCGCCGCACTCCCGACTCCCACGACTACCCGACCCGCCACTACGACCTGGTCAAGGAGTTCGTGATCGCGCTGGCGATCATGACCGGCCTTTCGCTGGTGCTGGCGGGCGTGTTCTCCTCGCCCGACGACAAGGCCATCTCCATGGCCAGTTGGGCGAAGGCAGACCCGGCCGACCTGGTCGCCACCGCCACGGGCGAGCTGGCCGGGACGACCACCAGCGCAACGTACGGCGCGCCGTACAACGATGCCTCGGAGGGTCAGTCCGTGCTCGGGCTGAAGCTCCAGAAGTGGGGCGGCGTCGGTATCCCCATCAACTCCGCCGACCTGGTGCTCCAGCCGCTCCGTGCGGTCTCGGGTGACGCGCAGCTCGCGAACGCGCTCCAGCAGTGGGACGCCCTGTCCGCCGACCAGCAGACCACCCGGGCCACGGCGTACGCCGATGCGTTGGCCAAGGCACCGGACGGCGACCCCGCCCAGGTGTCGCAGGGCAGCTACGGTCCCGTGCCCGCGCTCACCACGTCGTTCCTCGGGCTGGCCTCGTCGGGCGGGCTCGAAGGCTCCCTGACGTCGTCTGCAACGTTCTACGGCTCCGACCAGACCCGCGCCATGCTGCTGCTCTCCGACGGCGCCTACCTCGAGGATCAGGCCGTCGCCGACCATCTCGGCGGCGACCAGTGGGGCATGATGAACGAGGTCGGCAACTACCCCGGGCAGCCGTGGATGTGGCTCTACACGTTCTGGTACCAGGTGAAGCCCTTCTCCACCTCGGAGAACGCCGACACCCAGGTCTGGGCGCTGATGATGCTGCTCACGGTCGGGCTGATACTCGTCCCGTGGATCCCCGGCGTACGCAGCATCCCGCGCCTGATCCCGGTCCACCGGCTGATCTGGCGACAGCATTACCGACGCAAGCGCTGACCGTGACCGCCAAGGCCACGCGACTCACGAGCGTCACTAGCGGAAGTGGTCGATGCCGCACTCGGCGTACCCGAGATCACGTAGTGCCAGCACCGGATCGCCGATGCAGGCGGTCACCTGTGGGCGTGCCGCATGTCTGCGGACATGCGGCACTTGAAATGAACGACCTGTTCGACGAGGCCGAATGCACACGACCCACCAAGGGGGGTGACGGCTCTTCGGACACCCGGACATCGGCATGAGCGTGCGCAGGACAGCGGCATGTGAGTGCGTTTCAGGCGAAGGGGACGGGTGTCCTCATCGATCGAGTCCTATTGGCGCACCTGCTGCAGCGTCCGGACGTCGCGCAGCGCGAGACGTCGCGTTGGCGAGCACGAAGATGCGCTCATCCTCGCCTTCTCCGGGCGAGAGGGGCAGTAGGAGTAACTGCGTCAGCGTCTAGTCCAGGGTTCGGCAGTCAGCAGTGTGCTGGACACGTGGTCGGGGCAACCGACCGTGACGGGCGACAACCGTAGGTGGCGGCCGACGATCGACCATGAGTACTCGCTCTTCACGTACGTGTACGGGGCCGGGCCGCTGGTCGACGCGCACTCCTCGTGCTGCAGCACCAGCCGGTTGCCGTTGACACGGAGCGCGGGTTGCTCCAGCGATCCGAGTGCGTCGTTGATCAGCTCCAAGGCTGGGCCTCCTGTCGGCGCCCCCGAGGTCGTGATCTTCATGGTCCAATGCTCGGCTTGGTCCGTGAGCTCGGGGGGTGGTGACGGTGGCAGATCCGAGGCCCTGAGCGACATGGTGTAGGTCCCGAGCAAGGCCTCGGGAACTGGTGGCGTGGTCATCGCCGACGATTTCGAGGAGCTGTCAGCTTCGCCGCAGGAGGACAGCGCCAGCAAGGTCGCGGCGCCGCCGACGCGAAGGGCTCTGGTTGCTCGGCGAAGATCCGCTACGGCAAAAGGCTTCATCGAAGTGGACATCCCTGGCCCCCCTTCCGGACGGGCACTGTCGCCCTGGCATCACGATGGAGCCCTCGGCTGACGACGACCACAGACTGAGTTCCCGACCTCCGGGAGGGTACTCCCGTCCGCTCGGAATCTCCCGGATGCTGCGTTCGACGGTTGCCGCGGCATGGAAGAAGATCACGGCAGCGCTCCGGGGCCCCTGGGCTGTGTGGAAGTTAGGGATTCCGCAGGCCTGGCTGGGTCGACCGCTCACCGGCATGAGCGAGCGCGGACAGCGGCAGACGCGGGGGGCCACAAAGGTTAGAGGGTGATCGCGGAGCCCCCGAGTTGTCGGTTCTACCTGCGGGGTGGGAGGGGTTTGCCGGTCTTGTTGAACGTGAAGCAGGCGCCGGCGAGCTCGCCCGTCTGGCTCACCGCCGGGTCCCAGCGTGCGGTCACGGTGATGGGGCCACTTTCACTGTGGACTGCGTGGGAGCACTGTTTCTTCACCTCAGCGGCGAGCGTGGCCGCTGAGGGGTAGTGCGCGAGTCCCTCGAGGATCGCCAGCGTCCCGGTCTCTTCGTACAAGTGCGGGTGGTCGCATGGGACGAACGGCTGCTCCGACTTCTTGGGGTCTTTGTTCAGGCACGCCCAAAAGCCCGCGCGTGGGTCGACGGCGACCCCTTCAGCTGAGCCGGTGGTGCTCCGAATGCCTCCGAATTCCCACTCCGCAGGGAAGGTCGCGTCGCAGCGCATCCACGAGGCGCCATCCGCGATCTGCTTTCGGCTCGGGAGCGAGACCCCGAACCCCCACGGAACCCAATGCTCGGGGTCGACACCCAGGTAGATGCGGACGGCGTTCCAGCAGACGTCATCGGCCATCTTCTTCGCTTCGGCCACTGTGGGTTTCGAGAGAATAGGAACCGTGACGGTCTCGGCGTTGTGCGCCTTGTTGCAGGGCACCGTGGGTGAGTCATCGAACCAGTGGTTGGGGTCGTTAGCCTCCTTGGGAGGCACGGCCCAGCAGGTCCCGACGTCAGGACGTTGGGCGGGCACCGGCGTCGACGGCTGGGCGGTCGAGTGGTCGTCGCCGCTGCCGCAACCGGACAGCGCGAGAGACAGGGCGACCACGGTGGCAGCAAGCCAGGTACGAAATCCCATCGCGACCCCCGTTCCTAGGAACGACGGGAAGGCTGTTGTCCTGAAACGCATCAGGACGTCAGCGCTGTGGCCTGGCCCTTGATGATGCTCCCCCTGCGAGGCAACGTCCAGCACGGGTAAGGACTGTCCGCTCATCGGCATGTGAGTGCGTCGAGCCGATATGCGCGTCCGTCCGTGGAGGTCCGCTCCGTTGGTCCATGCTGAACCGGACACCCAACCACGGCTTGAGAACATTGCTCCAGCCGCCTTCCGATCGGAGACACGACCATGACTCTTGAGTCCTTCGCGAGACGCCTCGGAGTTGCTTTGGGGTTCAGTGGCCTGGGCGTCTGGGCAGCAGCAGCCGTGTGCTGGTCGAGCGTGGGAGATGCTGGTCCGGTCGTGCACAGCATCCATACGGTGGCGGGGTCGTGCCTGGCTGTCTTCGGAGCCGTCCTGATCGCGATCGGTGTGACCATCAGTTCCGGGGTCCCGCCAAGGACCCGCCCGGAGGACCCGAGCGTTGAGGTCAGCGACGGGATCTCCTGAGTGCGCCACCACGTTCGGCAAGCATCGAGTGAGCCGGACAGCGGCATGTGACGTCCCAACGTCCGCTCATGCCGCTGTCCGGGTCGTACTCACATGCCGATGAGCATGCCGATGAGCATGCCGCCTCGGGCCTACATCGAGGTTGAGTACTGGCCGCGGCGGTAGAACATCAGCGCGAGCATGGCGGCAACGCTAACGGCGCAATACGCGCCGCACTGGGCGCTCTCGGTGACGTCGAACCAGTACAGGCAGAGCAAAGGCACCACGGGGAGCACCATCACCGCAGCCATCTCGTAGGCGTTCTTCCGACCCATGCCGCGATAGAGCATCCAGGCCGTCATGGGGACGGTCATGCCGACCGCCATCACGACGAGAGCCTGGGTCCCGTACTGGGTCGTGACCTCATCCCAGGTCTTCGCGTCCACAAGTGTCACGAGCACCGCGGCCCCGACGAACATCCCGGCCATCATGACCGCCAGCATCTGCATTACGTGCCGCCAGAACGGCGAGAGGTGATGCTTACCTACCCTGAGCGTGTGCGAATGAGTCATCTCGATCATCTCCACGATTTCACTCAAGCGTCACACCAAGCAGGGCTGCCAGTGCCTATGGTCATCCTCGATTTGGACAACAGTCATGGTCGTACTGGCTCAATCCACGGCCCGCACAAAGCGGTTGATGGAGCCGGTTCGATGCCTTGCGTGCGTGGCCGTCATACGCACTCATCTGCCGCTGACCGTCGATTGACAGACTGTGGCCGCGGGGCGCTGATGATGGATGAACTCTGCACAGCTCGTCCCCGATGGTTTGATTCCTGATCCCACTCTGCGGCTCGCGATCGCGGCTTACCTAGCCCGCTTCAAGGGTCAGTCACGCCTCCACACCGACTCAGACCTGCGCTGCTACATGTTCTGGTGCAGGGAGCACGACCTACCACCGCTGCAAGTCAAGCGTGCTCACGTCGAGTTGTACGTGCGGTGGATGCAAGAAGTGCGCAGGTTCCAGCCCTCCACTGTCTCGCGTCGGTTGTCCGTGGTCGCCGGCTTCTACCGCACCTGCGTGATCGACGCCCTTCTCGAACACTCACCCGCGAATACGTCCGCCGACCCCACGTCTCAGTCGAGTCCCCGACTCTTGGGCTCAGCCATCTTCAGTTCGAGGCACTCCTGGCCGCCTCCCGCGACTCGGCTCAACGTTGCGACTTCGCTTTGGTAGCAATGCTCGGACTCCTCGGCCTGCGCATCTTCGAAGCCACCGGTGCCGATGTCAGCGACCTCGGTGAGGTCCACGGCCACCGCATCTTGACCGTCCGCGGGAAGGGCGACAAGCTCGCCACGGTCCCACTTCCACCCGCCGTGGGACGAGCGATCGACCGCGCCGTTGGCCAGAAGCCCAACGGTCCGATCCTCCGCAACCGGCGCGGTGCACGAATGTCCCGCCACAGCGCCACAAGAAGACTGCGCCAACTCGCTCACACCGCCGGCATCGCCACCCCACGGATGCATCCGCACATGCTCCGTCACACCTACGTCACCACCATGCTCGACGCCGGCGTCGACCTCCGCGACGTCCAGATCGCCGCACGCCATGCCGACCCCCGCACCACCATGCGCTACGACCGAGCCCGAAAGAACCTCGACCGCCACCCCAACTACATCCTCGCCGCCTACATGGCCTCCGGCACTTGAACACGCTCCCCGGACAGCGGCATGAGCGTGCGGTTCGAGGACCCTGCCTACGAGTCGTCCAGCGTTCCGTTCGGGTGGGATCCCAGTCTGAACCCACCCTTGCCTTGAGTCAGCGGCCCAGGGGTTCCTCCTTGGTAGAGGAATGAAGTTGAGAGGACGCTGGGGTCTGGGCAACGTTTTGGGTGAGCCAACGCGTCTCGGTAGCGAATCTCGATGTGCAGCGGGGATGGCAGGGCCGAAGGTCGTGATCGCATGGCGGACGAGTCGGACTTCGACGCATTCGTGGAGGGTCGTTCCCCGGCGTTGCTGCGCTCGGCGTACCTGCTGGTCCAAGACGAGGGGCTGGCCGAGGATCTGTTGCAGACCGCGCTGGTGAAGGCGTGGTTCGCCTGGGGGCGGATCGAGGATCCCGAGGCGTATGTCCGCCGGATCATGGTCACCACGTCCGCGTCCTGGTGGCGTCGACGTTGGCATCGTGAGACGCCGACTGAGGTTCCTGGTGAACCGCGGAGGGGGGCGCGGCACGACGAGCCTGCCGATGCCCAGGACCTGTGGGTCGCGATCGGTCATCTTCCGAGGCGGCAGCGGGCGGTGGTGGTGCTGCGCTACCTGGAGGACCGCAGCGAGTCCGAGACCGCTTCGTTGATGGGCTGCTCGGTGGGGACGGTCAAGAGCCAGTGCTCCAAGGCGTTGGCCAAGCTCCGGTCGGACGTTGCGTTGGCGTCGGACGTGGAGGAGGGGAGCCGGTCATGAACGGCGAAGACCTGAAGTTCCTGGCCCGCCGCGCGGAGTCGGTGGCAGGGCGCGCCGATCAGCGCCTGGACGAGGTGCATGCCGGGATCCGCTCCGCCCGCCGCCGGCGCGCAGCCGCCGTCGCCGGCGCAGCCACGGCCGCGGTGCTGGCGGTGGTCGTCGGGATCTTCGCGCTGACTGGCCCGACGACCACGAGCAAGAACAACGCGCCGCCGGCGCACTCGGGCAACGCCACCCCGCACGCTGAACCGACCGCACGCAAGCTGGTGTACGTCGACAGCTCTTGGCCGATGCGCAAGATCCACGTCGGCGACCAGACCGTCGACATCAGCGACCAGCTGCCGCCACGGGACAAGGGAGACGATGAGTGGGGGATGGTGTTCCTCCAGGTGTCGGGCGACGGCGTTGTCCTGCTGACCCACGATGGCCGTGTCTGGTTCACCGATGGAAACGAGATCGTGAGGATCGGCCAGACCGGCTCCCCGACCCGGATCATCAGTCTCGGGGCTCTGAAGACCGGGATGTCCGGATCCATCGCGGCCTGGGTGGATGGCACGGGCGGTACGCCGGAGATGTTCGTTTTCAACACCACCCAGCGCGCCGAGGTGGCGCGTGTGCCCTGTCCGAAGTGCGGCGAGCCCGAAATCGCCGAGAACCGGGTCTACTGGGAGAAGAACGGGGATGACGCTCGTAACGGGCCGTGGGTGATGTTCGATCCCGAGACTGGCGAGACGCGCCGCGTGCCCGCGACGGCGTACGCCGAGGACTTGGCCAGCCAGCCGCGCGCTCTGATCGTGGGCGACTCACAAGCACAGGGCCAGGTCGGAACCGGCCTTGGACAGGAGTTCCTCGGCGTCGACGACCGCCTCGTGCCCCTCGCCGAGTCGGACCAGCCGGGGCCGGTCTTCACCAAGGCGTGGGACACCAGGTCTGGCAAACAGCTCGACCTGCGGATACCCACGGCGTACGACGGTCAAGGTTTCCGCATCTTCGACTGGCTCGACGACGACCGGATCGCACTGGAGGCCCACAACGACAGAAACCCTGACCGCGTCGCCGATCTCCTCGTCTGCCGCATCTCGACCGGCGGTTGCCGGGTTGCGGTCCCGGGTACCCAACCGAGGTTTGTGGCGAACATCGGCTTCGACTGAGCCCCGCCCAAGAAACCGACGAAAACACGGTGGTGCTTGCGCCCCCACATCCGGGCGATCCCCAGAGAGGCGACAACGATGAGCAGGTGGTTCAAGTCCCGCGCTGTCCGAGCGTGTGCGGGCTCCCTCGTCGGGCTCGCCTTTCTGCTCGGCTGCACAAACCGGGACGCCCGCGCGCCGGAAGCGACACCATCGGAGGCCGCGGCGTCCACGCCCGCCGCCACACCCGAGCCGGAGGACCCCGTTCTGTCCGCCCGGCCAGGACAGGTCCTAGAGCTGGACCAGCACGGTTCCGAGTACGTCTTCACCAGGGCGGGCCGCTACGCCGTGCGGCTGACCCCCAAGCTCGTCTATCAGGTCGACGCACCGGACATGTGGGAGGTCTACCAAGGGAGGTACTTCAGCACCAGCGACTTCTCGGGAGGTAACGGCTGGTTCTTCGCCAACGGGCCCATCGCTCAGGCATGGCTGCCGGTGCATCCCTGCCGAGATCGATCCCTGGTGCGGGTCGGACCAACGGCGCGCGACCTAGCCCGGGCGTTGGCCGCCCAGCCCGCACTGAAAGTGACAACCCCGAAGCCCTTCTCGATCACCGGAGGGCACGGCTTTTACATCGAGGGCAGCATCCCCGACCGAGTCAACTCCGCCACCTGCCAGAACGGGAGAATCGCTCTCTACACCGCGACACGGCGGCCCGCGAACTGGGATGAAGTCTCATCCGGGCAAGTCTGGACCTACTGGATCCTCAATGTGCACGGCCAGCGCATGGTTCTAGTTGGCGTCTGCGACACCACCTGCAACGAACAAGACCTCAAAACGCTCAACGGAATGGCCACGTCCGTCACGTTCGAGCGTACCGGCGAGCGCCGGTGAGCTGTCGCCATCAGACTCGTGCATCTGGCGCAGCTGCCCGCTCCTCGGAGACGCACGCTCATCGGCAGATGAGTGCGCTCTCGATGTCGCTACGACGGCAGCGCGTTCATGTCTCCGGTGCGCGCGATGGCGAGCAGGTGCTCGTGAGCTCGGTCGGCCACCGGGTTGTGTCCTCGTCGTGCCGCCAGGTCGATCAGTGCCCACAGGTCGGCGGCCCGGGCGAGCTCGAGGGTCTCCATGGGCTCTCCACCGCGGCGCTCGCAGTACGCCGCCAGCACGGCATCTGCGTACGCGGGGCTGCGGTCGAAGCGGAGCAGGTTGCCCAGGTCGGTGAACGGGTGCCCGGAGTGGGCGAACTCCCAGTCGAGCACTCCCGTCACCCGGAGGGTGTCCGGGTCCACCAGGAGGTTCTTGGGGTTGGCGTCGGAGTGGACCAGGCACGAGCGCCCGACACCGTCGAGCAGCTGCTGCGCCCACTCGGCCACCTCGTGCAGGCGATGGAGGAGGCCCGGCTCCCAGTCGAGTGCCTCCGCGTGGTCGGCGACGAAGCCGGGCAGACCGTCGGGCACCCCGAAGTCGCCGATGGCGAGGGCGGCGTCGACGAACGGTCCGGGGGTCAGGGTCGGCATCCCCGAGAGGTCCGCGAGGAGCTCGCCGAGGTGGCGGCCGAGCACCGCCACCTGCGGGTCGTCGAGAGTCGGCAGCAGCAGATCGCCCCGCTCCCCCGGCAGGAACGACGTGACCAGCAGCCCCGGCTGGTCCGCGGCGGTGACGGCACGACGTACCTCGAGGACATCGGGCACCGGCACCAGCCCGCGCACCAGCCGAAGCACCGCCGCGTCGATCTCCGGAGCCGCGTCGTCGCGCTGCCCCGGCGGATAGATCCGCACCACCGAGCGCTCGCCCGCGGCCTCGGCGACGAAGGTCTGACCCGACCAGCCGCCGGCGAGCGGGGTCAGGTCCGAGAAGTCCACGCCCCTCACACTCCCACACGGTCGGGAAGCCGCCAGTAGGGTCGCTGGCGTGGAGGACCACCTGCCGCAGCGCGTCCGGGTCGAGCGCCGAGCGGTCAGCGAGGACGAGTCACGGCTGGCCAACGGGCCGGACTGGGATCGGTACGCCGACGAGTATCAGGCGACCCACGGCGGCTTCCTCGGCAACACCGGGTTCGTCTGGGGGCCCGAGGGGCTGACCGAGGACGACGCCGCCGTGCTCGGTGATGTCGCCGGACGTGAGGTGCTGGAGGTCGGGTCCGGCGCCGGGCAGTGCTCCCGTTGGGTGCGCGTGCACGGCGGTACGTCGTACGGCCTCGACCTTTCGGCGCGGCAGCTCCAGCACTCGCGGCGGATCGACGAGGAGAGCGGTGTCGCGGTCCCCTCGGTGCTCGCGACCGCCACCGCTCTGCCGTTCGCGGGCGCCGCGTTCGACGTGGTGTTCTGCTCGTTCGGCGCGATGCAGTTCATCGCGGACCTCGACGTCGCCGTCGCCGAGGTGGCCCGCGTGCTCCGGCCCGGCGGCCGTTTCGCGTTCTCGATCACGCACCCCACCCGCTGGAGCTTCCCGGACGACCCCTCCGAGGCCGGGCTGACCGCGACGTCCTCGTACTGGGACCGCACGCCGTACGTCGAGGTGGACGACGAGAGCGGACGCGTGGCCTACGTCGAGCATCACCGCACGCTCGGCGACTGGGTGGCCGTGCTCGTCGGCACCGGCTTCCGGATCGTCGCGCTGCTCGAGCCCGAGTGGCCCGAGGGGCACGACCGTGTCTGGGGCGGCTGGTCGCGCGTGCGCGGGCGGCTGACGCCGGGGACGGCGGTGTTCGCCGCCGTCCTGGATCGCTGACCCGGCTCAGGCCGGCGCGGCCGGCTTCGTGCGCCTGCTGCGCAGGGTCAGGAACAGCCCGATCAGGAACAGCGGGATGCCGACGACGTAGCCGACGATCGGGACGATCTCGCGGATCAGGGTGAGCTGCCCGTCGTCGGTCCTGGCCTCGTCGATGAGCTTCTGGACCTGCGCGTCGGTGAACTTGATGTGGAGGTCGATGACCGGGTTGCCCTCGAGGTCGGTGCGGACCTGGTGCTCGACCTGGTCGACCACCGAGCCGGTGAGCCGGTCGACGTAGAGCTGCTTGTCGTCGGTGTAGTAGCCCTTGACGCCCTCGGCGACGTCCATCCTGGTCTTCGGCACCTGCACGTCGTAGACGTAGACCTCGTGACCGTCGAGCTTGTCGGTGCCGGCGTACGTCGCCTGCACACCCCGCTGGAGGGAGTCGTCCCAGTAGGTGTAGGTCTTCTTCTCCGCCAGGAACGGCCACTTGTTGATCACGCCGGCGTGCGGGATCGCGCCGGCCGGCAGGTACTTCGGGTCGTTGACCGACTCCGCCGTCCGCCGGTCGGTGGCGTAGTTGTCGGTGGTGGCCGAGAGCAGGCGATCCTGCGGGTCGTCGGAGGTGACGCAGCCGGGCGGGTCGCCGATGTCCTTGACCAGGCACTGGGAGTTCTGGAAGGAGACGACCTTGGAGTCGGACAGCGACGTGTCGACGTGGTAGGTGCTCCAGGCGAGGACCGGCGTCTCCTGGATCTTGCCCTTGGCATCGGGGATCTGGGCGGTGCCGTCGACATGGATCACCTCGTCGACGTTCAGCGGGGTCTTGAGCAGGGCCTTGCCCATGTAGAACTGTGCGAAGAGCCCCACGGCGATGAGGAACGCGCCCACAAAGGTCACGACGGGTCCGACCAGCCTGCGCATGCACGTCCCTCCGGGGCTCCCAGGTGACGCGCACCCTAGCAGCAGGTGACTCCCCGGTAACCTCGCCACCGCCAGCGGCTCGGCCGGGTCGCGCGGACTACAGTGCCGCTCATGTCCGAGCCGCGGCGGGTCGACCTGTACGACGGCCTCCGCGGCATCGCGATCGTGCTGGTCGTCCTCTCCCACGGTTGGCAGCTGTGGCCGGTGGACTGGATCGACTCGCACGCCTGGGTGCGACCGTTCTTCCGTAGCGGGAACAGCGGCGTGACGATCTTCCTCGTCGCAGCCGGCTTCCTGATGTTCCGGGCGCTGACGGCTCGCCGCGAGCTCGCCCGGATGCGGCCCGACACGGCCCTGGTACGACGGATCGCGCGCGTCGGCCCGGCCCTGTGGGTGTTCCTCCTCGTGGCGGTCGTCGTGTCCGCGCTGGACGGTTCGGCGGAGGCGTGGGACTCGGACACCCCCGCATCGGTCTTCCACGTCCTCACCTACACGTGGAACTGGTACGTCCAGGGCAACCTGCTGACCTCGCGCCCGGACTTCGGGCACCTCTGGTACCTGTCGGTGGACATGCAGGCCTTCGTGATCATGGCCGGCTTCCTCTACCTCCTGCGACGTCGGCCCGTCGGTCTGCTGTGGGCGCTCGGCGGCTTCTACCTGGTCCTCGTGTGGTGGCGCTTCCACGCGGCCGACACCGAGTTCGTGTTCCAGGTGCTGGTGCGCACCACGGTGCGGATGGACCCGTTCGTGGTGGGTGTCCTTGCCGCGGCCGCGCTGCCCCAGCTGCGACGGCTGCGGCTCTCGGGCCCCACCCTGGCCGCCACGGCGGCCCTCTCGCTGCTGGCGCTGGTCCCGCTGCTCTTCTGGTGCGACCACGACATGGCGTTCCTGCATTGGGGCGGGACCGTGCTCGAGTGGGACATCGCGCTGTTCTTCGTCGCGGTCGCGCTGGGTGCTCGGTCGGCGTTCGTCACCACCCTCGCCGGGAACCGACCGGCCGTGATCCTGGGTCGCGCGTCGCTGCCGATCTACATCTGGCACTACCCGGTGTTCATGTTCGTCCAACGGCACACCGAGGCTCACGGCTGGAGCTGGGAGGTGGGCACCGCGATCGGGCTGCTGGGGACCTTCGCGGTGTGCGTCGTCGTCGACCGGCTCATCGAGCGCCCGGTCACCGCCAGGCTGCGCAGCCCGCGCTGGCACGAGCTCGACGACGGCGTGCCGCCATGGCTGCTCCGACGGAGCCGGCGAGTCATCTCGCGGGTGGCGCTCCGGGTGGCCGCGGCCAGCGACGACCCGCACTGAGATCGTTCACTGGTGGCACAGCGTCATCGTGCCCGAGCCGTTCAGCACCACGCGGAGGATCGCGTCCTTCGCCGAGGTCGCGACGTACACGGGCCCGGGCGCGACCGACCAGGTGCGCGTCAGCGACGGCGCGTACCGCCGGAACAGCTGGGTCGTCACCTGCGTGCTGTTGCCGGTCAGGCCGATCTCGGTCCCCGATCCGGTCGGCACATCGATGGTGGCCGGCCCGGAACCGTCCGTGGTGAGGTCGTGGCATCCGGCACGCCGGGCGCCCGCACCGGTCAGGCCGTGCACCGAGATGCGCGTGGGGCTGAACATCCCGGCGTCGTCGGTCCCGACCTGGACGAACCACATCGCCTCCGCATCCAGCCGGGTGTCGCGGTGCGGTGGCGGAGGCATCCGGGAGCGCAGGTGCGGCGAGGCCAGCAGCTCGAAGGGCGCCCCGAGGAACCCCCACTGGAAGCTCAGCTGGCGCTCGCCCGCATCCACGGCCGCCAGCGAGCCGTAGGCCCAGGTGCGGTACACACCGGCGCTGCCCTCGTTGATCGCCGCTTGGTGTCGCTCCCCGGACACCCCCTTCCACGTGTACGCCGCGAGCAGCGCGGCCAGGGTGACCACGATCACGACCGGGACCAGCCTGCCGCCGGGCTCCAGCCGGCGCTGGTCGATCCGGTCCCGGGCGTGGTCCACACACACCTGCGCCACCAGGGCGATGCCGGGTGCGAGGAGGAAGAGCACCACGTAGAGATAGCGACCCGAGCTGGCGATGCCACTGCCCAGCGGCGCGTCGCCCAGCGTCACCAGCACCAGCTGCATCGCCGCCACCGCGGCACCGACCACCGCCAGCTCGCGCAGTGCCGAGGGCCCGAGGCGTTGGACGACCACGAGCACCAGGGCCACGCACAGCACGAGCCCTCCCGTCCGACCCACCCCGAGGCCGACGCCGCCCGCACTGGTCAGGCCCTCCCACAGGAAGGACGGCACGAGCCTCAGGTCGTCGAGCCCGATGCTCCCCCGACCGCCGTGCCGGCCGTACAGCAACAGCCACACGGTGAGGGCGACGAGCGACGGGGCCACGACGCGGGCCGCCGAGCGGACGCCGTGCCGCAGCGCGACCAGCCCCCCGAGGAGGCCGAGCATGGTGAGTCCGGTCGCGGAACACATCACGGTGACCACGCCGAGGACCATGGCGATGCGGAGCCCGCGTTCGCTTCCGTCCGTTCGGACCACGACCAGACAGGCGATCAGGGCCAGCAGCATCGGGACGGTGTGGTTCATCGCCGCGGCCACCATGAAGGCCTCGGCACCGGCGCCGTACCACAGCAGCAGCCACCCGGTACCCGCCGCGAGCCAGGGCCGGGCGCCCACCGACCGCAGGAGCGCGTACATCACCAGCACCTCGGCCAGGTGCACCGCGACGACCACGGCGACGTAGGGCAGGTAGGAATGCATGCCGAACACCGCGAACAGGGCCCGGTACAGCAGCACGGGGACGGTCGACCAGTGCCCGGCGTACGGCCGCCACAGACCGAGATCGTGTCCCGGTACGGGTCCACGGGTGGTCAGGAAGTTGAAGTCATCGGTGCCGAACCAGCTGGTTCGCAGGAGGTGGATCAGCCAGATCCCCTGGCCGAGAACGCCGAGGACCAGCAGCACGAGGGGCAGATGCTCGACGACCTGTGGGACTCGGAAGCGGCCGCCGGCTCGCAGCGGTTGTCGACCCGTGCCCAGGGTCGACACGTCGGTCACCGGCCTCGCCCACGCAGCCGGTGGAGACGGTCGAGGACTCGGTGTGCGGCCTCGTCGCTGATACCGAGACGGCGCTTGACCCGGTCGTAGGCGTCCAGCAGCACCCGGTCGGCGGCGATCGCCGCCCGCTTCCCGGTGCTCTCCTCGGGTCGTGCCCGGTAGTGGGTCGACCGCCGGACGGGCGCGCGCTCCTCGGTGAAGTAGTACAGCGCCATCGACCGGCGTGCCTCGCCGGGCGGGCAGGTGAGCCCGTCGGGGTGTCCGTGATAGCTGTCGACCGAGGTGGTGAACACCAGCATCCGGTTGCCCTGCGGCGTGACCCTGGCCCGGCACTCGCGCATCTCCTGGTCCCAGAGCTCGAGCTGCCCGCCCCAGTCGTCGTACCACTCCTCGTTGAGGTACAGCAGGACGTTGACCCGCCGGGCCCAGTTCTCGTGGACGTGGTGGGTCGTGAAGTCCGCATGGATGTTCAGATGTCCGCCACGCAGGGTCTGGTGCAGCCCGCCGCCGTCCATCGACCAGTCCGGGATCAGACCCGTGATGCCGGTGAGCTCCTCCAGGTAGGAGACGAACTCCGGGGAGGTGAGCTCGCGGGCCACGTCCCGCAGCGCCGGGGCCCAGGTCTCGGGGTAGACGTTGCAGTACTTCGTCTCGTTGACGTGGAGATAGCCCTTCCAGAACTCGTCGTCGATGCCCGGGAAGTCGGCCACGGCAGCGGCGAGACCCGAGGGCCGCAGCACGTCGTCGAGGACGATGTGCGGGAACGGATCGGCCGCGGCGTACTCCTTGGCCGCCACGTCGAGATCGCCGCGCAAGCGGTCGAGATCGACGAGCTGCAGGTCGGTCATGGGCGAATGATGCCACGCGGCCGGAGGGCCCCGGCTCCCGTCGCCCTGTGGATACACTCCTGCCCAACTCGAGCGAGGGAGACCCAGGGTGCTCGACCCGATCGACTCGTCCACCGATCCGGCGGCCGCCGCCGGGACGCCGGCCAGCCTGGCGACCCCACGGGTCGGCGTGCTGGTCGTCGCCTACAACGCCGCGAGCACCCTGGCGCGCACGCTGTCCCGGCTGCCCGCGTCGTTCGTCGAGAACGTCGACCACGTCCTGGTGTGCGACGACGCGAGCACCGACGAGACCTATGCGGTGGGGCTCGCGATCAAGGACTCGTCGCCGCTGCCGATCACCGTCGTGCGTCGCGAGCACAATCTCGGGTACGGCGGGAACCAGAAGGCCGGCTACGGGTGGGCGATCGCGCACGGGCTCGACATCGTGGTGCTGCTGCACGCGGACGGGCAGTACGCCCCCGAGGAGATCGAGCGGCTCGTGGACCCGCTGGCACTCGGCACCGCCGATGCGGTCTTCGGCTCGCGGATGATGGTCAAGGGCCAGGCCCGGGCAGGTGGGATGCCGGCGTACAAGTACGTCGGCAACCGGATCCTCACCAGGTTCCAGAACAGGGTCACCGGCGCCCAGCTCTCGGAGTGGCACAGCGGCTATCGCGCCTACCGGGTGGACGCGCTCAGCGACCTCCCGCTCGCGTCGTACTCAGACGGGTTCGACTTCGACACCGAGATCATCCTCGGGCTGCTGGCCACCGAGAAGCGCATCGTCGAGGTGCCGATCCCGACCTACTACGGCGACGAGATCTGCTACGTGAACGGCCTGGCCTACGCCCGCGACGTGTCGCGGGACGTCGTCCGGCACTGGGTGAGCGCACGGGGGTTCGGCGGTGGCATCTCGTCGACCGAGACCGACACGTACGCGCTCAAGGAGGAGTACGGCTCCCACGCGATGCTGCTGCGCTGGCTGTGCGAGCGGCCGGCCTCGAGGGTGTTGGACGCCGGGTGCTTCGACGGTCGCTTCGCCGACCTGGCACGGCAGCGGGGCCACCACGTCACCGGTCTCGACCGCAAGAAGGTGGACGGGGTCGCACAACGGGTGGACGTGTTCATCGAAGCCGACCTGAACGAGCCGCTCCCCGACGCGCTCCACGGTGCGTTCGACGTCGTCGTCGCCGGCGACATCCTCGAGCACGTCGTCGAGCCGCACTCGTTGCTCTCGGACCTGGCCCGCGCAGTGCGCCCCGGCGGTGAGATCCTGGTCTCGGTGCCCAACTTCGGGCACTGGTACCCGCGCGGCCGGACCGCGCTCGGCAGGTTCGACTACGACCAGCGGGGACCACTCGACCGTGGCCACCTGCGCTTCTTCACGCGGGACTCCATCGAGACGCTGATCGGCAACTGCGGTCTCCGGATCACCGACCGGGCGACGGTCGGTACGCCGTTCGACATGCTGGCCGCAGGGGGCTCCCCGATGCGGGAGCGGCTGGCCTCCGGCGCCGCACGCACCGACCGCGTGGCGACGCGGGTCTGGCCCCGGCTGTTCGGCTACCAGTTCTTGTACCGCCTGGAAGTGATGTGATCCCGGCACCTGGCACGGAGCGCACCAAACTCGTCGCCACCTCGGCCGGACTGCTCGTCGGTGGACTCGGATTCGTGCTGACACTCCTGGACTGGAGCCCGTCGCTGACCCGCACGGCCCTGGCCACTCGGTACTTCTCCGGGTTCTACGACCTCCAGGCCCGCCGGCTGCTGGCTGGTCACGTCGACGTGCCGACGGGCAGCCTGGGCATCGAGGGCTTCGTCCACGACGGGAAGACGTTCATGTACTTCCCACCGTGGCCGGCGATCCTGCGACTCCCGGTCCTGCTCACCACCCATGAGTACGACGGGCAGCTGACCATCCTCTCGATGGCGATCGCGTGGATCGTGTTCGCGGTCATGGTGGCCAAGCTGGTCTGGCTGCTGGTCCCGATGCTCGGGGGCGACGAGGCCGTGACGCCGATGAACGGCGCGGTGGTCGCGGCCTTCCTGGCCGCGGCCACCGGCGGGACCTTCCTCACCTTCGACGCGGCCCAGCCCTGGGTCTACCACGAGGCCTACATGTGGGCGGTGGCCGCGGTCATCGGTGGCGTCTACTGGCTGGTCCGGGTCCTCGCCCGGCCGAGCAGGCACGCCACGTGGTGGCTGTTCGTGTTCGCGCTGCTGAGCGTCGGCAGCCGCGCGACCGAGGGCTGGGCGATCTCGCTCGCGGCCATCGGCCTGGGGCTGTGGTGGCGCTACTGGCCCAGGCGGACGCAGACGAACCCGTTGTGGTGGCGGGTGCTGCTGGCCGGCGCGATCCCGCTCGCCTTGTCGATCGCGCTCAACGAGTACAAGTTCGACCAGGTCTACATCTTCCCGCTGCAGGACCAGGTCTGGACCCACCTCAACGCCCAGCGCCGGGCCGCGCTCGCCGCGAACGGAGGTGGCCTGACCGGGCCGCAGTTCTTCACCACGTCGTTCATGGCGTACCTGCGTCCGGACGGGATCCGCTTCGTCGACTACTTCCCGTTCATCACCCTGCCTGCGCACGCGGCTCCGGCGTACGACGGGGTGGTCGTCGACCAGACCTACCGGACCGGCAGTGCCACGTCCTTCATGCCGCTCCTCATGCTGATGTTCCTGGCGTCCCTGGTGGCGGTGTCCTGGCCGAGGGCCCGCCGCGAGCTGGCGCTGCTCCGGCTGCCGATGCTGGTCACGGTCCTGGTCACGAGTGGGGTGATGGGGTACGGCTACTACTCCGCCCGCTACGCCTCGGAGTTCGTGCCGGCGCTCGTGCTCGGCGGAGCCATCGCCACCGCCCTGCTCTGCGGCTGGCTGCGCCGCAGGCCGGCCTGGCGGCTCCCGACGCTCGCGATCCTCTCGATCGGTGCCGTCTTCTCGATCGTGGCGCAGATGTCCATCGGCGTCACCATGGCGGCGTACGTACACCGGGGCGACCAGCTCGAGCGCTACGTGCAGTGGCAGCACGACATCAGCCCCCGGCAGCAGGCGCTGCTGGTGTCGCAGGTGCAGACCCTCCCGACCGGCGGCACCACCGACGACCTGGCCATCCTCGGCGACTGCCAGACGCTCTACATCAACACCGGCGACAAGTACGAGCCGTGGCTGCCCGTGCAGGACCGCGACCGAGTCCTCCAGCTCTCCCCGGTCGGTCGGCTGCGCCCCGGACGGGTCACCCTGCTGACCGTCAGCGGCAACAACCGCGAGACGGTCCAGCTCGAGGTCGACCGCCACGACCGGGCCCGCTTCGTGACCCGGAACGGGTCGAACACGGCGCGCGGTCAATGGTTCGACATCCCCACGGCGGGTGGGGTGAGGCTCGGGATCCGGAACCTGATCTCGTTCGGCTTCTTCCAGTTCCAGAGCACTCCCGGGGGCGCCGTCGGCTACCTGCCGTCGGTGTACTTCGACCCCCAGTGGAACAGCCTGCCTGCGCTCCTCACGGTCGCGGATCATCCGAGGGCGCTGTCTCGCCTCGGGTTCACCATGCAGGAGCAACCCGGACTCCCGATGACGCTGTGCAACGAGCTGGCCGACGAGGCCGGCATCTCCCTCGGGTCGCACTAGTGCACATCGCCTTCCTGTCCTGGCGAGACACCGGCCACCCCGACGGTGGCGGCTCCGAGGAGTACATCGAGCACATCGCCGAGCGGCTCGTAGGCCGGGGTCACGACGTGACGATCCGCTGCGCGGCCTACGACGGCGCCCGCGACGACGAGGTCCGTCGTGGGGTCCGGTTCCTCCGGCGCGGGCACCGGCTGACCGTGTACCCGCGCGGTCTGGCCTGGGCGACGTTCGGCCGGGGCCGCCGCTGCGACGCGGTGGTCGAGGTCGTGAACGGGATCCCGTTCGGCGTCGGGCTGCTCCGGCGGCGGTCGACTCTCCCGCTGGTCCACCACCTCCACCGCGAGCAGTGGCACATGATCTACCCCGGATGGCGGGGCAGGCTCGGCTGGCTGATCGAGCGGTCGACCATTCGTGCCTACCGCCGCCTGCCCTTCCTCACGGTGTCGCGGGCCACCGCCGACGACCTGGCGGCGCTCGGAGTCCCGGCGTCGTCGGTGCACGTGGTCCCCAACGGTGCCGAGCGGCGGCCCGTCCAGTTCGTCGAGCGCGGACCGCTGACCCTGTGCACGCTGAGCCGGCTGGTGCCCCACAAGCGCCTCGAGCAGGCGATCGACGTCACGATCGCCCTGGCGGCGCGGCATCCCGGCGTACGGCTACGTGTCATCGG
>Ga0105246_10000518_pt1 | contig 21045 bp, 16 predicted proteins | sample KBSM64metaG_FD_99694 | JGI IMG/M metagenome (GOLD analysis project Ga0105246, IMG submission 99694) | Miscanthus rhizosphere microbial communities from Kellogg Biological Station, Michigan, USA - KBS M6-4 metaG | ecosystem: Host-associated > Plants > Roots > Rhizosphere > Soil | place... | reverse complement strand
TGGACAAAATTAGACTCTTCCATTGGATTATTTTAAACCTTAATCCAAGCAACAATCCCCGAACGAATCATTCGGGGAATGGGTTAGACAACTTATGTTGGCCCTTACGCATCTCTCCGGGCGACAAACCAAAGTGCTTTTTAAATACCCGGTAGAAGTAGGACACATCTTCATATCCCGTCATCTCGGCGATATGTTTGAACGGAATCTGATCATCCATCACCCATTCTTTTGCTTTGGTCATCCGAAGCTGAACCACATAATCAGTCACGTTCACGTCATATTCCTTCTTGAAAGCTTTGCTCAAATATTCCTTACTGACAAAAAAGATCTGGGCAAGCTGCTCCAGTGTAATCATCTCCATACAGTGCTGTTCCATATATTGCTTCACATCTTCAAGGTTCAGCTTATTCTTATACTTGCGCTGTGCAATGAGCTGCTCCAATGCCTGAACATACGAAACAGAGATCCACTCCACCGATGCGGAGATGGATGCTAGAGCTGTTACAGGCGGCAACGTCCCTTCATCCGAGCGATCAGACAACCCATTGGAGACACACAACTCGTCCAGCAAGTTCTGCAACTCGTATACAACGCGTCCAAGCTGGCGGGGTCTGCGAATTTCACTCCGTTCTAGCTTCTGCTCCAATTGCTGGAACCATTCCCGCAGGCTCGGCAGGTTCAGGTTGTTGAAGCGTAGACGTGCTTGCTGCTGGAACGAAGAGAACTCACCCGCGAATGAAGCCGGATAAGCTTCCCATGCTTCTGGTGCCGTAGCAGCTTTATCCAGTTCACGACTACATTTCGCCAGTGTAGCATTTAGTTCATCCGGGTTCACTGGCTTCAGCAGGTAGTCCGCTGCACGATACCGCAGAGCATGTTTGGTATAATTAAAATCATCATAACCACTCACCACAACGACCTTAATCTCGGGGTACTGACTGCTCAGTGTCTGCATCAGCTCCACGCCGTCCGATCCGGGCATACGCATATCCGTAATGATAATATGAGGTTGCAACGCCTTGACCATCTGTATCGCCTGTTCTCCATCCTCTGCTTCGCCGCAGACGACTAAACCGAGCTCATTCCATTCACCAAGATTGCGGATAATATCCCGATTCCAAGGTTCATCATCCACCAGCAGCACTTTGTAGTTTTCCTTACTCATAAGGATTCGCCTCCAGTTGCGCAGGGATCGTTACGATCACTTTTGTTCCCTGCCCAAGTTTACTTTCCATACGCATACCGTAATCGGGTCCAAAATGCATCACCATTCGTGATGCGGCATTAAGCAGTCCAATACTCGTGCCTGAACTCCATACCCGATCGGTATGGCGCGTAATGCGTTCCAGTTTCGATTGCATCTCTTCGAGCCTATCCGGCTCCATACCCATGCCATTATCACAAATTTGAATGGTCACCCTACCCTGCTGTGGATCACAGAACACTTCGATGTTTAGCTTCCACTCCCCAGGCTTTTTCTCTAACCCATGCAAAAATGCATTTTCTACAAGGGGCTGCAATGATAACTTCGGAATGTAACATTCTCGGAGTTCTCCCTTCATTTCCAGCTTATATTCAAGCCTGCTCGCAAAACGCTGCTTCTGTATCAACATATAGTGCTCCAGTTGATCAAGTTCAGATTGCAAGGAGACAAGGCCGTCCGGCGCTCGCACAATATAACGGAACATCTCACTTAATGCCCGGATCACTTTGTAACTATCTGCCGGTTTTTGTGAATAGACCATGCCGCCGATCATCTGTAGGGTGTTTTGCAGAAAATGGGGATGGATCTGAGATTGCAGCGCTTTGAGCTCGGCTGTCCGCTTCTCCAGATTCATTAAATAGTTGTCCCGGATATGCTCTCGGATTCGGCTAGCCATCCCATGCAGATTTTTCTCCAGCAGGCCGATCTCATCCACTCGTCCGCTGCGCTCGACTTTACGATCCTTGATCAACTGGATACCCTTCATGGAATTCGCCAGTTTGACAATAGGTTTCGAGGTTCGCCAAGCGACCAGTGCTGCGAGAGCAACAGACACGACCGTTGCCACTCCGCCTACCACTAGTCCATACTTCATCGTTTCCAGCGCACTCTCATTAATGACATGATCCGGTACGATTTTGATCACACGTAGTCCTGTCGACTCTATATCATGATAGAAAATATATTCCTGTGCTGTACGAATAAAACCGGCGTTATCCTTCGTTTCACTCAGCTGCTTCAACGCTTCATCCGATGGCTGGATGGAAGAGTTCGGCTGATATACCGGATGACCTAAACTATCCCCGATATAGGCGGTATAATCTCCCCTGCTGTCGAGCAGTTCAAGCGTCTGGTTAAACTCGGCCCACTTGATCTCCAGACTGATCGCCCCGATCTGAGCCTGATCCTCAAAGCGGTTCATGCTGCGGGTCATATGGAACTTTTGCGGATCTTTCGGGTCATTCATAATGGTAAAGTCTTTATGCTCTGCAAAAAGCTCAAAGTACCCTTCAGGGATATCTGCAACCGTCTTAATTCGGGATTCCATCGAATTGAAGGTGAACAAAGTATCCTGCTCTTTCAAATACAACTCCACGCCGAACACATAATTGCCGGCAGAATAGTAGACGCTATTGAGCATATTAAATACAGCCTTCTGTTCGTCAAAGCGAGTAGCAGCAGGTGCTTCCCGATTCAATGCCAAATACTGATGCAGCTCATCACTGATCTGAATGGAATAAATAATATTATTCATGCGGGTAAACTGTTCTGCCAGATAGACTGAAGCCCAATTCATATTGACCCGATTCGTATCCATAATCTCGGCTTCCATGGAGGAACGTGCATTTTCGGCAGCAACAGCGGTCATCACAATGACTGGCAGTACCGCAACCAGAGTCATCGTCAGAATCAATTTATTACGAATGCTGCGCTTGAAAGGGTCAATCAACCGGCGATAGAGTTCGGTAAACACAGCGCATCCACTCCTGAACTAAAATAAGACAAACGCCCCAGCATCAGAGCTGAAGGCGCCATGGTCTTGTTATTTTTTTCGGAAAATAGAAGTAAATATTGAACTGAAGATTTTACACAGGCCACTCTGATGACAGAATAACCCTCCAATCACTGTTATCCCCAGATTTTTTGATTCCTTTTTCTATTTTCCTTGGTACGTATGAATTTGCCCTATTATTTCCTAGTTTTGTTCGATAATGCGGATACCCCACCGTTCCAACTCGATCTCTTGCCCAGTAGCAATCGAATCTCCTGATAATAACTCTGTCCCTTCGCCATGCGGATTGTGGAAAGAAGCCGGCTCATCTGAATAGTTGAAGTAATAGCGAATCGTCTGGCCTTGATCGTTCACGCCGCTCTTCACAATGAGTGGAAAAGCAAGCTCCTGATCCGCTCCCCACACACCTGCGTCCTTCATCACACGTTCCAGCACCTTGCGAATGACGGCAGCACTCGTATAACAACCAACATATGTTGCTTTGCCTTTGCCATAGTTGTTTTGCGTGATTGCTGCATATTCTCCCCAGTGTGGATGATCGTACCAAGCAAGCACCTCCGCAGTCGTCGGTGTAATCAGCTCCATCCAAGTGTGTACCTGATTATGCTCCTCACCTACACCAAACGGATCATCCCGTAGCACAACATTCTTCGGCTCAACAAACAGGTTGTAGCTAATACCACACGCTTCACTGATCATTCCCGGCTGACGCGTAGAGCGCACTTTAATGTGCTCATTGGCAAAACCGCTTTTGAACGAGTACACGATATGTCCGCCATCCTGCACAAATTGATTCAATTTTTCCAGCAATGCATCCGAAGCCGCATACAGGGCAGGCACCATAAGCACATCATAATCTGCATAACTCTCCACGGAAGGATCGATAAGGTCGCAGCCAATGTTCATTTTATACAATTCATCGTACATCCAGCGCACAACGTCATTGTAATTCTTGTCACTCGTAAAGTTAAAGCCGAACCACTTAATGGAGGTCAACGCCTCGTTACTGAAAAGTACAGCCACCCGATTCGTTTTCTTCAGATTCACCAGCTTAGGACTCAGGCGAGCAAAATCGCTACCAATTGTCTTCGCTTCGTTATACACCGGATTCGGTTCAAAATCATGGCTCAGCAGACCTTTCCAATAGGTCTCAAACGAATTGTGCAGCGAGTGCCAATGCCAATAGGCAACCATGTTTGCACCTGAAGCCAAATGGCTGAATGCCTGTAATCGCAGCTGCCCCGGATAAGGAACCCAGTGCCAGAATGCCTGTGCTTCGGTCTCCAGGACAAGATAGTTGGATTGTTTCGTGGAACGCGCCACATCTCCTCCGAACGAAATCTCAATGCCCGTCAGCTCGTCTTGGGAAGGATGATAAATATCTACACTGGTGATGTCAAAAGGTTGGGATGCCGCAAAATGATCCACATCCCCCTGAATGCCGTAGGAATATCCGCGCCATTCAAAGTCAAAGTTCTGGGTAACAAACTGACCTTCCTGTTTGTACTCATTCACAATCCCCACCTGCCACGCCAAGAAATCCGTGACCAGTTGCCGCTGGAACTTGGCAAACTCTGCTCCAAGACTGCCGTTAATCGTACCCACAACCGAAGGGAAGTCTTCCCAGCTGTTGATGCGATTACTCCAGTAATCAAGTCCAAATTCTTGGTTCAACTCATCCAGCGAGCTAAACTTGTTGCGCATATATTTAACAAACTGAAGCTGTACATTGTCTCCAGCTGTGTTGTAGTGCTTCGTTTCATTGTCTGTCTGATATCCGATAACAGCCGGATGGTTACTTACGCGTGAGATCAGCTTGCGAATGATGCGCTCTGCGTAAAACAGATAGGTCGGATGGGTAATGTCCATAATCTGTCTTGCCCCATATTTTCCTGGGCCTTGTGCTGTTGTTGCCAGAACATCCGGGTGCTCCTTGACCATCCACGTAGGAACAGCATACGTGGGTGTGCCTACAATGACATGAATCCCTGCCGCATGCATGGCATCCAGCACTCGATCTACGGAAGTGAAATCAAACACACCATTTTGCGGTTCATGGGTACTCCAGGTCGATTCGGCTATACGTACTACATTGATTCCGGCATCTTTCATCATCTGAATATCCTTGTCCAGTCTCTCGTAAGGCATATATTCATCGTAATAGGCTACGCCGTATAATAATTTGTCCATAATCAATTCTCCTTTGAGTGGGTTTATATAAGAGAAACCCGTCCTATTTGCACGTCCACTACAATGACAGAATAACCTTCCATTCGCCCTTATCCCCAGATTTTTTTATTCCACTTTCTGCAAGGGTAAAATCCGGTGATAGCGTATGCTTTCGAAGTAGCTTTCTTTCAGAAAGCTTTTAAGCGACCGCTTCGCTTCTCCAGGTTTTTTCTGTCCTCTCCGTTTCTGTGCAAATGAGTTGTTTAACTTATATAACGTTGTTGGTATTTGGGTAGTTGACATGTTCCCGCTCTTAATGGTAGCGTTTACATTAAAACTTTTATAGAAGGTATCCTTGTACAGTATCTGTTGAATTCACCTGGATATCCCGTGATATTAGGATGCCTGCGTTAAACTGATTATAATGAAGTACATGCATAGTGCCGATGGCACAAGGCGAGTATTTTTTACCCTTTTCCGAGGTGAATGTCATGGATATCCGTTCGCAGCTTAGAGAGATGCCGTTTCATACGCTCGCTCACTGGCTTCCGATTATCGATTGTAACATCAAGTTTTATGGTGCTCACAGCCAACAAGTTCCGTATGGGTGGGCTATGCCTGAAGAAACACATCCCGGCTTTGAGATCATTCTGATCATTCAGGGTACACAGGAGAGTGTGATTCATGGATACACATATACGGTAGACGAAGGCTCGATCCTGCTCATTCCGCCAGGATTTAAGCATACTAATGAATGTATCTCAGCAGAAGGCATGACCTATTTTAGCGCTCATTTTAATGTGGATGATCCGGTCTTTACCTTAAAGCTAATATCCCAGCGCAGCAGAATCTATGCCGCAGGCACAGGAGATAATATGAGAATAAGGGCTGTGCTGGAAAGTTGGATGGGCATGATTAAAACGGTCGAAGCGTATACTTCAACGGATAAATTGCTCATGCAAGCGCGTATGTTCGAACTGTTTGCATTGTTATCCCAAGCAGCAGATCATGCACCGGAGTCTACCATTTCGGTTGCTGCTGCGCAAGCCCCTGCCCCAACAGCCATGCATTACGCAGGAGCGATAGCCGAGGCGATCAAACAGGCCTTTCATGCCCAGCTTCGATCACGGGACGGCAATGTATCTTCAGTGAAAGTCGAACAGATTATTGCAACATTTGGCATCAGTCCAGGATACGGTTTACAGGTTTTCCGTAAGGTGTTTGGTCATTCTCCGCGCGCCTACCTGTCCAATCTGAAACTGCAGGAAGCCAAAATGCTGATCGAGCAGCCCGATCTTTCGCTTGGGGAGATTGCTATAAAACTTGGTTACACCCACTTGTCTCATTTCAGCAGGCAATTCAAACGCTGGACAGGCCAAAGTCCACTTCAGTATCGGAGACAGCACGCTGAGAACGGCCGGAATTCCGTTAATCAGCCTTCAGAAGAAAGCTCAGAATGCTGAAGACGAATCCGTATTTTTTCGAATTCCTCGGGGGTATTCATGTTGCTTAATTGTAGTTCGGCATGCCCAATTCCCACTTGCTCCAGTTCGTTTGTTTCGACAAATTGGCAGCCGATCTCTTCCAGCCAGCCAATGACACGTAACCGGTCATGAATCAGGCACTGCTCTAGCAAGGGAAGCACGCGCCTATGGTAAACCCCTGCTAGGGGATGAATCCGTCCTTCTACTCGCGGAACGATAACGCTACATGTTGGATATTGTGCTGCGAGCCTCTTCATCCCATTGAAAAAAGAGGTTTGCAGAAGCGGCATATCGCAAGCACTGACCAGATTCCATTCAGTATGGGATACTGTCAGCGCTGCGTGAAGCCCAGCAAGTGGCCCCTTTCCGGGATAAGCATCCTTTACGCATTCGAAGTCTTCATCCCCTAGTGCGGTGTAGATTGCTTCGCTCGGCCCTGCTGCAACAACAATTCGGGATACGGCGGGTCTGATCGCATTGTTCATATGAGTTAACACGGCTGAACCATTCAGTTTAAGCAATGCTTTGTTCGTTCCCATCCGGCTGGATAATCCGCCTGCCAATATAATGCCCGTCCATTTTTCAGCATCCATAGTACAGTACTCTCCTCTTCCCGTAAGAACCTGAGTTTCTATTCGTAAAATATATTAATGAGACTCAAAATCACATATCAGCAGTCGAGCGATACGGATGCACGTCATATCTCATACCCTAAATTTATACCGAACTTATAAAGCACACATCCATATCATACATATCGTTACATCCGTTTTGGGATGAAGACATACCTTAGGGCATACCTTTAATTCATATACTATACATTGAATCCCCTTTCAACAAATGATACATTGAACAATATGATTTTGATTCGGAAAGGAATGGCTCAATTGGACAGATCTGCACCTGTGAGAGGCACAACCTCGCTGACCTCTCTGAAACTATATAACTTTTTCATCTATGGAGCCATTTCGATCTTTGCCGGATTCCTGCAGCTCTATCTTCAAGAGATTGGTATGACCAAACTGGAGATCGGGAGCCTGATGGCCATCGGTCCTTTTGTATCTCTGTTTGCCAATCCGTTCTGGGGGTTCTGGAGCGATAAATCGCGCAATATTCGCATCGTGCTGATGATGATGATGGGAGGCACCTTTGTGCTTGCACAGGGTGTATTTTATGCGCCCTCATATGCCTGGATATATGTAGCCATGATTTTCTTTTATTTTTTCCAAAGTCCGTTATTTGCTCAGACCAACAGTCTGATTCTCGGTTATATCGACGGTACAGGTCAGAAGTTCGGGTCATTTCGGCTCTGGGGCTCTCTGGGTTGGGCGCTGACTGCAGTTGCTGCCGGGCCGGTTATTGACCGTTTTGGCGTGAGCAGTGTATCCATTATTTTTGCATGTATGATTGCTGTAGCATTTGTATTCTCTGTACTCTTGCCAAGGCAGCCCATTGCTTCCGATACCCCGATTGTGACGTTTCGGCGTTTCGGCAAAGTGATGTTTAATCCGTATTTTATGATTTTTATCGGCCTTGGTGTGCTCGTATCGGTACCCAATGCTATGAACAGTACATTTATGTCGCTCTATATTGTCGAAATGGGCGGCGACAAACAGATGGTCGGCTGGGCCATCTTCACATCTTCTATTCTCGAAGTGGGAGTGTTCCTGTTGCTGGATCGGCTGTTGAAACGCAAAATGAGTATACTGCTGGGTTCTCTGATTCTGGTCAGCCTGTTGTTTGCTCTACGCTGGCAGCTCATGGCACTGGCTAACAACCCGATGGAGGTTGTCTTTATTCAGCTTATGCATTCGGTCACCTTTGGCGGTTATTTCTATGTGGGTACTCAGCTAACGATGCTGTTTATCCCAAGACCATATCGCTCCTCCGGACAGGCGGTGTACACGATGGCTTGGGGCGGTCTTTCCGGTGTCATTGCCGGTCTGTTTGGCGGATGGCTGTTCCAAAGTTTTGGCGCAGAAGTGATGTACAGCATCGGTGTGTTCTTTTCACTCATCGGCGCAACGGGCTTTGCTATTATGTGGCTATGGAACCGTCGTAATGGATACCAGCCGACGGTGCTGACCGAGATGGGTAATATGGATGAAGATAAGTAGATAAACTGACTCTGCGGCAGACCACCCTCGTCATGAAGCAGGGCACCGCTTGCTGGGAGCTGCACGCAGTGCGAGCTAGATGAGGTTCAGTAGATGAAGTAATTGGATGAGGTAACTTGATAAAGTAAGTAGTTGGAGGAAGCAGTTGAGGTAAGTAGATGAGGTAAGTAGCTGGAGGATGTAGTTGAGAAGTCATTGAACAAACGAAGCTTCCAGTTTTAGCGTATTGGTCCCTGCAGAAAACCGAGCATTCCTGTGAAAAATTAGTGGTAACTCTCGCGGCTAACGGCTAACGATCACCACGAAGCTTATTTGTACGATTTTTAGTCATTTCATATTCTAACGATCACCAGAAACCTTATTTCCATTCAAACCGGGGAAAACAGGGTGAAAAGACTACATTTTCAAGAAATAAGCTCCGTACGGATCGTTAGAATTCAGAAGTGCCGAAAAGTAGGTAAATAGCGTTTCCTGTGATCGTTAGAACGGTTCGCATGTTATAAGGGAAGATGGCTCCTCTATATCAAAAAAATCACAAAGAAGGGGTGTCCCGTCATCTTAAAGATAGATGATGGGACACCCCTTTTTAACGTATGCAGCTTGTTAGTCTCAAAACTTCGTGCTCTAATCCAAACCCTTCAAGCATTCGACGAGTGAATTAATGTCATGGAACGTTGGTTCACACACCAGCTCTGTCTCATGCTACTATTTCCGTCTATCTCATGCTTTTGTGCGTCCCTCACACTCTTGTACGTCTACCTTAACCTTATCCTCGTACCCTCTTGTATCTACCTTATGCCTTTGGCAATTGGAAAGAGCTTTTCAGCGATACAACCCGGTTGAATACCGGACGGCCTGGCTCGGAGTGCTTCGGATCAACACTGAAGTAACCGTGACGGAAAAATTGGAATTTGTCCTGTGATTTCGCTTCTTTCATCTCTTGCTCCACGAATCCGTGAACGATTTCCAGTGAGTTCGGGTTCAACTGATCCAGGAACGTTTTTTCCGGTTGCTCGACCGTTTCTGCTCCAGCATCCGTAACATCTGCCTCAATCTCAGCCCCTGCTACAGCAGCTTCCACTTCTACCTCAGCTTCCGCTTCGGGTGCGTCTGCCGAAATCAGCGGCTCGTACAAACGGAATTCTGCTGGTACCGCTTGAGTTGCCTCTACCCAGTGAATCGTACCTTTCACTTTACGTCCCGTAAAGCCGCTTCCACTCTTCGTTTCCACATCATACGTGCAATGAATCTCAACGACATTACCGTCCGCATCCTTGATCACGTCATTACATTTAATGAAATAAGCATGTTTCAGACGAACTTCATTGCCAGGGAACAAACGGAAGTATTTGTTCGGTGGATTTTCCATAAAGTCGTCTTGCTCGATATAAATTTCACGGGAGAACGGAATTTGGCGATTGCCCATCTCAGGGTTCTCTACGTTATTCTCAGCTTCCAGCCATTCCACTTGTCCCTCAGGATAGTTGGTGATGACTACTTTGAGCGGGTGCAGCACAGCCATCGTGCGCGGTGCTTTCAGTTTCAGATCCTCGCGAACAAAGTGCTCCAGCGTTTGCAGATCAATCACGCCATAGTTTTTGGAAATGCCTGTTTCGTAAACAAAATCACGAATGGCTTCCGGTGTGTAACCCCGGCGACGCAGACCCGAGATCGTTGGCATCCGCGGATCATCCCAGCCATCGACATGGCCTTCGTCCACAAGCAGCTTCAGCTTACGTTTGCTCGTTACCATCTGGGACAGGTTCAGACGGCCAAATTCATACTGACGCGGCTGACTCTCCATCTCACATTCTGCGATAACCCAATCATAGAATGGACGTTGATCCTCAAACTCCAGGGAACACAAAGAGTGAGTGACGCCTTCAATGGCATCTTCCAGCGGGTGTGCGAATGCATACATCGGGTAGATACACCATTTGTCGCCCGTGTTATGGTGGTGTGCATGAGAGATACGGTAGATGACCGGATCACGCAGGTTGATGTTAGGCGAAGCCATATCAATCTTGGCACGCAGCACTTTTTCTCCGTTCTTGAATTCGCCTGCACGCATACGTGTGAACAGGTCGAGATTCTCTTCCACCGAACGCTCGCGGTATGGGCTGTTTTTGCCCGGCTCGGTCAGCGTTCCGCGCATTTGACGTATTTCGTCGGCGCTTTGATCGTCGACATAGGCTTTACCTTTTTCAATAAGCAAGACCGCACGGTTGTACATCTCATCGAAATAATCCGAGGCAAAACGTTTCTCGTTCCACTCGTATCCGAGCCATTTCACGTCTTCCTGGATGGAGTTCACGTACTCCACGTCTTCCTTCACAGGGTTCGTATCATCAAAGCGCAGGTTTGTCTTACCGCCGAACTCGCCGCCCAGCGTAAAGTTAATCCAGATCGCCTTCGCATGACCAATATGCAAATAACCGTTCGGTTCCGGTGGAAAACGGGTAATAACTTCCTGGACTTTGCCCGACCGGAGGTCTTCGGTAATGATATTTTTAATAAAGTTAGGTGGGGTTGTGAATCGGTTGTCCACAGTTATCAAACCTTTCATGAATGGATTGGAGCTTGCAAATAGAAAAGCAATTCCGGGTAAAATTCCTTAATGACGAAACCATTTCCTGAAAATATCTTCTTTCATGGAAAGTTTCGTACGCGTTTCATTTAAATATACCTTTAACGGGGAAGGAGTTCAATAAATAACAACATGAAAATCGGGATCAAACGCATATGTCACCCGATTCAAGTTAGGCCCAATACCATTTTGACGAGTTCGCACGAATCATGTAGCATATGAGTAAAACTAAATTTAAGGGAGGGTTTCCCAAGTGAACGCGCTAAAACTGACCAAAGAACAGCAGGACGAAGCCATTCGCACGATCCAGTCGTATTTTGAAGAGGAACGCGGCGAAGAGTTGGGTGATCTGGCAGCATGGGGCGTCCTCGACCTGTTTATGACACAGCTTGCTCCCTACATATATAATCAGGCACTCAGTGACGCTCGCACAACGGTAAACCAGCGCATGGCCTCCATGGAAGAAGATCTGTTTGCCCTGGAGCGCAAATTACCCCGACCTCCCCGCTAATCTACCTATTATATAAAGAAAGAAGGTTGCAATCATGTTTACCTATTCATTGGATGAATATACGGAGCTTCGCCCGCTTTTGATGGAGCACACCAAACCGCTGTTTGAACTGACGGATCGTTCCCGGGATCAACTGAGACATTGGCTGCCTTGGGTAGATCAGGTGACTGAGATTGAACATACATCCAGCTTTATTACAAACGCGTTAAAACAAGCTGCGGAGAACGGCGGCTTCACAGCCGGCATCTGGTTAAAAGGAGAACTGGCAGGTATCATCGGTTTCCACGAAATTAACTGGGCGAGCCGCTCGGTGAGCATTGGATACTGGCTTGGCAAAGGTTTCGAAGGACAAGGCCTGATGACTAGTGCCTGCCGTGTCTTGGTCGATTATGCTCTCGTGACGCTGGATCTGAACCGGGTCGAGATTCGCTGTGCCACCAACAACAAACGCAGCCGTGCCATTCCGGAACGTCTTGGCTTTGTGCTTGAAGGTGTCATCCGTCAGGCGGAGAAGTTGCCGAAAGGTTACGTCAATCATGCGGTATACGGCATGTTACAGCATGAATGGGAACTTTTGCGATAAAATAGCTTTACATAATGGACATAAATGGACTTGTATCATATTTTCATAAATTAAAGTACATCGACATCCACCGAAATATATACGTAAATCGAAATACACTCGATCACACTGCACTGCATCACATCATAATGCATTGCTCATAACCGCTTGCCCTTCGTCTGTGACAGCACATTTCCCACAGATGAGGGGGTATTTGTGGTTATAACACCATTTTTTACTTCCCCTTAAGGTTGAACTCATCTCTGCTTCATGCTCGGTGCCTAAGATAGCGTTGTGGCTGTATAACCACAAACTCTATTCAAGAAAGAAGGATGATCACGGATGAAGAAAACCACGACATCAAAGGCAGTCAAAGTAACCAGCGCTTTAGCTTTAACGTTTGCACTGGGCGGGGGCTTGCTGGCAACAACTGCGGTTCATGCAGACCCTGCGGCGAAAGCATCCGATGCACTCCAAAACAAACGAACTGCCCCGATGGGGTCCCATATATTGAAACCACCTGGCGAAGCAGAACGAGGACTCGGACCTTGGTTCGGGCCTAATGCTGAAAAAGTTCTCTCTGTGCTGGGCATCACCAAAGATGAATTAAAAGAAGCTCTAAAAGAAGACCAGTCCCTTGCTGAAATTGCCGCCGCAAAGAATGTTGAAGCACAAACCATTATTGATAAGCTGGTAGCCACGGAAAAGAAAGAGTTGCAACAACAGCTCACTGACTCCAAGATCACACAAACCCAGTATAATGAGCGTTTGGCTGCTCTGACGGAGCGCGTGAGTGAACTGGTCAAAGAAAAACCATCCGCATTACGCGCGAAAAAACCAGAACATCCTGCGCCTGGAATGGGTTTGTCTGGACGGGATTTTGGCCCTGAAGTCGATCGCAACCTGGACAAGCTCGCGTCTTTACTTGGAGTGACCACCGACGAATTAACTTCATCACTCAAAAAAGGCAATACCCTCACAGAGATTGCATCAGCCCAGAAGGTAAACGTGCAAACCCTTATTCAGAAGCTTGCAACCGATAGAACGTCCAATCTGCAGCAAGAGTTGAAAGACGGGAAAATTACACAAACTCAGTATGATGAGCGGGTTGCTGACCTAACCCAGCGCATCACTGAGCTTGTTAATGGGATACGGCCATCTGCTCGCCCCGAGCATCACCATGGATCTCGTTTGAAAGACGAGTCCGGCGCTCCAGTTAAACCTTTGCCTGAGAACGATAAAACAGGCAAGGCGGGTAAGACAGATCAGGCAGGAACGAGCACTTCTGATCTTAGCAAAGATCCTGCGTAACCAACCTACAGGATTATTTGCATGCCAAGCCCCTCCTTTCCACGCTGTCGGCAGCGGTGAAGGAGGGGCTTTAATGTTTATCAGGTACATCGTCTTTTAGAGCGCACGCACCATACCACCATCGACAATTAATGACGTTCCGGTAATATAGGTGTTGGCACCGGATAACAGAAATACGACGGCTTTGGCGAATTCCTCAGGCTGTCCATAACGCCCCAGCGGAATCTCCTTGCGAAATTGGTCAGCAATCTCATCTTCACTGACTCCGCTCTGTTCTGCCCGCGCCGTATCCAGCTCACGAATCCGATCTGTTGCGATGCGTCCAGGGGATACGGTATTAATCAGAATACCGTAAGGTGCAAGCTCCTGAGAGAGCGTCTTGGCAAGACCAAACACACCCGTACGAAACGTATTGGATAGAATCAGACCCGGAATGGGTTGCTTCACCGATGTGGAGGCAATGTTGACGATATGTCCTCCGCTTACCTTCATATGTGGAAGCACACCTCGAATCAGCCGGACATAACTAAGCATGTTTAGCTCAAATGCACGCTCCCAGTCCTCGTCGGTCAGTGACTCGAACGTACCGGAAGGCGGGCCGCCGGAATTGTTAACCAGAATGTCGATCTGCCCAAACTGTTCTGCTGTAGCCTGAATAAGTGCCGCGATGTCCTCCTTGCGTGTTACATCCGTTGCGACATATTCGACACGTCCACCGCCGCCAAGGGAGATTAACTCTTCCTTCACTGCGGCAAGCTTGTCTTCGCTCCGGCTGGCCAGCATCACATCCGCACCTTCCAGTACCAGCTGTGCCGCCACTGCTTTGCCCAAGCCTCGACTGGAGGCCAGCACCAGTGCTTTTTTACCGCGAAGTCCCATATCCATTGTTTATTCCTCCTCAGCCAAGTTCATTTGCCCATTCCATCAACTAACCGTTCGAACAACCTATGCATTAATAAAATAAGCCATCAAAATATCGTCCACATCCCTGCCACCGATTCGAAACTCGGATACGAGCCTGCCCTCGGTTACAAACCCACATCGCTCATAGAAAGCAACCGCTCCCGGATTGCTCGATAATACACGCAACCTGAGCTTACGAATGCCCTGCTCCAGTGCGTACTGCTTCATTGCTTTCATTAAACTTGTTGCTACACCCGAGCGACGAAATTCAGGGTGAACTGCAATATGTATCTCGTATACATGACGGTTCACCGGCATTCCTGTGGGGGGATGGAAGCCCACGTATCCGCATACCCGATCCTCTTGTACCGCAATTAACTGACTGCCTGGCGGGCAATATTGCAAATACTGCTGTCTGGATCTCCACTGCATCGGTGCAGGTGAGGTGGATGCATTCCAGACCAGCATATCCAGCTCCATTAGCTGGTTTGCATCCTTCATCTCGGAAGCACGGATTTGATACGTATGACTGGTGAGCATGCTGATTCAACCTTTCGTATATCTTCATTCAAATATTTTCTGATTCGTCTCATTTGGCTATCTTTATCGTGCGCCTTATTCTGTTATCTATTGTAGCATAGCCGCCGGGCGGACTAAAATTCTGCCTTCGTTTGACAAAATGATGAAAATTAGAGCACAAATAAAACTTACCTAATGCTCACAGATGGCACCCACCAGAAACCGTAGATAGAAGATGAGCTGCCAGTGTATTGTAAAAAACGCTTAACCTTGCCGTAACGTCATACTTTATACTGATTCCATGGTAATAATTATAGATACGGTTCAATAAGGTAAGGAGGTATATTAGATTGAATATCAAAGAAGCCGCATCCCGACTGGGAATATCGGCAAGAGCCATTCGCTTTTACGAGGAAAAAGAGTTAATCCAGCCTGCCAAGCAGTCCGGCAACGGATACCGTACTTATACGGAGAATGACATTTGGCGTTTGCAGACAATAGCAGCGTTGCGCGAGATTGGCATGTCCTTGCAAGACATTACTCATGCGCTTGCCGAGATAGATCAAGGTAACCAGCAGGGGTTAGAGGAATACTTGGAACTGCAACAAGCAGTCATGTATGCCCAGTGGATAGAGTTGAAACGAATGATGGATACGACCCAGCGTATGATCGACCTGAACCGTCAGGATGGTTCACTGGATGTCAGTCATTTGCATGATCTGGCTGGCAGTGCACGCCGTCTGCGGGAAGCAAGACAGAACTGGCATGACCGCTGGAATTATGATCAGCAAGCGGCTATCCATGATCAGCGTGTGCAAACGGATAGAACCAAAGCGGACAAGCCATTTAGCCTGTACCACAATTACGATGAAGCACTGGAACAGAGCGTGCAGTGGATCTCTCCTGTACCCGGAGAAACTGGCTTGGATATCGGGACTGGAACAGGCAATCTGGCAGGCAAAATGCTGGATCGGGGTGCCATCATGACCGGAATTGATCAGTCACGGGAAATGCTGCGAACGTGCCGCTGGAAATATCCGCAGATGCACGTGAAGCTTGGTAATTTTCTGGCGCTTCCTTTTGCCGATCAGTCCTTTGACTTTGTCGTATCCAGCTTTGCCTTTCATCATCTGGGCCCGGATCAGCAGGAACTCGCTTTGGGAGAAATCCAGCGGGTGCTCAAACCTACCACCACGAGCAGAATCTGTCTCACCGACCTTATGTTCACGGATTCCGCCCATCGTAACACTTACAGCAAGCATGCTGCCACATCTGGAGATGCAGAACAGCAGCGGGCACTTCGCGAGCGCCATTTCCCATTGCTAGGTGAATTGTGCAGCCGGCTGACTCACCTGGGCTACGAGACCAAATATATGCGGCATAATGAGCTGTTACACACGGTGCTTGCGGTGCCACAGCCTTAAGCCGTAATTTGGTTTGCATATGCAGCATAACACGTGAGGTAAACCAAAGAGCCAACCCTCTGAATGAAGGTTGGCCCTGATTGTTACATAATTGCTAGCTTACATATAAATATCAACAATCGTGCGCTCTGCTGAGCCGCTTGCCTGTTTGAACGCATCCAGCGAGATGCGTACCCCGCCTTGACGATAACGGTTCACTGTGCGCTCACCAGCCACGTCTTTTCCATTGACCGTTACACGGCTGACAGCTTTCTCATTCAGGTGGTAGATAAATGTCACCGGCTCACCTGCATATTCAAATTCGAATTGCATGCCGTCCAGCTCAGCTGGCAGTACCGGGTCGATCACCAGATTGCCGCCTTCCTGACGAATACCGAGCGCATTCGAGATCAACTGGTTCATGTAGATTCCAGGACCGCTGGAGTAGATTCTCCATCCGCCCTTCACCTCTACCGTCCCTTTGCGAAGCTGGTCAAAATGCTCCTGCGCCTCGTAACGGGTGTTGAACTTGCCGTCCGAACTACTGAAGTACGCATTCGCTTGGCGAATCTCTGCGTTAGGTACAACCTCGCGGATACCCACTGGGTTGATCATCGCCAGACCGTTCCACACTTGATCCGTTTTACCCAGCTTCGCCATCGCTTCCACGTAACGGATGTGGGCATGCACGTATTGCAAACCGATCTCACGGCCGAAGTTGGACGCTTGCTCTGCACGTTTGAAGTGTGTGCTCACGCCGCCCGCATATTGTGCTGGACGATTCATCAGACGTACGCCATCCGGGCAGAGGAACTGTTCACGAATGAGTGCATAGTGTGCTTCAGCCTGTTCTGCGTTCAGAAGTTCACCGATCATACTGCGGGTCATTGGCAACAGGCGGTATTGAATACCTGTCTCCGTGTCTGTCGGATGCAGCATCAGCTTCGCCTGATCCGCCTCTTCCATGTACACGAAGCCTGGAATCACATCTGTGCCCAGCATGTAACGGTTGAAGTCCTCGCGGATACCCTCTGCCAATTGAGCAAGCTCCTGTGCAAAGGCTTTATCTCTGGATTCCAATGCCTGCGAGAGCACATTTACGGACTGATACGTCAGAGCTACCGTCCAGCTGCTCACCATGTATTGCTTGAGCTGTGCATTGGCTGGCTGAAGTGTATCATCCCAGTCTCCATCTCCGTAGGAGGACAGGAACGTATCGTGCAGGAAGTGCGCACGGATGTATTCGATCTCTTTTTTCGCGTGATCCAGTACCGTTGCTGTCTCTTCTGTGAATCCAAAGCTATGTTTAACCGTGTAAGGCACTTTCTCGTCCAGAATCGCATAGTCGCGAGTTGCAGTCAGGTAGTCTGCCAGCACTTTCAGCGGCCATACGATGATATCGCCATGGCTCTCTTCTTGTTGGATCGCAAAGTATTTATCAAACATAAACCATTGCGGCCAGTTGCCATCATCTTCGTATTGGTGTGTATACACCATTTTGATGATATCGCGAACCTGCTCATATTTCTGAGTGGCCATGAAGTACTCCACCGGACCCTGACACACATCACGTGTACCCCAGGCTGCGCCGCCGTACTGCTCCAGACCGTGAGGCACAGAGTAGTGAACCAGCATATTGTGGGTGTACCACCAAGCAAGCGCATTGACTTTGAACAAATCCTCCGCATCCTGGCTCTCACCACGGGACAAACGGAAACCATTCATGACACCTGCAAAGAACTCACGGTACGCCTGCACTTCTTCTTCAAAAGAAAGAGCCGAAGTTGCTGCGTCAGCACCTGCAGACGCCTGATCTTCCAGTACACCCTGAACCTTCAGCGTCCATTCCGCACTTGCTTCCAAACTTAATGTCACGAGTGAAGCAACACCACTGCGAACACCGCTCGCGAGCAGTGTTTCGTCCCCAGCTTGTACAGAGGCACCTTCAACCGTCATGCGGTACTCCAGCTCTGGATACGTTCCTGCACTGAGGGACTTCGAATCTGCTTTGAATATCAGTCTATCGCCATCCTGTGTCATGTGCAGTGGATATTCGTACTCATTCACGTTCATTGTAATCTGGTTGGTTACCAGGTAACGATAAGCTTTTCCACTTGTAGAGCGCACATTCATGCGTACTTCTGTCGAATTCGTCGTTGTGTAGTTTGTTACGATGAGCGTATCGGACTCCAATTTGTATATCCAACGAGCATAGTTAAAACCAATCTCGAACAGAGACGGCATCGTCAGCAGGCGATATTGTCCCTCCATCTCCACATAGATGCGTTGTCCAGCCGTCTTCGGCACGTTCAAGGCATTGCGGGCATTGCTGATCATTTTATTAAAATTGGTGTTGCCGATGACGAGCTGTGCATTAAACATCCCGTACATATACGATGTGGTTGTGATAACCTGTGCTCCAAGTTCTACATTACCGCCACTCATCAGAATGTGTCCGTGTGGACGTTCTACCAGCAGTTCTTTAGCTTTCATTACGATATGCTCGTAAGATTCCGTAAAGAAAGACAATAGTTGATCCCCACTACGTTCTTCTTGATGACGGTCAGGGTAAAGCTCATGAATCTCTTCCTGTGTGAGATCAAGTGCGGCCAGTGGCTCACCCAGAGACGAGGAGAGTTTTACTTGTTCAAGCACATCTCCCTGCTCGGCAGCCATAGTCTGAACTTCGTTCCATGCTGCTGCAACTTCATCTCCGAACTCCAGCGCGGTAATACCGGATGCATGGTTAGGCTTCGCCAGTCCATAGAAAACTACCTGTGCCTCACCGTTCAATTCCAACAGCTCGGATTGCAATGCAGTATAAGCGAACTCATACTGGTAAGTTTCGTTTGCCAGAGACGGACGACTCAGACTTTCAGGTTGATTGGTTTCTTTGTAAGACAGTCCGAAGAACTGGAATCCATCCGTGGAGTAACCCACTGCTTTGGTGAGAGCGCCTTGTTGCATGTAAGGGAAAACGCCGCCCTGTGGCTGGTTTTGACGTGAGCATACCACATAGCCTTTTGCCTCATCTTCAAATACCGTATGGTCAATATATTGAGACAAATATGCTTCATTACTACGTACTGCGCCCGGATCAGCAAGTCCCACATCTTGTCCATAGACCACATCGACACGCTGCTGTTGTCCTGTAATCTTCACATCCCAGAACCAGATTCCTTGCGGTGCAAGCGTAAATACAACTTTATACTGGATCGCCTGTCCTGCATGCTTCGGTTGAACACTGCCTGTCCAGATCAGCTGACGGTCTGCATGTGATTTGCTTGTGGATACTTGGCTGCCAGAATGCACGCCGAGGAGCGGGAACGATTGAATCTCCCCATTTTCCCCGTATACACGCAGGTACAGATTATTCAAAGACCCATCGATCGGGTTGCTAAGTAGTTGATTCAGCATTGTTGAACCGGAAGTGGCCTGGTACAAGTCTCCACTGTTTAAAAAAGTAAATGTGACTTCGCCTGCTGCCAGACGAATCGTTTCATTCGTAGTTGTTGCCATCTCTCTATCACTCCTTAAATTAGTTTACCGCTTAAAATCGAAACGTTTCGATATTTTTGAAAAAGAATAGGGCTCCCTTTGAACCGGTCGTTTCTGACCCGTTCCAACGATAACCCTCATGCTGTAATTCATCACCTTCACATGCAAGTCATTCTTCTCGTCATTATGTAGTCCTGTCTTAAGAAGAACCCACAGAACCACGCTCCACCAGATCAATCGTTAACGTATAGGATGGATTAACGCTCTCTCCATTCAACATCTGGAACAGCAGATGTCCAGCCAGTGATCCTGCCTCATGCTTCGGCTGACGAATCGTTGTCAGCGGCGGATGAACATATTCGGATAGCTGAATGTCATCGAAGCCGATGACCGAAATTTCTCCCGGCACGGAGATGCCACTCTCTTCAAAAGCCTTCAACCCGCCAATGGCCATCTCATCGTTTCCGTAAAATACGGCTGATGGAAGCTCTCCCTGTATAATCATCATCTTGGTTGCACTAAAGCCGCCCTCGCGAACGAAATTACCGTTCAAACGCCACTTTGACTTCTCTTCGAGCCCAGCTTCCCGCATCGCTCGCAGGAATCCTTGATAACGCAGTGCATTGTCATAGGAGTTGGATGGACCGCTGATATATGCAATGTTCCTATGACCACCTCTTATCAAACGACGGGTTGCAAGATACCCCCCCTGTTCACCATCTACCAGCACATTGGTCAGATGATCACCGGACAGCTGACGATCCATGACAATAATCGGGAAGCGTGATCCAGCTGATTCAACCAAAATGTCATCATGGATGTTGTGAGCCAGTATAATGGCCCCATCCACCCTCTTTTCACGCAAAAAACGAACCGCTGTTGAATCCCGGCCACCCATGGAGCTGCAGGCAATAAGATCATACCCGTTCGCGAGTGCTACATCCTGCACACTGCGAATCAGCTCGGAGTAATACGGTCCCGA
>Ga0105246_10000516_pt1 | contig 21049 bp, 17 predicted proteins | sample KBSM64metaG_FD_99694 | JGI IMG/M metagenome (GOLD analysis project Ga0105246, IMG submission 99694) | Miscanthus rhizosphere microbial communities from Kellogg Biological Station, Michigan, USA - KBS M6-4 metaG | ecosystem: Host-associated > Plants > Roots > Rhizosphere > Soil | place... | reverse complement strand
CGGGCCGCGGAGGACGGAGACGACGTCTTCCTCGGGCGGGGTGGGGGCCTTGGTGCTCTTGGGCAGCTGGGCCGGAATGGGCTGGGCCTGGCCGGCGCCGGGCTTCTGCGCGCCGTCTTTGGCAACAGTGGCCGGGGCCTTCTTGGTCGGTGCTGCGGGGGCAGCCGGTGCTGCGGCAGCAGCGGGGGCTGCGGCCGGAGCCGGTGCGGCGGGGGGAGCTGCAGGCGCCGGTGCGGGCGCCGTTGCCGTGGGCGCCGGGGCCTGTGCTACGACAGGAAGTACTCGAGTTGCGGGGTTTGCGGGGACGGCGGAGGTTCCGTTGGAAGAAGTGCCGTCAGCGGCAGTGAAGGATTCGAAGAGGGGCCACCACTTGGCGTCGACCGAATTCTTGTCCTGCTGGTACCGCTCGTACAGTTCGTCAACGAGCCACTCGTTTCCGCCAAATTCCTCTGGTAGACGGTGGCTTGGCTGCTCTGGCACTTGAAATACGCCTCTTCCATGAGTGTTGATGTCCAGCTGACCCGGTGGAATTGCCTGAAAAAACAACTCGGGCCAGGGTCCGGTCCCTCGGGCTCAGACCCTTGCCAGTCTAGTGACGGACGGCGCCTCTCTGCCAATAGTGGTGACCTAAATCATGTCTGTGCTACGAACTGGGCCAGGGGCTCAGGCGCGCGGCAGGGCCGGGCCGGCGATTTTGACCGCTGCGCCGTTGCGGGCGGGCTGTAGACTGGAGCCCTTATGGACAGTAATTCCAGGTGCCGGCCTGGACGCTGCGGGGGAAGCCGAACGGCTGTCCTTCCCCGGGCGTTCCACAGCGCCGGCAATACCCGTACACATGCCCATCACGCGCCCTCTGCCGCCTCCGGCGGAGCCTCGCCCCACTCCTCGGCCACGGCTGACCAGCCTCCGCCGGCCCCTTCTTCCCGCCCTCTCCGACGAAGCGACGGTGGGGCCTGAATGGAATGGCTCCTGCTCCTTGCCGGCCTCCTTCTGATCCTTGGCACAGGCTTCTTCGTCGCCGTCGAGTTTTCCCTGGTGGCTCTTGACCAGACATCCGTCCAGCGTGCGGTAGCCGACGGCGACCACGCGGCGCGGCCCTTGCTCAAGTGCCTGAAGTCCTTGTCCACGCAGCTTTCCAGCTGCCAGTTGGGTATCACCCTGACCACACTGCTGACGGGTTTCGTCATGGAGCCATCAGTCGGCGAGCTGCTGCACGGTCCGTTGCTGCTGATCGGCGCGCCGGAGGCCGCTGCGCGCTCGGTCTCCCTGTTCATCGCCATGGTGTTCGCCACTTTGCTGTCGATGCTGATCGGCGAACTTGTACCGAAGAACCTCGCGATCGCCAAAGCTTTCCCGGTCGGCAGGGCGCTGGCCCGCCCGCAATTGATCTTCACCACCGTCTTCAAGCCCGCCATCTTGTTGCTCAACGGATTTTCGAACCGGGTCCTGCACCTTTTCGGCCTGGAAGCCAAGGAAGAGATATCCGGTGCCCGCTCGCCTGCCGAGCTGGCATCGCTCGTGCGGCGATCGGCGGAGCTTGGAACTCTCGACGCCGGCACGGCCAACTTCGTGGCGCGCACCCTGAGCTTTGCGCAGCGGACCGCGGCCGACGTCATGACACCCCGCATCCGGATGGAGACCATCGCTGCCGGGCAGCCTGTCACCGACATCATCGATGCTGCCCGCCGGACCGGTTACTCCAGGTTTCCCGTCATCGGAGAGTCCGCGGACGACATCCGGGGCCTTGTGCATGTCAAGAAAGCCGTGGCCGTTCCGCGGGAGCGCCGCGACGGCCTCGAGGCCGGAGCGATCATGGCCGAGGTGCTCCGGGTCCCGGAGACCATCCATCTTGATGCCCTGCTTTCCGAACTCCGCGAAGGCAACCTCCAGTTGGCTGTCGTGTTGGACGAATACGGCGGCACCGCCGGGATCGCCACCCTCGAGGACCTGGTGGAGGAAATCGTGGGCGAGGTGGCCGATGAGCACGACCGGGTGCGTCCCGGCCTGCTGCAAAGTGCCTCCGGCGACTGGTATTTCCCTGGGCTGCTGCGGCCGGACGAGGTTTCCGAACAGATTCCCGGGCTGACGGTGCCCGACGATCCCGCATACGAGACGGTGGGCGGCTACGTCATGAGCCGGCTGGGCCGGATTGCCGTGACGGGGGACGTCGTCGAGGCCGGTGGCGGAACCTTGTCGGTCACCCGGATGGACGGCCGCAGGATCGACCGGATTTGCTTCCGGCCCACACCGGCGGACGCCCCGGGTGGGGCGGCCGCCGGGCACGGCGGCAGGAACGCGAAGGGGGCGACGGCATGAGCGACTGGACCGGAATCCTCTGGCTTGTGTTCCTGCTGATCGGCAACGCCTTCTTCGTGGGGGCCGAGTTCGCCATCATGTCCGCGCGCCGGAGCCAGATCGAACCGCTCGCGGAGGCAGGATCCAAGCGTGCCAGGACAACCCTGCACGCCATGGAGAATGTTTCGCTCATGCTGGCGTGCGCCCAGTTGGGCATTACGGTGTGCTCGCTGCTGATCCTGCAGGTGGCCGAGCCTGCGATCCACCATCTGCTTGCCGCCCCGCTGGAAGTGCTCGGCACCCCGCACGAACTGGCCGATGCCGCGGCGTTCACTGCAGCCCTGCTTGCGGTGACCTTCTTGCACGTGACATTCGGCGAGATGGTTCCGAAGAACATCTCGGTCTCCGTGGCGAACAAGGCGGCGCTGCTCCTGGCGCCGCCGCTGGTCCACATCGCCCGCGTCGTGAAGCCGGTGATCTGGACCCTCAACTGGAGCGCGAACCACATCCTGCGCCTGATGCGCATCGAGCCGAAGGACGAGGTCACGTCCTCCTTCACCCTGGAGGAAGTACAGTCCATTGTGCAGGAATCCACCCGGCACGGGCTGGTGGCTGACGATTCCGGCCTGCTCAGCGGTGCCCTGGAGTTCTCGGCGCACACCGCCGCGCACATCATGGTGCCAGTCGGGAAGCTGGTGACGCTCAGGCCGGGCACGACCCCGCGGGAGCTGGAGAAGGCAGTAAGCCGCACCGGCTTCTCGCGCTTCCCGTTGTTGGACGACGACGGCGGGCTGGCCGGATACCTGCACATCAAGGATGTGCTGTCGATTCCCGAGGAGGGGCAGGGGCATCCGATCTCGGAAGGCAGGATCCGCTCCTTGGTCAACCTTTCGCCCGACGACGAAATCGAGGACGCACTGGCGGTCATGCAGCGGACGGGTTCGCACCTTGCCCGTGTGGTGGACCCGGCCGGAGCGACCCTCGGCGTGCTCTTCCTGGAGGACGTGATCGAGCAACTCGTAGGCGAAATCAGGGACGCGACCCAGGCCACCGGCATCCGGCGGCTGGGCGGCGCGGGCAGCGCCTGATCCGCCCGTCCAAGGCGTACAGGTCTAGCCCTAAATAGGAATCATTCCTATTTAGGGCTAGACTCGTGCAAGCAACAATCGTCTTCGATTCTCATCTGAGTAGATCTGAGGTTTCCGTGCGCCGCCCAGTCGCCCGTCTCTCCCTTGCTGTCTCGGCCGGATTGGCCATCATGCTGTCCGCATGCTCGGCACCTGCCGCAATATCGCCGTCGTCCTCCGCCGCAGACGGGGCCATCCGGGTGGTGACCTCCACGAACGTCTACGGCGATATCGTCAAGAGCATCGGCGCGGACTTGGTCTCCGTGGACTCCATCATCAGCAAGACCAGCCAGGACCCGCACTCCTATGAGGCGAATGCCCAGGACAAGCTGGCCGTGTCCAAGGCGGAGCTCCTGGTGGAAAACGGGGGAGGCTATGACGGCTTCCTGCACAAGCTCGCGGACGACACGGGCTTCGACCACGCGAACATCGTCACCGCCGTCGAGGCCGCCGGACTGGCCCCGCATGAAGACGAGGCTTCGCACTCCGCCGGCGACCACGACCATGGCCACGATCATGGTGCGTTCAATGAGCACGTCTGGTACAGCCCCGCCGCCATGGCGAAGGTGGCCGATGCCGTCGCCGCAAGGCTCGGCGCGCTGAAGCCGGCCTCCGCGGCGGAGTTCACCTCCAACGCAGGCAAGTTCAAATCCACCCTGGCCGGCATCACGGGGAAGCTTGACGCGATCAAGGCAAAGCACGCCAACACCCCGGTGGCCATCACCGAACCGGTGCCGGTCTACCTGCTCGAAGCCGCGGGGCTGGTCAACAAGACTCCCGAGGCGTACAGCGCCGCCATCGAAGAGGACGCCGACGTTTCCCCTGCGGTACTCAAGGAAACCAAGGATCTCTTCACCGCCGGCAACGTGAAGCTGCTCGCGTACAACGAACAGACGGAAGGCCCGCAGACCGAAGCCGTCAAGGATGCCGCGACCTCGGCCGGCGTTCCGGTGGTGGACTTCACCGAGACGGTCCCGGAAGGCAAAAGCTATCTGGAATGGATGGAAGGCAACGCCGACGCGATCGCCGGCGCCCTCAAGTAGCCCCCGGCCCGTGCCTGCGGATCCGCCTCCACCGGGTGGGTCTGCAGGTCCCTTCAACAAGTAGACTGGCGTTCGTTGGTCGACGTATGGAACGCACGGACAGAGGAAATTTTTGACACCGCTAGTGAGCCTTCGCGGAGCCAGCCTGAAGTTCGGCAAGAGGGTGCTCTGGGAGGGCCTGGACCTCGAGATCAATCCGGGCGAATTCTTTGCCGTCCTCGGGCCCAACGGCAGCGGCAAGACCAGCTTCCTCAAGGTGCTGCTGGGCCTGCAGGAACTGCATTCAGGCACAGTCGAACTGGGTGGAAACCCCGTGGAACGGGGCAGCAGGCGGATTGGCTACATCCCGCAGCAGAAGTCCTTCTCACCGGACACCCCGCTCCGTGCCCGCGATCTCGTGGGCCTCGGCATCGACGGGCACCGCTGGGGGCTGAGGCTGTCCGGGCAAGCAGTCAACCGCAGAATCGACGAGCTCCTGGAACTCGTAGGCGCCAGCGACTACGCGAAAGTGCCGCTGGGGCAGCTTTCCGGCGGCGAGCAGCAGCGCTTGCGCGTGGCCCAGGCGCTCGCCTCCGAGCCGCAGGTGCTGCTGTGCGATGAGCCGTTGCTGTCCCTCGATCTGCACCACCAGCTGGCCGTCAGCGCCCTGATCAACCAGCAGTGCCACGAACGGAACAGCGCGGTGGTGTTCGTGACCCATGAGATCAACCCCGTCATCGACTACGTTGACCGTGTCCTTTACCTCGCGGGCGGCCAGTTCCGGGTGGGCACGCCGGACGAGGTCATGACCACCGAGGTGCTCTCGGAACTCTACGACAGCCACGTCGAGGTGATCCGAGCGAACGGGCGAATCGTCGTCGTCGGCCTGCCGGACGCCACCACGCACTTCCACGACGACGCGCACTCAGGCTTGGCGGAGGGCCACTGATGGATTTCGGAACGATCCTGCAGACCATCTTCAACTTCGAGAACTACGGGGAACTGCTCCAGCTGGTGCAGAACTCCATCTGGGCCGGCGCCGTGCTGGGCCTGCTGGGCGGCATGGTGGGGACCTTCGTCATGAAGCGGGATCTGGCCTTCGCCGTCCACGGAATCTCCGAACTGTCCTTCGCGGGGGCGGCGTTCGCGCTGCTGATCGGCGCGGACATCGTCCTTGGATCCTTGATCGGCTCAGTCGCCGCGGCCCTGCTCCTGGGTTTGATGGGCGTGCGGGCCCGCGACAAGAACTCGATCATCGGCGTCATCATGCCCTTCGGCCTGGGCCTGGGCATCCTGTTCCTGGCACTCTACGAAGGCCGGGCCGCGAACAAGTTCGGCCTCCTGACCGGGCAGATCGTCTCGGTCGACACCGTCCAGCTGCAGGCCCTGGCGGGGACCGCCGTCGTCGTGATGTTGGTGCTGTCGCTGATCTGGCGGCCGCTCAGCTTCGCGAGCGTGGACCCGGACATGGCCGAAGCCCGTGGCGTGCCGGTGCGGGGACTGGCGATCGGCTTCATGGTGCTGCTGGGGGTCAGCGTCGCGTTGTCCATCCAGATTGTCGGCGCGCTCCTGGTCCTCGCGCTGCTGATCACCCCGGCGGCTGCGGCCCTGCGGGTAAGCACCTCGCCGAAGGTGGTCCTGCTGCTAAGCGTCGCCTTCGCCATGACCGCGACCGTGGGCGGAATCCTGCTGGCCCTCGGCAGCCGGATCCCGATCAGCCCGTACGTCACCACGCTGTCGTTCCTGATCTACGTGGTCTGCCGGGTCATCGGGGGAGTGCGGGCCAGGGGCGGCCATAACGGCCGGATCACCCGGACGGCCGGGGCGGACGCGCAGGCAAAGGTCGGCGCCGGCGCCTGAACGGCCTTACAGCTCGCCCGCGGCCTTCTTGGCCGTGCACTCCGGGCAGAGGCCGAAGATTTCCACCGTGTGTGCCACTTCGGTGTAGCCGTGTTCCGTGGCGGTTCGTGCGGCCCAGGTCTCGACCGCGGGAGCCTCCACTTCGACCGCCTTGCCGCAGTTACGGCACAGCAGGTGATGGTGGTGCCCGGTGACCGCGCAGCGGCGGTAGACGGCTTCGCCGTCGGCGTTGCGCAGGACGTCGACCAGGCCTTCGTCGGCGAGCGACTGCAGGATGCGGTAGGCGGTGGCGAGGGAAACCGAGATGCCTTGGTTCTGGAGCAGCCGGTACAGCTCCTGGGTGCTGACGAAATCGTCGAGCTCATCAAGGGCCGCGCTCACGGCGATGCGTTGCTTGGTGACCCTTTGCTCCCGCCCTGGCTTGGCGTCGGACGCTGTGTTGCCGGGAGCTTGGGTGGCGGCTTTGGGGCCGGGAGGCATGCGTGGACTCATTTCGCTGTCGGCGTCGTGCAGACATCAAGATTACCAGCCGGGCCGCACGGCGTCGGCGGCCTGCCCGGCCTAGGGGAGCGGTACCGTGAGAGTCTGTCCCGGGAAGTTGATCGGCGCGTAGTGGCTGTCTCCGAGGTAATCGGCGCTGAAGGTGAAAGTCCGTGGCCACGTTGGCAACCAATAGTCGGCCGCGGCTTTGTTTCCGGAAACCGGCACGGGCAGGCCGAATTCGATGCCATCGGAATAGAACTGGACGTAGCCCGCAGGGTCCGGAGTGCCCGGCTGCTGCGGGGTAAGGGTCACTTCCATGTGCACGGTGTACGGCCCCGTCACGGCCGGGGTGTGCGTGCCGTCGATCGGCAGCGGATCCGCCGGCGCCAGGACCTGAAGTGATACCGGCTTGGATTCCGGTCCGGTATAACGGATCGCGGACTCGTGCCGGGCGGTCAGCTGATGGATTCCCGCCGGCAGGTAGCCCGCGGTCAGGGTGGCCCGCCAGCCGCGGGAGCCCGGAACGACGACTCCCTCACCGATGGACTTGCCGTCGGAGTAGAAGACGATGGGTCCGTCCGAGTAGCCAGTCAGCGCCTCCCCGTCATCGGTCGTGACCTGCGCGGTGAGCTCGACCGGTTCGCTCACAGTTATTGGTCCTTCCGTGCTGAGCTGAAGCGAGGTCTCCGTGCGGGGACCCGTCCACACCTCGTACGGGAAGGACTCCGTCGCCGCTTCGAAGTAGGCATCCCCCGAATAGCTCACCGTGTATTGCCGGGTGCCCGTGCCGACAGGAGTGACGTAGATGTGAACCTCGCCCTCATCGCCTGCCAGGGTCCGCGTTTGCGGTGCGGCTCCCGGCTCGTTCAGCTGCAGGGTGAGCGTTCCGCTCGGTCCCTTCGGGGCGTCCGGAGCAACCACAAAGGCGACGAGGACTTCGACTGGATTCCCCACGAAGGCCCAGGTCGGTTCGTCCAAACGGGCGCGGATTTCGACTGTGGACCGGGACTCCGGCATGAGCTCCTCCATGACAAATACTCTTGCGATGGAAGCCCCCCAGGAACTCCAACGGGCGCTTGCGAAGCACCCTGCGGCAGACGATACTCCCCCTTCGGAGCAACCGTAAGGCCCCGGTTCCGGTTCCGTGGCGGGATTCCGGTCCCGGGGCTGGTCATGGATCCGGCTGACCGCGTGACGAGCCGGTCGGGTCCTCGTTAGTAGGCCCGCCCGGGGATACTCTTGGGCCATGAAGCTGACGAAGTTCACGCATTCCTGTGTCCGGCTGCAGAAGGACGGGCAGGTGCTGGTGATCGATCCCGGGACCTTCTCGGAAGCAGAGGAGGCGCTGGCCGGTGCCCACGCCGTACTGATCACCCATGAACATCCGGACCATGTGGATGCCCCGGCCCTGCTCGAGGCGCTGCGCGGCAACCCGGGACTCCAGGTCCATGCCCCGGCCCGCCTCGCGGCGGAGCTCGCCGGGAAGGCGGGCGACGACGGCGGCCGGGTACACGCCGTCGAACCCGGCACCTCCTTCGAAACGGGAGGCTTTGCCGTGCGCGCGTTCGGCGGCCAGCACGCCTTGATCCACCCGCTGATCCCGGTGGTGGCGAACATCGGCTACCTCGTGGAGGAGAATGTCTTCCACCCCGGGGACTCCTTCGTGGTCCCGGACGGCATCGAGGTGAAGACGCTCCTGGTGCCCTTGCACGCACCGTGGTCCAAGGTGGGCGAAGTGGTGGACTTCGTGGTGGCAGTGCGGGCGCCGCAGGCGTACCCGGTGCATGACGCGCTCCTGAACGAGCTGGGCCGCGGGCTGGTCGAGGGACATGTGGGCCGGATCGGCGGCAAGTACGGTACCAAGTACACCAGCCTGGCGGCGCGGGAGTCCGTGGAGGTCTAGCGCCCTAAGCCTCTTCGGGCCATGCCCCGGTATCGAAGAAGCGCGTCAGGACCGCTTCATACGGGCGCGGGTCCAGGCCCTTTTCGTCCAGCCACTCCTGCTTATAGTAGCTGCCCGCGTAGCGCTCGCCGCCGTCGCACATCAGGGAAACGATGCTTCCGCGCTTCCCCTGCGCCACCATGTCCGCCACCAACTGCCACACACCCCACAGGTTGGTGCCGGTGGAGGGGCCGGCCTGCAGGCCGGCAAGGCTGCGGAGGTGCCGCATGGCCGCGACGGACGCGGCGTCCGGTACCGGGATCATGGTGTCGATGACGGCCGGCACGAAGCTGGGTTCCATCCGGGGACGGCCGATGCCTTCAATCCGGGACGGCATGCCCGTGCTGAACTCCGCGACGCCGTCGCGCCAGCCGGGATAGAACGCCGAGTTTTCGGGGTCGACGACGGCCAGCCGGGTCCCGTGGCAGTGGTACCGCAGGTAGCGGCCGATGGTGGCGCTGGTTCCGCCCGTGCCTGCGCCCACCACGATCCATTCCGGAACCGGGTGCTCTTCCAGGGCAAGCTGCCCGAAGATCGATTCTGCGATGTTGTTGTTGCCGCGCCAGTCGGTGGCCCGCTCCGCGTAGGTGAACTGGTCCATGTAGTGGCCGCCGGATGTCCGGGCGGCTTCCTGGGCTGCGGCGTAGACCTCCGACGCGTGGTCCACCAGCAGGCAGCTGCCGCCGAACTCCTCGATGAGCGCGATCTTCTCCGGGCTGGTGGTGCGAGTCATCACCGCGATGAAAGGCAGGCCGATGAGCCGGGCGAAGTACGCTTCCGAAACGGCGGTGCTGCCGCTGGAGGCCTCCACGATGGTGGTGTCCTCGTTGATCCATCCGTTCACCAGGCCGTACAGGAACAGCGAGCGCGCCAGGCGGTGCTTGAGGCTGCCCGAGCGGTGCGTGGACTCGTCCTTCAAGTACAGCTGGACGCCCCAGTGTTCGGGCAACGGGACCGAATAGAGATGGGTGTCCGCGGACCGGTTGTTCTCCGCCTCGATGCGCCGGATGGCTTCGCTGGCCCACCGCCTGTTTTGCTTCCCTGGAGTCTTCACCGACCCAGCCTACCGGCGCTGGTTATAAGCTGGAATCCGCCTGCTTGCCACGTGAACGAAGGAGATTCCATGGGTACCCTGATGGACGTTGCCACCCTCAAGGAACGGATGGATTCCGGCGGGCGCACGGTGCTGCTCGACGTCCGCTGGGTGCTCGGGGACCCGCATGGGCACGCCCACTACCTGGCGGGCCATATCCCAGGCGCCGTGTTCGTGGACCTGCACCATGAACTGGCCGACCCCTCGGTGGCAGGCGAGGGCCGCCACCCCCTGCCCGCTCCTGAAGCGTTGCAGCGCAGCGCCCGGGCCTGGGGCATCAACGACGGCGACACCGTGGTGGCGTACGACGACAATGGCAATACCGCCGCTGCCCGTGCCTGGTGGCTGCTCCGCGACGCCGGGCTTGAGTCGGTTTTCCTGCTCGACGGCGGACTGGCCGCCTGGCGCGCGGCCGGCCACCCCGTGGAAGAAGGAGAGCAGGCCTCGCCTCCCGGCGGTGTCACCCTCGGCCGCGGCGCGATGCCGAGCATCGACATGGCCGGTGCCGCCGTCTGGCATGAACAGGGCATCCTGCTCGATGCGCGGGCCGGTGAGCGCTACCGCGGCGAGATCGAACCCATCGACCCCCGGGCCGGCCACATCCCGGGTGCCGTCAGTGCGCCCACGGGGGAAAACCTGGCCGGGGACGGCCGCTTCCTGACCGTCGCACAGCTGCGCTCCCGCTTCGCGGAGGCAGGAATCGACGGCGGCACCGCCGTCGCGGTCTACTGCGGTTCCGGCGTGACGGCAGCACACCAGATCGCCGCCTTGGAGATCGCCGGCTTCCCGGCGGCGCTCTATCCAGGCTCCTTCTCGCAGTGGTCTTCCGAGGAGGCGAACGAGGTCGCCGTCGGCGCCGCGCCCGGTGGTAGCGTCGGAGCATGACTCCCGGACGCCCCGTGCCCCCTCCGCTCGGCAAGCCCCTGACTGTTGCGGAACCCCCCACCGCTGCGGAATCCCCGGCACTGCGTGGCACCCTCACGGCGGCGATGGGGGCGACGTCTGCTGCGAGCGGCCTGCTTCCGCTGACCCTGGCGCGCCGGGTGCCCAAGGAAGACGACGTCGAAATCGACATTGAATTCTGCGGGCTGTGCCATTCCGACGTGCACGCCACCCGTGGTGAATGGGGCAGCCGGCCTTACCCGCTGGTGCCGGGGCACGAGATCGTGGGCAGGGTGCGCCGCACCGGAGCGGCAGTGGACGACTTCAGCGTCGGGGAACTCGTGGGCGTCGGCTGCCTGGTGGACTCCTGCCGTGAATGCGAAAGCTGCCTCGAAGGACTCGAGCAATACTGCGAGCGCGGCAACGTGGGCACCTACGGGGTGAAGGATCCGCGGAACGGCGATGCCATCACCCAGGGCGGCTATTCGGGCACCATCGTGGTGGACCGCCGCTTTGTCCTGCGGATTCCCGACGGAATGGACCCGGCGGCCACGGCTCCGCTGCTGTGCGCGGGAATCACCACCTATTCGCCGTTGCGCTATTTCGACGTCGAGCCCGGAGACGTCGTGGGCGTCGTCGGGCTGGGCGGGCTCGGCCACATGGCCGTGAAAATCGCCAAGGCGATGGGCGCGGAGGTGGTCCTGTTCACCAGTTCGGAAGGCAAGACGGCGGCCGCGGGCGAACTCGGCGCGGACCGTGTTGTCCTCTCCCGGGAGCCCGCTGCCATGGCAGCGGCCAAGGCGAGCATCGACGTCATCATCGACACCGTGGCCGCGCCCCATGACCTCAACCCGTACCTGCGTACCCTCCGCCTGGGCGGGGCTCTGTTCCAGCTCGGGCTGCCGCCGGGCGACATGCCGCCGGTCAGCCCCGGCCTGCTGATCCGGCGTCGGCTGGCCTACTCGGGTTCCCTGATCGGCGGGATCGCCGAAACCCAGGAGATGCTCGAATTCTGCGCCGAACACGGCGTCGCCAGCGACATCGAGATCGTCGGTGCCGCCGGGCTCAACGAAGCCTACGACCGCATGGTCGCCGGCGACGTGAAATACCGCTTCGTCCTCGACACCAAGACCCTGCACACCCCGTCCGAAAAGGCAGACGCATGAGCACCCTCTTCAGCAAGATCATCAACGGCGACATCCCGGGCCGCTTCGTCTGGAAGGACGAGGACGTCGTGTCGTTCCTGAGCATTGCACCCCTCGCCGACGGCCACGTCCTGGTGGTGCCGCGCCTCGAGGTGGACCGCTGGACCGACGCGCCGGCCGAAGTGCTTGGACGTGTGACCGCCGTGGCGCAGACCATCGGCAAGGCCCTGGTCGGCGAGTTCGGCTCGGCGCGGGCGGGCCTGCTGGTGGCCGGTTACGAAGTGCACCACTTGCACGTCCATGTCTGGCCGTCGAACTCGATGGCCGACTACGACTTCGGCTCCGCGGACCAGAACCCGGACCCGTCACAGCTTGAGGCCAACGCCGAGCGAATCCGCGCGGCACTGCGCGATGCCGGGCACGGGGAGTTCGTACCGGCCTCCTAGTCCCCACCGCCCCCTGGGCTCGCTGCGTCTCCATCAGCTCCCAAATCTCGCTTCGCTCGATTCGGGGCCCGCGCTGATGTGGGCCCCGTCCAGGGAACCCTGGCGGCGTGGGCACAACCGCTTCCGAGGGCATTGTGGGCTGCCGGGCCCAGGCGTACCGTGTCGCATAGACAAGGACACAAGCCGCGCAGCAGCCGCGCGGCACCAGTGTGCCGGAGGGGTCATGGCAACGTCCAAAGCCGGCCTGGACCTGGGCCGCGCCGCCTACGACGATCACCGCTGGGGCGAGGCCTTCGGGCACTTCGGGGATGCCCATCGCGAAGGCGGGCTTCCTGCCGCCGACCTTGAACGCTTTGCCACCACTGCTTTCCTCACGGGCCACTCGCGCGTCGGGACCGATGCCCTGGCCCGCGCACACGAAGAGTACCTGCTCACCGGCGATGTCCCCGCGGCCGTGCGGTGCGCCGGCTGGCTTGGCATCCATCTCCTCAACACTGGCGAGGCGGCGGCCAGTTCGGGGTGGCTTGCACGGGGCACGCGGCTCCTCGAGGAAGTCGATGAGCCCGGCGCGGCCGAAGGGCTGCTCCTCATCCCGGCCGCCGTCGCGAAGCTTTATGGGGGAGACGCCGCCGAAGCCGCCGCCCTCTTCGGCAAGGCCTACGGAATCGGCACGGCTTCCCGCGACAGGGACGTCGCCTCCCTGGCACAGCTTGGCCAGGGGCAGGCGCAGGTCATGCTCGGCCATGCGGCGGCCGGGCTGGAACTGTTCGACGAGGTGATGGTGGCAGCCACCACCGGGGAAGTGTCTGCCATTCCGTGCGGCATCATCTATTGCGCCACCATCGGAACCTGCCAGGCGGTCTTCGACCTGCCCCGTGCGCTGGAGTGGACAATGGCGCTCGACCGCTGGTGCGAGGGCCAGCCGGAGCTGGTGCTTTTCAGCGGCCAATGCCATGCGCACCGTGCGGAACTGTATGCCCTGCGCGGTCTGTGGGACGAGGCCATGGCGGCGGCCGCGAAGGCACAGGAACGTTCCGCCCACGGGGATCCGCAGGCCAGGTTCGGGGGCTTCTACTACCAAGGCGAAGTACAGCGGCTCCGCGGCTTGTTCGAAGCCGCCTCCACGTCATACCGTGCGGCTGCGGACTCCGGTTTCGATCCCCAGCCGGGAATGGCGCTCCTGCACCTCGCGCTGGGTGAGGTGCAGCTGGCCCGCCGCCAGATCAACGACGCCGTGGCTGCCGCCGACGCCACCTGGCGGAGCCGCCTGCTCTGCGGCCTCGTCGAGATCGAGCTTGCGGCCGGTGACTTCGCCGCGGCCCGCAGCGCGGCGGACGATTTGGGTCGTTTCGCCTCCGGATATCCGGCGCCGATGCCGCGTGCCCTGGCCGCCCAGGCGGACGGAGCGGTGCTCCTCGAAGAAGGCGAAGCGGCTGCAGCCCTGAAGCCCTTGCGGACTGCGTGGACCTTGTGGCGGACCCTGGAGATTCCCTATGAGGCCGCCCGTTGCCGGATGCTGGTGGCCAAAGCGCGCCGCCGGCTTGGCGACGAAGAGACAGCTCTCATGGATTTCGAAGCCGCCCGCAAGGAACTGGAGGAGCTCGGTGCCCGGCCGGCCATGGCCACGGTTGATGCTTTGATCGGGGCCAATTCGCTTGGGGGGCCCGCCGCATCGGCCGCAGTGCCCGGCCCCTTGACCGGGCGGGAAGTGGAAGTCCTCCGGCTGGTGGCGGCCGGCAAGAGCAACCGGGCGGTCGCCGTCGAACTCTTCCTGAGTGAAAAGACCGTGGCACGGCACCTGAGCAACATCTTCGCAAAGCTGGAGGTGACATCCCGGGTGGCGGCAAGCCGGTATGCGTATGAGCATGGGTTGATGGCGTGATGCCTGCACCGAATTACCCATCCGTGTCCGGCGCAAGATGCATCATCCTTCCGATGCGAGGCAGCACCCCGCGGCAATAGCGTCGAAGCATGAACCTTCCCATGGTCGCCGGAACCGTCTCGACGGTCCTCTTCACTGTGAGCATGCTGCCGATGCTGGTGAAGGCGGCACGCACCAAGGACCTTGCCTCGTACAGCCTGGGCAACCTGCTCCTGGGCAACCTAGCGAACGCGGTCCATTCGTTCTATGTGTTCAGCCTGCCCGCGGGGCCGATCTGGCTGCTCCACGTGTCCTATGTCCTGGCGTCCGCCCTGATGCTTGCCTGGTGCCTGCGCTACCGCCACGCGCCCGGCGGTCCCGCGCACGATGCCGGGATACACGATGCAGGGGCAAGGGAAGGTCTGCGCCCGACCGAAGAGTTACTTGGAGCATAAGGAGGCTTCACCATGAATACCAGGCAGAATCCGTCCGACGGTGTCCTGGACACCATCATCGTCGGCGGCGGGCAGGCCGGGCTTGCCCTGGGTTACTTCCTCTCCCGCCAAGGACACGATTTCGCCATTCTCGATGCCGGGCAACGGGTAGGCGATGCCTGGCGCCGGCGCTGGGATTCCCTGCGCCTGTTCACCCCCGCTAAGTACAACGGCCTTCCGGGAATGCCGTTCCCTGGCGACCGCCTCGCGTTTCCGGGCAAGGACGAGGTGGCCGACTATCTCGAAGGCTACGCCGCGCATTTCGGCCTGCCGGTCCGGCTTGGCGTGAAGGTGGAGCACCTGTGGCAGGAAGGCGGCCACTTTGTCGCGGAAGGGGGCGGACGGAGCTGGAAGGCGAGGAACGTGGTGGTGGCCACGGGGCCTTGCGTTGCCCCGAAGGTTCCCGGCTTTGCCGCACAGTTGGATGACTCCGTGTTCCAGCTGCATTCCAGCCTGTACAGGAATCCCGCGCAGCTCCGGCCTGGCCCCGTGCTGGTGGTGGGCGTGGGCAATTCCGGGGCGGAGATCGCCCTGGAGCTGAGCTACAGCCACCACACCCTCCTGGCGGGAAAACCGACCGCGGAGCTGCCGGGCAAGCATGGACGGGCTGCTGCGCGGTTCTTCCTGCCGCTCGTCCGGTTCGCCGGACTCCACATCCTCACGCTCGGTACGCCGATCGGCCGCAAGGCGGCACCTGGCTTCCTCGGCCACGGCACCCCGTTGATCCGCACCAAGCTCAAGGACCTCGCGGCTGCCGGCGTCGAACGCGTCGCCCGGATCGCGGGGGTGCGCGACGGCAAAGCGGTGGCCGAGGACGGCCGCGTCCTCGACGTCGCAAACGTCATCTGGTGCACGGGCTACAAGGATGATTTCGGCTGGCTGGAAACCGACGCCCTTGGCGCGGACGGCCGGCCGCGGCAGCACCGCGGAGTGGCGCGGGACACCGAAGGCCTGTTCTTCCTGGGCCAGGAATTCCTATACTCGGCGACGTCGGCCACCTTGCCCGGGCTCGCCCGTGACGCAGGGTACCTGGCCCGCCAGATTCCGCGCCGTGGTGCTGACGGTTCTGTCGCGCATGCGGCGCTCCGGCCGCAGAAAGCCCGGGAACGGGCCTGATGGGGCAGCGGCTGATGGGCGCGAGGGCGGCCTTAGGGAACGTGCCCCTGCCCCCAGGCCAGGTGGTGGGGCTTGCCGCGGACGTCCTCCTCGCCCGGTTGCGGCCCGCTCCGCTCCCGGGACCGCGCGCGTCCGGCCGTGCCGCCGGCGCGGTCTTGCTTGTCGCCGGCTGCGCGATCAACCTCCGCTCGCTGGCGGAACGCCGGGAACGCGAGGGCGGGGCGTTCGAACTGGAACATCCGTGGCGGCTGGTGGTGACCGGGCCCTACGCCGTCAGCCGCAATCCGATGTACGCCGGCTGGTGGTTGATGCACCTCGGCATCGGGCTGCTCCAAGGCTCGGTGTGGTCACTGTTCACCACGCCGGCTGCCGCCCTGGCCGAGCACAGGGGAGTGCTGGCCGAGGAACGGGAGCTGTCGGACCTGTTCGGCGCGGATTTCGCCGCCTACGCCGAGCGGGTGCCGCGCTACTTTTCCCTGCGGCGGCTGCCGCGGAAGACCCGGCCGTGAATCAGCACCGGCCGTGAATCAGCCGCGTTTCGGGGTCATGGCCACCATGCCGGCGTAGGTGAAACCGCCGCCGAAGCCGAAAAGCAGGGCCGGCGCGTCGGCCGGGATACGGCCGGCGTGCCACCACTTGCTAAGGCCGAGCGGGACGCTCGCGGCTGAGGTGTTGCCGGACTCGATCACGTCGGTCACCACCACCTTGTCGCTGAGCCCCAGGCCCTGGGCGAGGGGCTCGATGATGCGCAGGTTCGCCTGGTGGGCCACCAACACCTCGATGTCCCCCAGCGTGAGCCCGGCCCGCTCCACGGCCTCGCGGGCGTGGCCGACGGCGTCGAGCAGGCCCCAGCGCAGCACTTCCCGGCCGTTCTGCGAGAACTTGCCATCCGGGGGACCGATCCGCACCGAATCTGCCATGTCCGTGCGGGATCCCCACACCACCGGACCGATCCGGGGGCCAGCGGAGGGGCCCACGACGGCGGCGCCCGCCCCGTCCGCGACGAGCACGGCGGTGCTTCGGTCCGTCCAGTCGGTGACAGTGGAGAGCGTTTCGGCGCCGACGACGATCGCGTGGCTGGCGGAGCCGGCGCGGATGGCCTGGTCGGCGATGCCGAGGGCGTACTCGAAGCCCGAGCAGGCTGTGTTGATCTCGATGACGCCCGGGCCGCGGTGGTCCGCTCCGAGGCTGAGTGCCTGCGCGACCCGGCCGGCCGTATTGGGGGAACGCTCCTGCGAAGTGGTCGTGGCGACGACCACCAGGTCGATCTGCGACGCTGCCAGCCCCGAGTCGGAGAGCGCCATGCCTGCCGCGTCCGTTGCCAGGGTGGCGACGGTTTCGCCTTCGCCGGCAATGTGCCGCGTGACGATCCCGGTGCGCTGGCGGATCCATTCGTCGTTGGTGTCCAGGATCGTCTCGAGCTCGAAGTTGTCCATCACCCGTACGGGCTGGGCGTGTCCGAGGCCGAGGATCTGGGTTCCGGCGGGTCCACTGGGAAGATGCAGGGCGGGAAGGGGCAGGGTCATCCTGGTCCTTTCAGATGGGGGCAGCCCGCAGTTGGGGTGTGGCGGGGCGGTCGGGAAAATCGATGCGGTCGGGAAAGTCGGGGCGGTACCTGCGGCCTAGGCCGGGGCGAGTGCCTGGTTCAGTGCCGTGCGGATGCGCTTCTCGGAGACGGAGTAGGCGGTGCCGAGTTCGACGGCGAAGAGGCTCACGCGGAGCTCTTCGATCATCCAGCGCACCCGGGTTAATTCGCTTCCGGCCCGGCCGCCCGGCAGGAGGGCCGCGACGGCGTCGTCGTAGTCGTCTTCCAGTGCCTGGACGGCGGCCATGTTCAGGCCGTCCCGCTGCACGTTGTTCGGCAGCTTCTCCAGGCGCTTCTCGATGGCCGCCAGGTAACGCGGCAGCTGGCTGAGCTGGGCGTAGCCCGTCTGTGCTACAAAACCGGGGAAGACGAGCTGTTCCAGCTGGCTCTTGATGTCATTGAGGGCGCTGATCAGGCTCAGGCTGGTGCTGCCCTTGAGCTGCTTTTCGATGCGGCGGCTGCTGGCGAGGATGCGCTCGACGACGGCGGTCACCGTGAACACGGTGTCGATCAGTTCCGCGCGCACGGCTTCGTACAGGGTGTCGAAGGACTTCCTGTCCCACGGCAGCTCCGCGGGAGTCAGTTTGTCGATCGCGGCGAGGGCGCAGTCGGCGATCAGGGCGCTGACGGAGCCGTGCGGGTTCTGGCTGAAGGTCAGCTTCTCCGTGTTGTTCAGGTGCTCCAGGACGTAGCGGTCCGGCGGCGGGACGCGTAGGGCGAGCAGGCGGATGACGCCGCCGCGCATGGCCGATTCCTGCTCGGCGCGGGTCTGGAAGACCCGCAGGGCCACGCTCTTGCCTTCGTCCACCAGTGCCGGGAAACCGGTCACCTGATGGCCGTTCACCAGCCGGCTGATCTGCCGTTCAACGGTGCCGACGCTCCATTCGGTGAGCCCGGCTTGTTCGGCAAATGCGGCCGGGGCGCCGCCGGCCTGTGCGCCAGCGGCGTTGCCGTTCCCGGATGCCGCGCTGGCGGCCGGGCCGCCCGGCAAGCCGGCCCCGGCTGCCTTACTACCGCCCGCCTGGCCTCCGGTCGCCTTCTTGCCGGAGGGGGCCGTCGTCGCGGGGGTGGCGCCGAGGGATTCGGCGATGGCGCGGCGCGTGGCCGGGGCAAGCTCCTGCTGCAGGGCCGCGAGGTCCTTGCCTTCGCCGAGGACCTTGCCGCGGCTGTCCACTACCTTGAAACTGACCCGCAGGTGCGCCGGGACGGCGCCCCAATTCCAGGAGCCGGGCGGGATGATGTGTCCGCGCAGGCGGCGCAGCACGAGTTCGAGGGAGGGTTCGAGTTCGTCGCTGGCGGGATCGAAGTCTGCTTCCAGGGCGGCGACGGCCTGGCGGGCGACATCCGGGGCCGGCACGAAGTTCTTGCGGACCTGTTTGGGCAGGGACTTGATCAGGGCGGTCAGCAGTTCGACGCGCTGGCCCGGGATCTGCCAGCGGAACGCGGCGTCGTCGAGCTGGTTGAGGAACAGTACGGGCACCTCGGCGGTGACGCCGTCGGAAGGATTGGGCGGGGAGCCCGGGGCGACGGGATGGAACTCGTAGCTGAGCGGCAGCTCGAAGCCCTTGTGCAGCCACGTTTTCGGGTACGCCGAATCGTCCAGCTCGGCGGCGTCCTCACTTATCAGCAGCGACTGGTCGAAGTCCAGGAGTGCCGGGTCCTGTTGCCGGGCGTCCTTCCACCATTTGTCGAAATGCCGCTCGGACACCACGTCCTTGCCGATCCGGGCGTCGTAGAACTCGAAAAGCGTGTTGTCGTCCACCAGGATGTCGCGCCGGCGCATCCGGGTTTCGAGTTCCTCGATCTCATGCAGGAGCGCACGATTGCGGTGGAAGAACTTGTGCTGGGTCCGCCATTCCCCTTCCACCAGGGCATGGCGGATGAAGAGTTCGCGCGAAAGCTCCGGATCGATGCGCCCGTAGTTGACCCGCCGGTTGGGGATGACGGGCACGCCGTACAGGGTCACCTTCTCGTGCGCCATCACCGAGCCGCTGCGGCTGGACCAGTGCGGCTCACTGTAGGAGCGTTTCACCAGGTCCGGGGCCACCTGCTCCACCCAGAGCGGATCGAACTTCGCTGCCACCCTGGCCCACAGCCGGCTGGTTTCGACCAGTTCGGCGGCCATCACGAACGCGGGGGACTTCTTGAACAGGGCCGAACCGGGGAAGATCGCGAAGCGGCTGCCGCGGGCACCGGCGTACTCCCGCTTGCGCTCGTCCAGCAGGCCGATGTGGCTCAGCAGCCCGGAGAGCAGGCTGATGTGGATGCCTTCGTGCAGGCCCACGGGATCGGCCTCGCGCTTGTTGTCGATCGTGATTCCCAGCGGCTTGGCCAGCTGCCGCAGCTGCTGGAACAGGTCCTGCCATTCGCGCACGCGCAGGTAGTTGATGAACTCGTTGCGGCACAGCCGGCGGAACTGGGTGGAGGACAGCTCGCGCTGCTGCTCCTGGATGTAGTTCCACAGGTTCAGGTAGCCGGTGAAGTCAGAGTTTTCGTCCCGGAAACGTGCATGCTTCTCGGCGGCCAGTTGCTGCTTGTCCGTGGGGCGCTCGCGCGGATCCTGGATGGTGAGCGCTGCGGCCAGGATCATGACTTCCTTGACACAGCCGCGCTTGCCGGCCTCCACGATCATCCGGCCGAGGCGCGGGTCCACCGGTAGCTGGGCGAGCTTATGCCCGACGGCGGTCAGCCCGCCCTGCTGCTCCCCTGCGCCTTGCTCCCGCGAGCCTTGCTGCCCGCGTCCGCCCTGCCCGCGGCCGCCTGCCGACGGGGCACGGAGGGCGCCGAGCTCGCGGAGGAGGGTCACGCCGTCGTTGATTGCCCGCGACTCCGGCGGCTCGACGAAGGGGAAGGCCTCGATGTCCTTGGGACCGCGTGCCACGCCCATCGCGGTCATCTGCAGGATGACGGCGGCCAGGTTGGTACGCAGGATTTCGGGGTCGGTGAACTGCGGGCGGGACTCGAAGTCCTCTTCCGAGTACAGCCGGATGGCGATGCCTTCGGAGACGCGGCCGCAGCGGCCGGAGCGCTGGCTGGCAGAGGCCTGCGAGACCCGTTCGATCGGCAGCCGCTGGACCTTGGTGCGGTGCGAGTAGCGGGAGATGCGGGCCGTTCCGGTGTCGACGACGTACTTGATGCCGGGCACGGTGAGCGAGGTTTCGGCGACGTTGGTGGCCAGCACGATCCGCCGCTTGCCGCCGGGGTTGAAGACCCGGTGCTGCTCCTGCAGGCTGAGCCGTGCGTACAGGGGGAGCACCTCGGTGCCGGTAAGGCGCCGGTTCGCCTGGATCCGGCCGTTCAGGGCCTCCGCGGCGTCGCGGATTTCGCGCTCGCCGGAGAAGAAAATGAGGATGTCGCCGGGGGCCTCCTGGGCGAGCTCGTCGACGGCGTCGCACACCGCGTCCAGTGGGTCCCGGTCTTCCTCGAGTTCGTCGTCGGGGGTTTCGTCGCCCTCCGCCGGACCGCCGGCCGGCTGGGAGAGCGGCCGGTAGCGGATCTCCACGGGGTACGTGCGGCCGGACACCTCGATGATCGGCGCCGGGGCGTCGTCGCTGCCGAAATGCCGGGCGAAGCGTTCGGGGTCGATCGTGGCCGAGGTGATGATGATCTTCAGGTCCGGGCGCTGCGGCAGGATGCGCTTGAGGTAGCCGAGGATGAAGTCGATGTTGAGGCTGCGCTCGTGGGCCTCGTCGATGATG
>Ga0105246_10000515_pt1 | contig 21050 bp, 20 predicted proteins | sample KBSM64metaG_FD_99694 | JGI IMG/M metagenome (GOLD analysis project Ga0105246, IMG submission 99694) | Miscanthus rhizosphere microbial communities from Kellogg Biological Station, Michigan, USA - KBS M6-4 metaG | ecosystem: Host-associated > Plants > Roots > Rhizosphere > Soil | place... | reverse complement strand
TCAGCCAGACCGCGTGCGGCTCGGCCACCTGCCAGCTCGAGGTGGCCCCGCCGGCCAGGGACGTCGCCCGCCGCGAGATCTCCTCGCTGCGACGCTGGCGTCGCCGGAAGGTGGCGGTCTCGCCCTCGATGAGGGAGTCGATCCTGGTGGACAGCTCGGGTGCGATCTCGGTCGCGGTCATCGCGGCTCCTGCCCGTTCTCCACGTCATTGACTGATCGTTCAGTCTATGCGACGGTTTCTGAGGGCTGCAACACTGAGCACGAGCGAGGGGTGGCTCCATGGCGGATCACCAGTACGGCGCACGACGACGAAGCGTGGTCAAAGGAGCGCTGGCCGCCGGAGTGTCCGCGCCCGCGCTGTGGACCCTGCTGAGTGCCTGTGGCACCAAGACGAGCTCCTCCGCGACGGTGAAGATCCCCTCACCGACCACCCCCGTCACCTGGCCCATGAGCAAGGTCAACGAGGCCATCGCGGCCGGTCAGAAGCCGAAGGCGGGCACCACCCTTCGGATCTACAACTACGCCGACTACCTCTCCCCCCGGGTTCTGAAGGACTTCGAGGAGAAGTACGGCGTCAACATCCGGCTCTCGACGTTCAACGACGCGGACGAGGCGCTGACGAAGGTCGCCTCGAAGCAGCTGAAGTTCGACCTCTACTTCCCCAGCTACGACTCCCTCGGGAAGCTGATCGGGGCCGACCTGTTGCGACCGCTCACCCACGACTACCTGACCAACTACGACAATCTGTGGTCGAGCTTCCGCGACCCGTGGTACGACCGCGGGGCGCGCTACACCGTGCCGTACACGATCTACTCCACCGGCATCGGCTGGCGCACGGACATGGTGCCCGACGACATCGCGGGCATGGACAACCCCTACGACGTCTTCTGGGACACGACGTACGCCGGGAAGATGGCCATCCTCGACGACTGGCACACCGCGATGTCGATGGTCCTGCTGCGCAACGGCATCCACGACATCAACAGCACCAAGCAGTCCGACCTCGACCTCATCCGCACGCAGCTCCTCGATCTGCGCAAGACGATGCACCCCAAGGTCACCATCTCGATGTACACCGACATGCCCGCCGGACAGTACGGCCTGTGCCAGATGTGGTCCGGGGACGCGATCAACACGCCGTACTACCTGCCCAAGAGCGTCTCCCCGTCGGTGATGCGCTACTGGTTCCCGCCCGACGGCAAGGGCGAGGTCGACAACGACCTGGTCGTCCTGCTGGCACAGGGGGAGAACCCGGTTGCCGCTCACTTCTTCATCAACGAGATCCTGGACAATTCCGTGGCCGCGAAGAACTTCGGGTTCACCGGCTACCAACCTCCGCTCAACAAGTTCACGCCGAGCACGCTGGTGTCGGACGGCTATCTGCCCCAGAACCTGGCGACGGCGGTCGTGGAGGAGAAGGACTTCAAGGTCGGCTTCCCCCTGCTGCAGCTGCCGCCGGCGTCGGACGCCGCGTGGCACCAGGTGTGGCAGGAGTTCAAGGCCGGTGGCTAGGGCGGACGGCCGACGGCAGCCACCCGGCAGTCGTCTGATCTGGCCGCTCCTGGCCATCCCCGGAACCGTCTGGCTGGCGCTGCTGTTCGTAGCACCTCTGTACGTCGTGGTCGCGATCCTGTTCGGCGGCACCGACCCGATCCTGCGCGAGCCCGTTCCGGTCTGGAACCCGCTCGACTGGGACTTCGCGCAGTTCACGTACGTGTGGGACCACATCGTGGGCTCACAGCCGTTCTTCCGGCCGGCGTTGGTGCGCACCGTGCTCTATGTGACGATCGCGACGCTGCTCTGCCTGCTGATCGCCTACCCGGTCGCCTACTTCACCGCTCGTTTCGCCGGCCGATGGAGGGGTCCTCTCCTCGCGGCCCTGATCGCGCCGTTCTGGATCAGCTACATGATGCGCATGCTGGCCTGGGTGAACCTTCTCCAGACCGACGGACTCGTCAACAGGACGCTCAGCGCAGGCGGCCTTCTCGACGTCCACGTCAACTGGCTGCAGGGCCACGCGACAACGGTCGTGCTGGGACTCGCCTACGGCTACGTGCCGTACATGATCCTGCCGCTGTACGCCGGGCTGGACCGCGCGCCGACGGCCATGCTCGAGGCCGCCCGCGACCTGGGCGCCAGCCGCTGGGAGACGTTCCGCCGGGTCACCTGGCCGCTCAGCCAGACGGCGGTGGTCGTCAGCCTGCTGGTCACGGCGCTGCCGATGCTCGGTGACTACTTCACCAACGACCTGCTGTCCGGTTCGCCGTCCACGTCGATGATCGGCAACCTCATCAACAACTCCGTGCTGACGCCGGGTCAGACCGGACAAGCCGGCGCCTTCGTCCTGATCATCCTCGTGGTCTCCGTGATCCCGATGGTGCTGTACGTGCGCAGCACCCGGAGTGGAGCGGACGTGATGTCGTGAGCGGCGGATGAGAAGCCCGGTGGCGTGGTGGCGGAACCCGTGGCGCAAGCCGTGGGTGCTCGGAGCGGTGACGGTCGGATACCTGCTCTGGTCTCTGCTGCCCGTGCTGGTCGCCGTCCTCTTCTCGTTCAACGCGGGTCGCTCGCGCGTCACCTGGCAGGGCTTCTCGATGCGGTGGTACTACGGGGACCCGCTCCGCTCGGTCTGGCACGACGGCAGCCTGCACACGGCTCTCACGCACACCCTGTGGCTGGGCGTGCTCGCCACCGCGATCACGATCCCGCTCGGCGTGGCGATGGCGCTCGGTCTCGACCGCTGGCGCGGCCGGGTCCCCGCGGGGGCGAATCTCGCCGTGCTGATGTCGTTCGTGCTGCCCGAGATCCTGATCGCGGTGTCGCTGTTGTTCGTCGCGACCGTGCTCGTCTCGCCACTGAAGCTGGGCACGTCGGGTCAGGTGCTCGGGCTCGTCACGTTCCAGCTCTCCTACCCCGTGGTGATCGTCCGCGCCCGCCTGCTCACCATCGGCCGGGACTATGAGGAGGCGGCCATCGACCTCGGCGCGTCGCCGTTCGGGGCCGTGCGCCGGGTGCTCCTGAAGATGCTGCTCCCCGCGATCTTCGCCAGCGCGGTCCTGGTCTTCGCCGACGTGATCGACGACTTCATCATCGTGCGGTACCTGTCCGGCGACTCGAGCACCGAGCCGGTGTCGGTGAAGGTGTACAACACCGCGCGCGCCGCACCGACGCCGGCGCTCAACGCCTTGACGACACTGCTGCTGGCCGCTTCCCTCGTGGCGGTCGCGGTGGGCTTCCTGGCCTACCGTTGGTTCACCAGGGGAGAGAAGGGCCGAAGCCTCGACGTGTTCGCGGGCGAGGCCTAGACTGATTACTGAACGACCGTTCAGTCAAGGAGGCGAGATGACGACGATCCCGGCAGCACCCCTCGACCCGGCCCAGCTCGCGCTGTCGCTGGCGCCGTTCGGCCAGAGCCGGATGCTGCCGCGGGACGCGTATCTGTCGCCGGACGTCCTGGAGTGGGAACGCCGCTATCTCTTCGACGACTGGATGTGCCTGGGTCGCTCGTCGGAGGTCGCGAGCGGCGGGCTGCGGGCCGAGTCGGTCGGGTCGTACGGCGTGCTCCTCACCCGAGACGGCGAGGGCGTGCTGCGCGCGTTCGAGAACGCGTGCCGCCACCGTGGCCACGAGCTGCTCCCGTGCGGCGGCTCGGCCACCACCCCGAAGGCGATCGTCTGCCCCTACCACGCGTGGTCCTACCGGCACGACGGCAGCCTGATCGGGGCACCGCACTTCAAGGACATCGACAAGTCCTCCTTCAGCCTCAAGCCGGTGCGCGTGCAGGAGTGGCACGGGTGGGTGTTCGTCGACCGGTCCGGCACCGCCAAGGACTTCACCGAGCACATCGGTGAGCTCGAGGAGATCGTCGCGCCGTACGACGCGGAGTCACTGGTGACCTGTGAGTCGCACCAGTACGACGTCGACGCGAACTGGAAGGTCATCGTCGAGAACTACCAGGAGTGCTACCACTGCTCGATGATCCACCCGGAGCTGTGCCGGGTGTCCCCGCCCACGAGCGGGTCGAACATCGAGCGCGAGGGCAACTGGGTCGGCGGCTGGATGGAGCTCCGCACCGGCGCCGAGACGATGTCGCTGGACGGTCGCAGCGGCGGCGTCGCGATGGCGCGGCTCGACGAGCACGAGCTGTCGACGGTCATGTACGTCGCGGTCCTGCCCAACCTGCTGATCTCGCTGCACCCCGACTACGTGATGACGCACATGCTGGTGCCGCTCTCCCCGGGGAAGACCCGGATCACCTGCTCGTGGGCGTTCCCCAAGGAGGTGGCGGAGCGTGAGGACTTCAGCCCCGCGTACGCCGTGGACTTCTGGGACCTCACCAACCGCCAGGACTGGTCCGCCTGCGAGTCTGTGCAGCGCGGCATGGCTGCCCCGCACTACGAGGCCGGCCCGCTCGCCCCCGACGAGGACGGCGTGTACCACTTCGTGTCCAGCATCGCCGCGGCGTACCAGGGGCGTGCGTAGGGGTGCGCCCGTTGTAACGCGGGGTTATCACCGCACAAGATCCGTCCTGACACCGCACCAGTAACCACAGCACCGCACCACTGGCTGGTGCGGCAATAACCCCGCGTTACACCCCCGGGCGCCCCCGGGCAGGCGGCTCAGCTGCTCCAGGCGCGCCAGAGGGCGGCGTACTCACCGTCCCGCGCGACCAGCTCGTGGTGCGAGCCGAGCTCCACGACCTCGCCGTCGATGACGACCGCGATCCGGTCGGCGTCGTGTGCGGTGTGGAGGCGGTGGGCGATCGCGACCACGGTGCGGCCGTCGAGGAGCGCGTTCATCGAGCCCTCGAGCGTGCGCGCCGTGCGCGGGTCGATCAGGGACGTCGCCTCGTCGAGCACCAGGGTGTGCGGATCAGCGATGATCAGCCGCGCCAGTGCGATCTGCTGTGCCTGCGCCGGTGTCAGCGACTGGTTGCCGGAGCCGACCATCGTGTCCAGCCCCTTGGGCAACCGCTCCACCCAGTCGCGTGAACCCACGGCCGACAGGGCCGCCCACACCGCGTCGTCCTCGGAGTCCTCGCGGGCGAGCACGATGTTGTCGCGGACGGTGCCGACGAAGACGTGGTGCTCCTGGGTGACCAGGGCGACCTCGGTCCGCAGCTGCTCCAGGGGGAGGGCGACCAGGTCGACCCCGCCGACCTTCACCGATCCGGTGCGCGGGCCGTTGATCCCGGACAGCAGGCGGCCGAGCGTCGACTTCCCAGATCCTGACGGCCCGACGATCGCGAGTCGTTCGCCGATCTCCAGGTCGAGCGAGACGCCGTGGAGAACGTCGTGCCCCTCGCGGTAGGCGAAGCGCAGGTCCTCACCGACCAGGTGTGGTCCGTCCGGCCGGTCCTCTCCGACCACGCGATCCTCGGGCACCTCTGCGATCCCGAGCAGCCGGCTCGTCGACGCGACCCCGACCTGGAGCCGGTCCATCTCGCCGACCAGCCGGTCGAGCGGGCCGCTGAGCGCCTCGACGTACAGCAGGGCCGTCGTGATCTGGCCCAGCGAGACCCAGCCGTGCGCGAAGCCCCAGGCTCCGACCAGCAGGGTGATGACGCGCGGGCCGTTGAAGCAGATGTCGATGACGCAGAACAGCAGGTTCCGCAGCGTCATCGTGTAGCGCTCGGCCTGCGCCGACACCTCGATGTCGTCGTCGCCGGCGGCCACCCGCAGGTCGCGAAGGCCGAGCGCCTCCACGGTACGGGCGCCCTCGACGGTCTCGGTCAGGGTGGTGTTGATGCGGGAGTACGTCGACCCCTCCGTGATGTACCCCTTCGGGGCTCGCTCGAGGTAGCGGCGCACCTGGAAGCCCGACGTCCCGATCAGCAGCAACGACGGCACGGCCAGCAGCACGCTGTTGAACAGCATCGCGACGATCGAGAGGCCGACCGTCAGCCCGGAGATGATCGCCTGCGGCACCCCGTACTGCACCGACCGGCTCATCGTGCCGACGTCGCGGGTGACCCGGGTGACCAGGTCACCGGTGGACGCGCCCTCCACCCGGCCCAGCGGCAGCCGGAGCACGGTCGTGACGATGTACTCGCGTGCCGACGCCAGCAGGTCCTGCCCGAAGATCGTCGAGATCCGCTGCGCCAGGAAGGTGAGCAGTGCCTGGGCACCGACGACGGCGACGATCACCACCGCCAACCTGTCGAGCCGGCTCGTCTCGGCGGTCGCTCCGGCCTGAACGGCGTCGACCAGGTCGCCCAGCAGCCGCGGTACCACCAGGGACACGGCCGCCGCGAGACCGTTGAGTGTGATCAGCCAGAAGAACTCCATCTTCCGATCACGCACCAGACCGCGGAAGAACGCGATGACCGTGTGGTTGTCGGCGACGGGCCAGCCGCGCTCGGGACTCCGGGACGCTGCGTACGTCGCGCGGGCACGCTGCTCACGCAACAGGTGTCGGCGGTGCAGAGCGGTCAGTCGCTCGCGACGGCCGACGCCGTGCGGCGGGACCAGCTCCACGGGGACGGCCGGCTCTCGGTCGGCGCGGTCGCGCCAGGTCTCGGCGGAGCTGACCAGCGGGTCAGACGCGAGTGTGCTCATGGCTGGACACCTCCTCCACCGGCGCGTCCATCGACCGCGCGACGACGCGTCGGTACGCCGGGCTGTCGCGCAGCAGATCCTCGTGGGTGCCGTCCACCGTGATCGTGCCGTCCTCGAGGAGCACCACCCGGTCGGCGTGGTGCAGCCAGAGCGGGGACACCGTCGAGACCACTGTGGTGCGGCCGCGGCGTACGGCCGCGACCCGCTCGGCGATGCGGGCCTCGGTGTGCGCGTCGACGGCCGACGTCGGCTCGACCAGCACCAGGATGGGCGCCTCCACCGCCAGGGCACGCGCGAGCACGACCCGTTGCCGCTGACCACCGGAGAGACCCCGGCCGCGCTCGTCGAGCAGACCCTGCCAGCCGCCGGGCAGCGCGTCGTAGACGTCCTCGGCGTTGGCCACGCGCAGGGCGTGCTCGGCCTGCTCGCGGGTCAGCCGCCCATGCGGGTCGATCGCGTCCTGGAGCGTCCCGGCGAACAGCTGGCTCCCGGTGTCACTGACCAGGATGTGCCGACGCACGTCGTCCAGGGTGGCTGCACCGAGATCGACGCCGCCCAGACGGACGCCCCACTCACGGCTGGCCAGCTCCTCGTCCAGCGCGGCCAGTCGCGCGCGCTCGGCCAGCCGCTTCGCGCGGGCGCGCCGGGCGGCCCGCCCCTTCAGCTCCTCCGCGAGCTCCTGACTGACCGGCTCGGTGTCGGCAGGCAGGTAGCGGCCCAGACGGTCCGCGAGAGCGGCGGTGTCCTCGGGCACGGCCGAGACCACGATCGTCAGCTGGCCGTGGTGGGCGGTGAAGCCGCTGAGCTCGTCGTACAGGTCGGCGGCGTCCGGCAACGGTGTGCTGACCTCGAGGTCGGGCCAGGGTGGCTGCTGCTCGAAGATCGCGATCGCCTTCCGCGCCGACACCATCGCCCGGGTCAGCTTCTGCGCCAGCTCGAAGAAGGTCTGGATCGGATAGATCATGAACAGCGCGTAGCCGAGGAAGCTGATCAGCTGCCCGATCGTCAGGTCGCCGTTGATGACCTCGTGGGTACCGAGCCACACCAGCAGCACGATGAACACGCCCGAGAACAGCACCCCAACGGCTTCGATCGCCGCCTGCTGGATGCCGGCCGAGACGCCCGCCTGGCGCGCGAGCTGCGACTGGGCGTCGTAGTTGCGACCGAAGGTGCGCTCGCCCCCGACACCGCGCAGGATCCGCAGGCCGGCCACGATGTCGGTCGCCATGGAGGTGAGATCGGAGTTGCGGCTCCGCTCGAGCTGTTGGCGCTGGTGCAACGGCCTGAGCAGCGGCAGTGCCGCGCCGACCAGCACCGGAGCCGCGAGCAGGATCAGGATGCCGAGCTCGGGAGAGATGCTGAGCACGATGAACGCCACCATGAGATACGCCACGACCTGAGAGGCGGCCCTGGCGATGATCTCGGTCAGGGCGCCGAACTCGTCGGAGTCGGCGGAGGCGACGCTGAGCACCTCGCCCGTCGGCATCCGCCGCGGCAGCACGTGCCCCATCTGCACGACCTTGCGGGTGACCAGCTTCATCGTGCCGTACAGGTTGACCAGCCAGCTGCGGACCACCAGCGTGTGCAGCACGATCCCGAACGTCGCCCCCACGAGGGTCACCAGCAGGAGCAGCCCGGCCCAGAAGAGGGTGCCGCTCGTCGAGTGGACCTCGATCCCGTTGTCGACCGCCTTCCCGAACAGCAGCGGACCGACGGTGAGCGGCAGCTGCCAGAGCACGCCCACCACCGTCGCGAGCGAGATCACCGGCCACTGGAACTTCAGGAACCACCGGAGGAACGCCGCTGGGGTGCGCGTGTCCGGCGCGGGCCCCGGCTTCCGTCCGGCCGCGCTGTAGAACGTCGTGATCTCCGGTGGGAAGTCGCGCATGGCACTGACGAGCGTACGGTCGCGAGCGCTGCGGCGGCGAACCGTTTTGGGCGGCCGGGAACGGGCTCCGGCATGGTTCTGCGCGTCGTCGGCCGACGTCCTAGTCTGGCGCCATGCCCTTCTACCGGAGCGTCGGATCCGTCCCGCCGAAACGCCACACGCAGCACCGCGACCCGGAGGGCAGGCTGTACTTCGAGGAGCTGATGGGCGAGGAGGGGTTCTCCTCGGACTCCTCACTGCTCTACCACCGGGGCGTCCCGTCGGGCATCGTCGACTCGCAGGTCTGGGAGCTGCCCGACCAGAGTCGGACGCCGAACCACCCGCTCAAGCCACGCCACCTGAGGCTGCACTCCCTCTTCCCGGAGCCGGGCGAGGACGAGGGCGCGTGCCCCGTCGAGGGACGGCGGCTGGTGCTCGGCAACAACGACGTCCGCATCAACTACGTGGTCACCGGCACCGACCCGTCGCCGTACCACCGGAACGCGATCGGCGACGAGTGCGTGTACGTCGAGGCCGGCAGCGGCGTCGTCGAGACCGTGTTCGGGGTCGTGCCCTACCGCACGCAGGACTACGTACTCATCCCGAGAGCGACCACCCACCGTTGGGTCCCGACCGAGCCGAGCCGCCTCTACGCGATCGAGGCCAACTCCCACATCGCCCCGCCCAAGCGCTACCTCTCGCGCTTCGGACAGCTGCTGGAGCATGCGCCGTACTGCGAGCGCGACCTGCACGGCCCGGCCGAGACGTTCCAGGTCGACGGCACCGACGTCGAGGTCCTGGTCAAGCACCGCGTCGGTGGCAGGGTCGTCGGCACCCGGATGACCTATGACACGCACGCGTTCGACGTGGTCGGGTGGGACGGCTGCCTCTACCCGTACACGTTCAACCTCGAGGACTACATGCCGATCACCGGCAAGATCCATCAGCCACCGCCTGTGCACCAGGTCTTCGAGGGCTGGAACTTCGTGATCTGCAACTTCCTGCCCCGCAAGGTCGACTACCACCCCTTGTCGATCCCGGTGCCGTACTACCACTCCAACGTCGACAGCGACGAGATCATGTTCTACGTCGGCGGTGACTACGAGGCGCGCAAGGGCTCGGGCATCAACCTCGGCTCGATCTCGGTGCACCCCGGTGGCTACGCCCACGGCCCCCAGCCGAGCGCGATCGAGGCATCGCTGGGCGCCGAGAGGTTCGACGAGACCGCGGTCATGATCGACACCTTCCAGCCGCTCGACCTCGGCGAGGGCGGCGTCGCGGCGGAGGACCCGTCGTACGCCTGGAGCTGGGCCGGCCGCCACTCCGGCGAGGTCGGATCCGGCGAGGACGGCGGGCCCGCCGTGTTCTCCAACTCCTGATGGCTGCGAAGACGTGAGATGACTGAGATCCTCGAACCCCGCGAGGTGCCCCTGGGCGGCCTGCGAGCGATGAACGTACGCCGTACCCTGCCGCAGCGTCAGCGGTCGCTGATCGGCGCCTGGTGCTTCCTCGACCACTACGGGCCCGACCGTGTCGACGAGACGGGCGGGATGGTGGTCGCGCCCCACCCCCACATCGGGCTCCAGACGGTCAGCTGGTTGTTCGGCGGCACGATCGAGCACCGCGACAGCGCGGGCACCCATGCCCTCGTGAAGCCGGGCGAGCTGAACCTGATGACCGCGGGCAGCGGCATCTCCCACTCCGAGGTGTCCACCGACGACACCACCGAGCTGCATGGTGTCCAGCTGTGGGTCGCGCTGCCGGCGGCGTACCGCGACACCGAGCCCGGCTTCGCCCACTACGCCCCCCCGGTGACCCACGGCCAGGGCTGGGACGCGCAGGTGTTCCTCGGCTCGATGCTCGGCAGCGAGTCGCCGGTGGAGACCTACAGCCCGCTGCTCGCGGCCGAGCTGATCCTGGACGACGGCACGCGGCTGGCTCCCGACGTCCCGTCCCACTTCGAGTACGGCGTGCTGGTCGACTTCGGCCTGGTCCGGGTCAACGGCGAGGAGGTCAAGCAGCACCAGCTGGCGTACGTCGCGCCCGGCGAGGGCCTCGAGATCGAGGCCGCCGACCTCTCCCACCTCCTCGTCATCGGTGGGCGACCCCTGGGCGAGGAGATCGTGATGTGGTGGAACTTCGTGGGCCGCGACCACGACGAGGTGGTGCACGCGCGCGCGGACTGGATGGCCCAGATCACCGACCGCAACGGCACCATCCAGGACAGCTCCGAGATCTACGACGGGCGGTTCGGGATCGTGACCGGCGACCACCTCCCGCCGGTCCCGGCTCCCGCGCTTCCCAACGCGAAGCTCAAGCCGCGACGCTGACTCCTCTCCGTCCAGGGCCCGGGCCGAGGCCTCCTCGATCTCCCCGCCCCTCGACGCCCTCGCGGGCTCGGTCGTCGTCGGCGGGATCTGCCAGGATCGCCGGCATGGGACCGGTCATCGGCGAGGACGGGCTCGCTCGCTGCCCGTGGGGCGACAGCGACGCCGTGATGCGCGCCTACCACGACGACGAGTGGGGCCGCCCGGTCGTGGGCGAGGCGGCACACCTCGAGCGGCTCACCCTGGAGGCGTTCCAGTCGGGGCTCTCGTGGCGCACGATCCTGCTCAAGCGACCGGCGTTCCGCGCCGCGTTCCACGACTTCGACGCCGACCGCATCGCCGCGTACGACGACGCGGACGTCGCGCGCCTCATGGATGACGCCGCGATCGTCCGCAACCGCGCCAAGGTGAACGCCGCGATCACCAACGCCCGGGCGACGGTCGGGCTGCGCGACCACGGCGGGCTGGTGGCCCTGATCGAGTCCCACCGTCCAGCGTCCTGGGCGCCTCCGGCCACGACCACCGATCTGCACACCCGGACGCCCGAGTCGGCGGCGCTCTCGACGTCGCTGAAGAAGGCCGGTTTCGCGTTCGTCGGGCCGACCACGATGCACGCGCTGATGGAGGCGATCGGCCTGGTCGACGACCACCTCGCCGGCTGCCATCGCAGCTCGGCCGCCTGACGTATCAGGGCCCGGTCACGACACTCCTGAAAGATGCGTCCGGTCGACGGGGGCCAGGCGCTATCCCTGTGGGGCGTTCCAGCGCACCACACGACGGCCGCCGGCACCACACCGGCGGCCGTCACTGTGCCGGGAGGGGGAGGGATACCCTCCACCGCATGGTCCGCGTCCACGCCTACGCCGACGACGCGCTCGGGGACCACGACGCCGTCGGCCTGGCCGAGGCGATCGCCCGCCGGCGCGTGTCCATCGCCGAGGTCGTCGAGGCCGGGATCGCCCGGACCCGACGGGTCGCCCCACAGCTCAACGCCCTGGCCGCGGAGCGCTTCGACCGCGCCCGCGGCGAGGCGGTGGATCCGCGGGGCGGGTTCTTCGCCGGCATTCCCACCTTCGTCAAGGACAACTCCGACCTGACCGGTCTGCCCACGATGCAGGGCACCGATGCCTTCGCGCCCGTCCCGGCCAAGCGCGACGGTGACTTCGCCCGGATGTTCCTGGCCACGGGAGTCATCGCGCTCGGCAAGACCCAGCTGTCCGAGTACGGGTTCAACGCGGCTGCCGAGCACCCGCGTCTCGGACCCGTCCGCTCGCCCTGGTCGACCGACCACACCGCGGGCGCGTCCTCCTCCGGCTCTGCCGCCCTGGTCGCCGCCGGTGCCGTCCCGCTCGCGCATGCCAACGACGGCGGCGGGTCGATCCGCATCCCGGCGGCCGTGAACGGACTGGTCGGCCTCAAGCCGACCCGAGGGCGGCTGCCCCAGGACCGGATGCTGCGCCAGATGCCGGTGCGGCTGGTCGCCGACGGCGTGGTGACCCGGTCGGTCCGCGACAGCGCGGCGTTCCTGCGCGAGGCGGAGAAGGTCTACCGCGAGCTGAGACTCGCCCCGGTCGGCGACGTGACCCGCGCCTCGCGGGCCCGCCGTACCGTCGCGGTCGTGACCGCCGGGATCGACGTCCGGGCGACCCCGGAGGTCGAGGCGCTGACGATGCAGACCGCCGCGCTGCTGGAGTCGTTGGGGCACCGGGTCGAGCTGATCGACCATCCGCTGCCGAGGCGGTTCAAGGACGACTTCCTCGTCTACTGGGGCATGCTCGCCTCCGCGATCGTCGCCTCGGGTCGGCTGGAGCACGGCCGGTCCTGGGACGCCTCCCGGCTCGACGGGATGACCCACGGGCTCGACCGGTACTGCCGCCGCAACCTCCACCACCTCCCCGGAGCGATCGCCCGGCTGCGTCGCTGCGGCCGGCTCGCGGCCGAGCTGCACTCGACGTACGACGTGTTCCTCACCCCGACCCTCGCCTGCGAGACGCCGCGGGTCGGCTGGCTCGACCCGATGCAGGACTACGAGGCCGTGATGGACCGCCTGCTCCAGTGGGTCGCCTTCACGCCCTGGCAGAACGCGACCGGGGCGCCGGCGATCTCGCTGCCGGTCGCCACCACGGCCGCGGGGCTGCCGCAGGGGATGATGCTCGCCGCGGACGTCGGTCACGAGTCCCTGCTCCTCGAGCTCGCCTTCGAGCTCGAGGAGGCGCGGCCGTGGCCGCTCCTGCGTGATGCCTGACCAGCTGGGTACGGTCGCAGACATGCGCGCTGTCGTCTATGGCAAGACGGGTGACTCGTCGGTGCTCGAGGTGGTCGAGCGTGAGCCGGCCGAGCCGCACTGGGGCGAGGTACGGGTGAAGCTCGCGGTCGCCGGCGTGAACCCCACCGACTGGAAGAACCGCGCCGGGCTCACCGGGCCGGATGAGCTCCCGTTCGACGAGATCGTCCCCGGGCAGGACGGAGCGGGTGTCATCGACGCCGTCGGCAACGGAGTGATCGGGCTGCACGAAGGTGAGCGGGTCTGGACCTACCTCGCGCAGCACCAGCGACCGACCGGCACCGCCCAGGAGTACGTCGTGCTGCCGGCCGACCGCGTGGTCGGCCTCGGGAGGGCGTCGTACGACGTGGGGGCGAGCCTCGGCGTCCCGGCGATGACCGCTCATCGCGCCCTCACCGTCCACGAGGACGGCCCCACTCGGCTCGCACCCGGTGCGTGCGAGGACCGCACGGTCCTGGTCACGGGGGGTGCGGGTGCGGTCGGCCACGCCGCCATCCAGCTCGCCGCCTGGGCCGGGGCCACGGTGGTCACCACGGTCAGCAGTGACCAGAAGGCGGCGCTGGCGACGGCGGCCGGGGCCCATCACGTCGTCAACTACCGCACCGGTGAGCCGGCCGCCGAGATCCGGGCGATCGCCCCCGACGGCGTCGACCTCGTCGTGGACGTCGCGGTGATCCAGAACGCCGACCTGGTCGGGCGCGTCCTCAAGCCTCGCGGCGCGGTCTCGAGCTACGCCAACACCGGCGGCACCGAGCTGATCCTGCCGGTGCGGACGTTCATGGGGCTCAACGCCCGGCTCCAGTTCATCCTGCTCTACACGGTGGGGGAGGAGGCCCTGCGAGCCGGGGCCGAGGACGTGGCGGCGGCCGCCGCCGAGGGTGCCCTCGAGGTCGGCGAGGAGCACGGGCTCCCGCTGGTGCGGTTCCCTCTGGACCAGACCGCGGCCGCCCACGACGCGGTCGAGAACGGCGCCGTCGGCAAGGTCCTGATCGACGTCGCGGACCTCGACTGAGGGGACCCCAGACCCCGGTGACAGGGCTCTCAGACGATTTCGGGAACACCTCGGCCGCTGTGTATCCTTCTCGACCGTTGCCCCTTTAGCTCAGTCGGCAGAGCGACTCCATGGTAAGGAGTAGGTCTACGGTTCGATTCCGTAAAGGGGCTCTGAGGTGGGGCGCCCCTGCCCCTCCTGGTGGGGTAGCTCAGTCGGTTAGAGCACACGGCTCATAATCGTGGTGTCGCGGGTTCGAGTCCCGCCCCCACTACCGCGGTGGCCGGATCCGATCCGGGCCCCGACCAGCACGACAAGAGGACAGCCCGTGGCCAGCAAGACCAGCGACGTTCGCCCGAAGATCACGCTCGCCTGCACCGTGTGCAAGGAGCGCAACTACATCACCAAGAAGAACCGGCGCAACGACCCCGACCGGATGGAGCTGTCGAAGTTCTGCCCGCGCTGCCGCAAGCACACCCCGCACCGCGAGACCCGCTAGTCCCGGATTCGTCGGGATGGCAGTCGACGGGTCCCTGGCCGGCCGCACCTTTCCGCCGACCGAGGTCTTCGACGTCACCGAGCAGGCCGTGCGCGACTTCGCCGCCGCCACCGGTACGCCGTACGCGTCCGGCGACCCGGCGCCGGCGACCTTCGCGATCGTGGTCGCGTTCGGCGCGATGCAGGGGTTGATGGCCGACCCGGAGGTCGGCATCGAGCTCCACCACGTCGTCCACGGCCAGCAGAGGTTCGTGCACGAGCGACCGGTCGTGGTCGGCGACCGGCTGTCCGCGACCCTCACCGTGAGCGGGGTCCGCCAGATCGCCGGCACGGACATCATCTCCACCTCCAGCGCGATCACCGACGACGCGGGTGTGCTGGTCTGCACCGCCGAGGCGACGCTCGTGCACCAGGCGGGTGCCCGATGACCGAGCTCACGCCCGCGACGTACCCTGTCACCCGCGAGGCGCTGGTCGCCTACGCCGCCGCCAGCGGCGACCCCAACCCGATCCACCAGGACCCCGAGGTCGCCCGCAGCGTCGGGCTCCCCGACGTGATCGCGCACGGGATGTTCACCCTCGCCCTGGTCGCCCGCTACGTCGACGAGCAGCTCGGCGAGCCGGGCCGGATCGCCGAGCTGGGCGCCAAGTTCACCAAGCCGGTCGTGGTTCCCGAGGCCGGGGCCGAGGTCCAGATCGAGGGCTCCTGGCGCGACGAGCGCACGATCGCGCTGCGGGTCACCTGCGCCGGTGAGACCGTGCTCGGGAACCCGGTGGCGGTCCTGCGTGGCTGACCGCCTCGCCGACCACACCACGCTCCGGCTGGGCGGTCCGGCGAAGGACTGGGTCCGCGCCACGACCGAGGACGCGCTCGTCGACGCCGTACGCCGGTGCGACGAGGCCGGCGAGCCCGTCCTCGTGCTGGCGGGCGGCAGCAATTTGGTCGTGGCCGACGAGGGTTTCGCCGGCACCGTCGTCGAGGTCGCGACCACCGGCGTCGTCGCCGACCAGGACCGCGACGACCCGACCTCCGGCGGCGTGGTCGTGACCGTCGCGGCCGGCGAGCCGTGGGACCTCTTCGTCGCGCGGGCGGTGGAGAACCACTGGGTCGGCGTCGAGGCGCTCTCCGGCATCCCCGGCTCGACCGGCGCGACGCCGATCCAGAACGTCGGCGCCTACGGCCAGGAGATCTCCCAGACGCTGGCGTCGGTGCGGGTCTGGGACCGGACCCTGAAGGGGGTCCGCACCTTCGCTGCCGTGGACTGCGGGTTCGGCTACCGCACCAGCCGGTTCAAGGCCGATCCCGGCCGGCACGTCGTCCTCGACGTCACCTACCGGTTCCGCCGAGGTGAGCTCGGCGCACCGGTGGCATACACCGAGCTGGCCCGAGGTCTCGGCGTCGAGCCCGGAGGCCGCGCCCCCCTGACCGAGGTACGTCGTACGGTCCTGGAGCTGCGGCGCGCCAAGGGCATGGTCCTCGACCCCGGCGACCACGACACCTGGAGCGCGGGCTCGTTCTTCACCAACCCCGTGGTCGACGCCGCTGCCGTGCCCGAGGGTGCACCCGCGTGGCCGCAGGGGGACGGCGTGAAGACCAGCGCCGCCTGGCTGATCGAGCACGCCGGCTTCGGCAAGGGGTACGGCGACGGCGAGGCGCGGCTGTCGACCAAGCACACGCTGGCGCTCACCAACCGCGGCCACGCCACGACGGCCGAGCTGCTCGACCTGGCCCGCGAGATCCGCGACGGTGTCGAGCAGCGGTTCGGCATCCGGCTGGTCAACGAGCCGGTGCTCGTCGGCTGCGAGCTCTGAGGGAGGACCGTCCGATCCGGCGGATCCGGAGCGGACGTCCGCTCCGGACAGCGCGACGCATCAACCGTTCAGGAAGCCGTGCTGGGGGTCGGCCGGGGCCGGGTCGTTGGAGACGCTCGCTGCCAGCGCGACGAGGCCGATCAGCGCGACGAACCCGAGCACGAGGAGGATCGAGCCGATGATGCCCATCACCTTGCCGGCCTGCGCCCGGTCCCGCCCGGCGTACCGCCCGGGAGCCCCGTCGATCTCGCGCACCGCCTTGGCACCGACGACCCAGGCGAACGGCGAGAGGACCAACGTGATCCCACCGCACAGGACGATCCCGACCAGGCCGATGATGCCGAGCACCAGTGCCGTGGTCGCCGAGGGGTGGTCGGGCAGCTGACCTCCGGCATAGGCCGGCTGGTAGGGGACGCCGTACGGGTTCTGCGGCGCGCCGAACTCGTGGGGCGCGGGGTAGGGGTTGGGCGGCGGCGCGTAGGGCTGGCCCTGAGGACCGCCGTACGGGTTCGGGCTCGGTGGGGCGCCATAGGGACCCGGCGCGCCGTACGGGTTCTGGGGTGGCGGCACGGCACCGGGTCCCGGCGGCTGGTACGTCGGGCCGGGCGCGGCCGGCGCGGGATCGGGAGACCCGGTGATCGGCTGGGTCTCGTCGCTGACCGGAGGGCTCGGCGGGTGCTGGCCGGAGCCGGTGGTCTCGGACGCGGGGTCGTCGGGGGACGGCTCCTTCGGGCGCCAGAGATCGTCGTCGCTCATGGCGTCATCGTCGCAGACATCGGGTCCCGCGTGAGCCAGGCGGTGACCTCCGCCAGCAGTGCCGTCTTGGTGTCGTCGGGGGCGCACGACGCCCGGATCGACATCGCCGCCAGCTCGGCGAGGGTCTCGTCGTCGAGCTCGTGGGCGGCGCGCATGGTGGCGTACTGCGCCGCGAGGCGTGACCCGAAGAGCAGCGGGTCGTCGGCGCCGAGGGCGACGGTGGCACCGGCCGCGAGCAGGTCGGGCAGCGGCACCGACGTCAGGTCGGAGTACACGCCGAGGGCGACGTTGGAGACCGGGCAGATCTCCAGCGCGATCCCGCGATCGACGATCTCGGCGAGCAGCGCGGGATCCTCGGCCGAGCGGACGCCGTGACCGATGCGCTGCGCGTGCAGCGCCTCGACGACCGTGCGCACCGAGGCCGGGCCGAGCAGCTCGCCACCGTGCGGGTCGAGCAGCAGCCCGGCGCGTTCGGCGATCGCGAAGGCCGGTGCGAACTCCGCGGTGACCCCGCGGCGCTCGTCGTTCGACAGCCCGAAGCCGACCACACCACGGCCGGCGTACTGGGCCGCGAGCCGGGCCAGCGTGCGCGCGTCGAGGGGGTGGCGGGTGCGGTTGGCCGCGATCACGACGGCGATCCCGAGGCCGGTCTCGGCGGAGGTCCGGCGTACGGCGTCCAGCACCAGCTCGGTGAACGCGGTGATGCCGCCGAAGCGGGCGCCGTACCCGGATGGGTCGACCTGGATCTCCAGCCATCGCCCGCCGTCACGCACGTCGTCCTCGGCCGCCTCCCGCACCAGGCGGCGTACGTCGCCCTCCGTCCGCAGCACCGACCGGGCCACGTCGTAGAGGCGCTGGAAGCGGAACCACCCCTTCTCGTCGGCCGCCGAGAGCCGGGGCGGCCACTCGCCCACCAGGGACTCGGGCAGCTGGATGCCGTCGCGCTCGGCGAGCTCGAGCAGGGTCGCGTGGCGCATCGACCCCGTGAAGTGCAGATGGAGATGAGCCTTCGGCAAGGTCGCGAGCGACCTCCGCCTCGCCCTCATCTCCCTCTCTCGCGCTTCGCGCTGGTCATGGGTGCACCTCAGGCGAACAGCTTCTGCAGCCGGGTGATCCCCTCGACCAGGTCGTCGTCGCCCAGCGCGTAGGAGAGCCGGAGGTAGCCCGGAGTGCCGAACGCCTCGCCCGGCACCACGGCCACCTCGGCCTGCTCGAGGATGTACGCGGCGAGATCGGCCGACGAGCCGATGACGTGGCCGTCGTACTGCCGGCCGAGCAGACCCTTGACCGCCGGGTAGGCGTAGAACGCGCCCTCGGGCATCGGGCAGTAGACGCCCTCGATCTCGTTCAGCATCGACACGATCGTCTTCCGGCGGCGGTCGAAGGCCGCCTTCATCCCGGCCGCGGCCGACAGGTCGCCGCTGACCGCGGCGAGGGCTGCGCGCTGGGACACGTTGGAGACGTTCGACGTCGCGTGCGACTGGAGGTTGGCCGCGGCCTCCGCGATGTCGGGCGGGGCGATGATCCAGCCGACCCGCCAGCCCGTCATCGCATAGGTCTTGGCGACGCCGTTGACCACGACGGTGTGGTCGGCCAGGACGGGGCAGAGCACGGGCAGCGAGCCGGTCTCGACGCCGTCGTACACCAGGTGCTCATAGATCTCGTCGGTCAGCACCCAGAGTCCGTGGTCCTCGACCCACTGTCCGATCGCCCGGATCTCGTCGGCGGTGTAGACCGCGCCGGTCGGGTTGGACGGCGAGACGAAGAGCAGCACCTTGGTGCGGTCGGTGCGCGCCGCCTCGAGCTGCTCGACGGTGACCTTGTACTCCTGGGACTCGTCGGCCAGCACCGGTACCGCGACGCCGCCGGCGAGCTGGATCGCCTCGGGGTACGTCGTCCAGTACGGCGCCGGGACGATCACCTCGTCCCCCGGGTCGAGCATGGTCGCGAACGCCTCGTAGATCGCCTGCTTGCCGCCGTTGGTCACGACCACCTGCGCGGGCTGCACCTCGAGACCGCTGTCGCGCCGGGTCTTGTCGGCGATGGCCCGCTTGAGCTCGGGCAGTCCGCCGGCCGGGGTGTAGCGATGGTTCCGGGGGTCGCGGCAGGCGTCGACCGCCGCCTCCACGACGTACGCCGGGGTGGGGAAGTCGGGCTCGCCCGCGCCGAAACCGATGACCGGCCGGCCCTCGGCCTTCAGCGCCTTGGCCTTGGCATCCACCTTGAGCGTCGCAGACTCGGCGATGGCGCCGATGCGGGCGGAGATGCGGCGCTCACGAGGGGTGCTGGCGGCGGGTCGGGCCTCGGTCATGAGGCCATCGTAGGGGCGCTCGCGAGTTCGACTCGCTTCCGGCCGCCGGGTAGAGTTCGCGACGGTGGTTCTCCCCAAGGCTTTGCCATGCCCACGGTCCGGGCGGTGGGTCCTGGAGATCCGCGGAGGGCACTAGCTCAACTGGCAGAGCATCGGTCTCCAAAACCGAAGGTTGGGGGTTCAAGTCCCTCGTGCCCTGCGAGTGAACGAACAACCAGGAGTGGTCGGCCAACCGGGCCGGCCGCCTGAGAACAGGAAAGAGGTGGCCCACGTGTCGGGAGGCAACGCCGTCCGGTCGCGTGACCGGCGCACCGAGCGCACCGGCCCCGTCCTGTTCTACCGACAGGTCGTCGCCGAGCTGCGGAAGGTCGTGTGGCCGACCCAGCAGCAGCTGGTCACGTACTTCTTCGTGGTCATGGTGTTCGTCGCGTTCATGATGGCGCTGATCGCCGGGCTCGACCTGGCCATCGGCAAGCTGACGTTCTGGCTGTTCAGCGGCCGGTCCTCGAGCTGAGGTTGGGAGCAGGAAACGTGTCGCAGTACGACATCGAGCAGGACGAAGCCGTGGAGGCGGTCCCCGTGCCAGCAGAGGCGGAGACCCCCGGGGCGTCGGCTGACCCGAGTCCGGACGAGGTGACCGAGGTGGGTGACCAGACCCCGGTGGCCGAGGAGGCCGAGCTGGCCGACGGGGCCGACGAGACCGAGGCCGTGGCCGAGGCGGAGGAGCCGATCCCGGCCGACCCGGTGGCCGAGGCGGAGGCGGTCGACGAGCCGGTGGACGAGCTCCCGGAGCGGCCGGTGGACGCGATCGACGAGATCGACGCGATCGACGAGGCTGACGTGGTCGACGAGGTCGCCGTCGCGGCGGATTCCGTCGACGAGACCCCGACCGCCGAGGCCGACACGGACCGGGCCCTCGCCGAGGACACCGACGAGGTCGAGGACGCCGACGAGACCCCGGCGGAGGACGACCCCCTCGAGGAGTTCCGGCGCGAGCTGTGGGCCAAGCCCGGCGAGTGGTACGTCGTCCACACGTACTACGGCATGGAGAACCGCGTCCGGCAGAACCTCGAGAACCGCATCGTCTCGCTCAACATGGAGGACTTCATCCACGAGATCGTGGTCCCCACCGAGGAGGTCGCGGAGATCAAGAACGGTCAGCGCAAGATGGTCAAGCGCACCGTGCTCCCCGGCTACGTGCTGGTCCGGATGGACCTCACCGACGAGTCCTGGGCCGCGGTTCGCCACACGCCGTCGGTGACCGGGTTCGTCGGCCAGGCCCACCAGCCGGTGCCGTTGAGCATGACCGAGGTCGAGAACATGCTCGCGCCGACGATCGTCGCCCCGGCGGAGACGCCGGCAGGCGCGGCGGCCGCCGGTAGCGGCACCGCGACCGCCACCAAGAAGCCGGTCGAGGTAGCGGACTTCGGCGAGGGCGACTCGGTGATGGTGGTCGACGGCCCGTTCGCCACGCTGCACGCGACGATCACCGAGATCAACGCCGAGGCCCAGCGGGTCAAGGCGCTGGTCGAGATCTTCGGCAGGGAGACCCCGGTCGAGCTCAGCTTCAGCCAGGTCCAGAAGGTCTGAGCCACGAACAGGCCGAGGGGGCGCCGCACCCGAGCGCAGCGCGCAGGTGGTGGCGGGT
>Ga0105246_10000513_pt1 | contig 21097 bp, 20 predicted proteins | sample KBSM64metaG_FD_99694 | JGI IMG/M metagenome (GOLD analysis project Ga0105246, IMG submission 99694) | Miscanthus rhizosphere microbial communities from Kellogg Biological Station, Michigan, USA - KBS M6-4 metaG | ecosystem: Host-associated > Plants > Roots > Rhizosphere > Soil | place... | reverse complement strand
CTGCGTTCGGCCAGCGTGGTTTAACGGGGCGCCTGAGATCAAGATCAAAAGCAGATCAAGATCAAGAGCGACTCGCTTCGCATCGTGGTTACGGTTGAGCGCTACAGAGTTGTGTAGATACCTTTGGCTATCGGGGGCAAGCCCCCTCCCACATTTGATTGCATTCCAGTCTGTTAACGGTGCGTGGCAATCCAGATCAACAGCCCCGCCTGAAACACGGTAAATGCCACCAGGCAGGTGATGGTAAAGCGCAGCCCGCTGTCCTCGCGTTTGAACTTGAGCACCTTTTCCTCTTCCTTGCGCAGCTTCACTTCCTGCTCGGCAAGGTTCTGCTCGGCCTGTTGCAGCATCTGCGCAGCTTCGAGGATTTCCACGAATTGCACTTTCTCGGTGTTCCAGCTGTCCAGCACATCGCTGACCTTGCCCGGCTGTACGTTGCCCTTGAGGTGTTGCACGTCGGCATAGGCCACGTCAAAACCCTGGACGCGCAGGAAGTGATCGCGGCGCAGGCGCGTGGCTTCGTTGAGCGCGTCCTTGTTGGCCAGGTCCACGCCATCGACGCGGTAGTGTGACCACTTCTTCTTGGCCCATGCGGCGGCCTGGGCCACCAGGAAGCGGCCGAGGCCACGGTTGGCCGGTTCGATTTCCAGGCTGTTGCCCGGGCCGAAGTGCACGCGATGTTTATCGTGGTCCACCCAGATATCCAGGGTGTTCTGCTCGCGTCGAACGCGCTGGCCGGGCAACTGGATGACCAGGCGCAACAGGCTGTGATGCGAGTCATGGCGCTCGGCGTAACCGAACTGTACAAACCGCAAGGGCCGCGCGCCGGTCGCACGGTCGATGGCCAACGGGGCGAGGCGCAGCATCTTGAAATGTTCGGCGTGTACGTCCGCCCAAGGCAGCGCCGCCGCAGCGGCGGCCTCGGCTTCAGCCGGGATGTCAGCGGTGGGTTCGGGTGTTGCTTCGGTGGTTGTCATGCGGCGCGATCCTGTCCAAGCCCTGCGAGCCGACAGTCTTTTTACTGTCGACTCTGGGCTTATCGGCCGTTTTCTCCAGGACTGGAGGCCAATGGCCGCTTAACGCGGCGCAAGTCCGTCGATAAAGCGCACTATCCGCTCGCCCAACTCGGCCGCAAGGGGCAATTTCGGATCGTTGTAGGACGCCAGTTGCTGCTTGACGTTGTTGGGCACGATGCGCATCACGTGGTTCATGCCTTCGATCACGGTCAACTGTGCGTCGGGCTTGGCCTTTTTCAGTTGCCGGGCATCGTCCACGCCGACCTGTATGTCGTTGGTGCCCTGGATGATCAGGGCCGGCATGCTCAAGCGCGCAAAGGCTGCCGAGGGATCGGCGCGAAACAGGCTGATCAGATAGGGCTGCACGCTGGGTCGGAAAATACCTTCCAGTGGGCGCGGCACATCGTTATCCACCTGGCCGGCCTTGAGGTGGTCGAGAATGTCGTTGCTGCGCAGCAACAGGGCCGGTGGCAGGTGATCGGCCAGTTGCTGGCGAATCACCTGGTCGACCGGGCGGGCGCTGCCGGACAAGGAAATCACCCCGGCCGGATTCAACTGCGGCGCAGCGAGGGCGGCGACCAGCGCGCCTTCGCTGTGGCCCAGCACGATCAACGGGCCCATGCGCTTATCGGCCTTGAGCAACGTGCCCCAGGCCACGGCGTCGGCCACGTAGGCGTCGAGGGTCAGGTTGCGTTCATCCGGGGTCGCGGCAAGGCTGGCGGCCACGCCGCGTTTGTCATAGCGCACGCTGGCGATATTGTGCCGGGCGAGTACCCAGGCCAGGCGCTTGAGGCTGTCGTTGCGCGCGCCGTCGGCGCTGTTGCCGTTGCGGTCGGTGGGACCTGAACCGGCGATGATCAGCACCACCGGCACGGGTTGGTCGGACTGCGGCAACAGCAGCGAACCAAACAGCTCGCCGCTGCCGGTGTCCAGGCTGATGGGCCGTTGCAGCACGACAGGGGAGGCGGCCTGGGCCGCGACGGTAAACAGGGTGAGGGTGAACAGCAGAACTCGCAGCATCATCGCGCCATCATTGGAGAGGTGCCGGTTGGACCAATGTCTACCGGTAAGGTTTCGAGGATGAACTAGTCGGTTAGCCTGCGTATACTGGCCGCCTTAAGTTATTACGGTTGACTTGATTCAACTGATTTCACGGAGCGCTCCGCATGTCCGGCAACACCTTCGGCAAGCTGTTCACAGTCACCACCGCGGGCGAAAGCCATGGCCCGGCGTTGGTCGCCATTGTCGACGGCTGCCCGCCCGGCCTCGAGCTGTCTGTGCAGGACCTGCAGCGTGATCTGGACCGCCGCAAGCCCGGCACCAGCCGCCATACCACCCAGCGCCAGGAACCCGACGAAGTCGAGATTCTCTCCGGGGTGTTCGAAGGCCGCACCACCGGCTGCGCCATCGGCCTGCTGATCCGTAATACCGACCAGAAGTCCAAGGACTACTCGGCGATCAAGGACCTGTTCCGCCCGGCCCACGCCGACTACACCTACCATCACAAATACGGCGAGCGCGACTACCGTGGCGGCGGCCGCAGCTCGGCCCGTGAAACCGCGATGCGCGTGGCGGCCGGTGCCATCGCCAAGAAATACCTGGCGACCCAGGGCATCGTCATTCGTGGCTACATGAGCCAGCTCGGCCCGATTGAAATCCCGTTCAAGACCTGGGACAGCATCGAAGACAACGCCTTCTTCTGCCCCGACCCGGACAAGGTGCCGGAGCTGGAAGCCTACATGGACCAGTTGCGCCGCGACCAGGACTCGGTCGGTGCGAAGATCACTGTCGTGGCCGAGGGCGTGAAGCCGGGCCTGGGCGAGCCGATCTTCGACCGTCTCGACGCCGAACTGGCCCACGCGCTGATGAGCATCAACGCGGTCAAGGGCGTGGAAATCGGTGCCGGCTTCGCCTGCGTGGCCCAGCGCGGCACCGAGCATCGCGATGAGATGACCCCGCAGGGGTTTCTCAGCAACAACGCCGGCGGCATCCTCGGAGGCATCTCCTCGGGCCAGCCGATCGTTGCGCACCTGGCGCTCAAGGCCACATCGAGCATCACCACGCCGGGCCGCTCGATCGATGTGCACGGCAACCCGGTCGACGTGATTACCAAGGGCCGCCACGACCCGTGCGTCGGCATCCGCGCCACACCGATTGCCGAGGCGATGATGGCTATCGTGCTGATGGACCACCTGCTGCGCAACCGTGGACAAAATGCCGATGTGCAGGTGAGTACGCCGGTGCTGGGCCAGCTGTGACGGGCTGACAGTGACAGCCCTCCCTTATTGGCGTCTCTCCAGTTTCTACCTGTTCTACTTCGCCCTGCTCGGGGCGACGGCGCCGTTCCTGGCGTTGTATTTCGATCACTTGGGCTTCTCCAGCGCGCGTATTGGCGAGCTGGTGGCCATCCCCATGCTGATGCGTTGCGTGGCGCCCAACCTCTGGGGCTGGCTGGGCGACTACACCGGCCGCCGCCTGGCCATCGTGCGGTTCGGCGCGGTGTGCACGTTGCTGAGTTTCTCGTTGATTTTCGTCAGCAAGACCTACGCCTGGCTGGCCCTGGTCATGGCCCTGCATGCGTTCTTCTGGCATGCGGTACTGCCGCAGTTCGAAGTGATCACCCTGGCTCATCTGCAACGCCAGACGGCGCGCTACAGCCAGATCCGCCTGTGGGGCTCCATCGGCTTTATCCTTACCGTCGTGATCATGGGCCGGCTGTTCGACTGGCTGAGCGTGGACATCTACCCGTTGGTGGTCGTGGTGATCATGGCCGGTATCATCGGCGCCAGCCTGTGGGTGCCGAATGCGCAGCCCGCCAGCCACGGCCAACGCCTGGCCGGGGACGGCTTTGTGCGGCAGTTACGCAACCCCGGCGTGCTGGCGTTCTATGCCTGTGTGGCATTGATGCAGATGAGCCATGGCCCCTATTACACCTTTCTCACACTGCACCTTGAACACCTGGGCTACAGCCGTGGCGTGATCGGTTTGCTGTGGGCCCTCGGGGTGGTGGCGGAGGTGTTGATGTTCCTGGCCATGAGTCGCATCCTTTCGCGCTTTTCGGTGCGCCGGGTGCTGCTGGCGAGTTTCCTGCTGGCGGCACTGCGCTGGCTGCTGCTCGGCGCATTTGCCGAATTTTTCTGGGTGCTGCTGCTGGTGCAAGTGCTGCATGCCGCCACGTTCGGCAGTTTCCATGCGGCGGCCATCGCCTTCGTGCAGCGCAGTTTCGGTGATCGTCAGCAAGGCCAGGGCCAGGCGCTTTACGCCGCGCTGGCCGGCACCGGCGGTGCGATGGGTGCGCTGTATGCCGGTTACAGCTGGAACCTGCTGGGCCCCACGCTGACGTTCAGTATTGCCAGCATCGCGGCCCTGGCTGCCGCCGTTATCATTGGCCTTCGATTGCAAGAGCCCAACCAAGGAACCGTGCAATGAGCTATGTCGCCGTCTATGACCTCGCTACACCGGGCACCCCGAACAAAGTGCTGACCCACTTCGACGACATTCAGTCGACCCTGGCCGAACACGGCGTGCGCTTTGCACGCTGGCAGCCCGGCACACTCGAAAAGGGCGTCGACGAGACGCAACTGATTGCGGCGTATCAGCCGCAGATCGACGCGCTTGGCTACGCGCGTGTCGAGGTGCTCAGCGTGACCGGTGCTGACTCCAAAGACGTGCTGCAGGCCGAACGTCTGGATGAGCACACCTGCGCTGAAGACCAGGCGCGATTCTTCATCGCTGGCCAGGGGCTGTGCTCGTTGCGCATTGGCAAGTATGTCTACGGCGTGCGGTGTGAGAAGAACGATCTGCTGATCGTGCCGGCCGACATGCCCCATTGGTTCGACATGGGCGAGCATCCTTATTGTGTGATGCTGCATTTGTTCAACACCGTCGAGGGCGCGGTGCCGACGTTGACCGGCAGTGCCATCGCCCGTGACGCTGGCAAATTGGACGACTAAGACAAATCTTTTAAATGTTCAACCCGGGCAAGTTGGAATTTGCTGTGGGAAGAAGCCTAATTCCATGTAGGGCTTGGCTGTTTAGCCTCGGCCTTGCTCTCTCATTGCTCAGGTTGTGTAACTCTCGCTTTGTTCAATGTTCATGGCGCCTGTCAATAGGAAGAATCCGAAGGGTGACAGCGCATCGGCATATAAAAAGGAGAGAGCAATGAGTCGCCCAGAGGAGATGTCTCACCCGTTGGAAATCGTGCCGACGGCCATCAGAAGACGCTTGAGTCTGCTCGGCAAACCCCTCACCCGGACGGAACTGGAGATTCTGCGATGGGCCTCCGAGGGCAAGACCATTTGGGAGATGAGCAGGATTCGCTGCACCTCGGAGGCCACGGTTAAATTTCATCTGCGCAATATCTACGGCAAGCTCGATGTGAATAACCGGGTGCAGGCGATGAATGAGGCGACGCGTCAGGGACTGTGCTGATGGCATAAAAAAGGGCCGCGACGCTCAACGGCGTTGCGGCCCTTCTTTAACGGTGGCGCTTATGCCGAATGGTAAGTCGGCAAGGCAAAGCGGTTCTGGCTTTGCAGCATCGAAATTTGCGGCAGCTCACTGGCTTGTTCGGCCAGGTCGCGGCGGATGGCGCTGATGACCCAGGTCAGTTGGTCGGCGGTGTGCAGTTGCTGATACGAGATCGAGCGCTTGACCTGTTTGCCTTCGCTGTTACGCAGGGTCAACAGAATGCCGCCGTCTGGACGCGGTTGGGTGGTGACGTCGTAGTTGGAAAATACCGAAGCGAATTTATCTTGGATCAGGCTCATGTCTATCAGCTCCATTGGCTCAAGTTGGCAAGCATGGAGTGATAGGTGCAGTGATTGTGCCAGTATTGAATCTTATAAAAAATCTTTATAAATCAGCGAGTTATAAATCCTGAAGATTTTCGTTTTCGTGCAATTTGCATGAAAGGCCATCGTGCATCCTGCATTTTGCGTTATCCAGGCGGTTAATTCCTGCGCGCAGATGCTCTTTTTCTAACGACTCAGACCGCATGCTTGCGGGATAAATTCCATCCGGCCGGCGGCCGGGCTTTCTCTATTGATTCTGCCTATGGGCGCTTTTGACAAAAAAGCCATGACAGCGGGGAACTCCATCGCGACACTGGGCGCCATATAAAGCATCAGAAAGGAGCCCTACTATGTCGACCCAGCCCCAACAAATGACCGAAGACGAAGCCGCCGAATTTGCCGAGCAGGTCTTCGATGTCGCCCGTAAGGGCGATGCCGCCATGCTCGCGGCGCTGTTGGCCAAAGGTCTGCCGGCCAACTTTCGTAACCACAATGGCGACACGCTGTTGATGCTCGCTGCCTACCACGGCCACGCCGAGGCGGTAAAAGTGCTGCTGGAGTTCAAGGCCGACCCCCTGATCGCCAACGACAAGAACCAACTGCCGATTGCCGGTGCGGCATTCAAGGGCCACCTGGCGGTGGTCAAGGCGCTGATCGAAGGCGGCACCCCGGTTGAAGCGGCGTCTTCGGATGGGCGCACGGCGTTGATGATGGCGGCCATGTTCAACCGTGTCGAAATGCTCGACTACCTGCTCGGCCAGGGTGCCAACCCCAAGGCCACCGATGCCCAGGGCGCGACGGCGCTGGCTGCGGCGCAGACCATGGGGGCAGTGGATACGGCGGCGCTGTTGCAAAAACTGGTGTAGGCTACGCGCCCTCGAAAACCCGCCCGCCACAGGACCCGCCCATGAAAACCGCTCTCGTCGAACTCATCAGCAAAATCAGCAGCGGTGTCATGGGGGCGGACGAGGTGGCGCGTATCGCCGATGAAGCAGCTCAGGCCTACGCGAATCCTGCGGCTTTTCTGGCGGCCAATCCGGATATCAACTACGACGACAGCTTCCCGATTCCGTTGGGGGAGTGGGTGGTGGTCGGCAGCCTGCCGGACACTGTGCTGTTCCAGGCCGACACCTACGCCGACCTGTTTGCCCAGGTCGTTGCCTCGTTCGGTCCGGGCGTGGCGTTCAACCTCAAGCCCAAGCAATTGGCCAAGACCGAAGACCTGACCGCGCTCAATCGCATCCAGATCCAGATGAGCGCCCTGAGCCCGGAAGACGGCGGCTATGTGCTGCTCAACTTCAGCCAACTGCTTGATGACGAAATCCAGGCCGTCCTGGTGTTCGGCAACGACCTGTCGCGGGTGCTGGAACTGTGCGCCGAGGTTGGTATCAAGGCTGAGCCGTCGCTGGAAGCCCTGAAGATTGCCGTTCACGTTTAAATAATACGGAACCCCCGTCAGGGCTGACTATCCTACAAGGGCATGCCCCCACACTTAGGAGCGACACCATGGGTTCAACTTTCAACGGCCTGATTGGCCTGATCATCCTCGCGCTGGATATCTGGGCGATCATCAACGTGTTCAAAAGCGGCGCGAGCACGGGCGCCAAGGTGTTGTGGATTCTGTTGATCCTGCTGCTGCCGGTACTGGGCCTGATCATCTGGGCCATCGCCGGGCCGCGCGGTAACGTGCGGATCTAACGCCGCACTCGGTCAATGTGGGAGGGGGCTTGCCCCCGATTAGCGGTGGGTCAGCACTGTATCTGTTGCTGACCCTCCGCTATCGGGGGCAAGCCCCCTCCCACATTGGTTTTGCCGGTTTTGCCTACCCCCGCTGAATTTGTGTGTCGAAAGTATTCGCTGCACGAAATTTTCACATCCCGTCCAAGACAATTCGCCCGCTTTGTTCCTCTGCCAGGGCCCCAATCCCTGGGGCATTTAAAGCGGTGGCGAGCTCGCACGTTCAGTAATTAATAGCCTTGCCGGCCTTGATCGGGCACCATTTGCGCCACCGCGTTAACCACCCACCCCGGCCAGCCTGGGCGAGGGCGGACGCCACTGCATTAATTTCGCAACTTCAACTTCCAATGGGTCCTAAAACGACATGGCAAACCCGGACGCCCTGAATCAGCAGCGAGCTTCAAATCGCCTGCTGCAACCGACCGTCAAATCCCATCTGGCATACACGCTGCTCTGCGCACTGGTCATGATGGTGATGTTCTCCCTGCTGCGCCTTGCGTTGCTGGTCTACAACCGCGAGATGATCCTCGACACACCCGCCTCGACCTTCCTGGAAGCGTTCGCCAACGGCCTGCGCCTGGATATCCGCCTGGTGATGTACCTGCTGGTCCCGCTGCTGTTGGCCTTGTTCAGCGTCCGGGCCATGGCGGCGCGCGGGTTTTTCCGGTTGTGGCTGACCGTTGCCTCCAGCATTGCGCTGTTCCTGGGCCTGATGGAGATGGACTTCTATCGCGAGTTCCACCAGCGCCTCAACGGTTTGGTCTTCCAGTATGTGAAGGAAGATCCGAAAACCGTGGTGAGCATGCTCTGGTATGGCTTCCCGGTGGTGCGCTACCTGTTGGCCTGGGCCGTGGGCACGCTGATCCTGAGCATGGCCTTCAAGGGCGCCGACCGGGCAACGCGCCCGCGCGGCCCGTTCAGTGGCGGCAGCATCGGTACGCGCCAGGTGGCACCGTGGTACAGCCGCATTGCGGTGTTCGTGGTGTGCCTGCTGGTCGCCGTGGTCGCCATCCGTGGCACCCTGCGCCAGGGCCCGCCGTTGCGTTGGGGTGACGTGTACACCACCGACTCGAACTTCGCCAACCAGTTGGGCCTTAACGGTACGCTGTCGTTGATCGGCGCGGCCAAGGCGCGTTTCTCCGCGCATCGCGACAACGTCTGGAAAGCCACCCTGGAACAACCGCTGGCCACCCAGACCGTGCGTGACATGCTGGTGCTGCCGAGCGAGAAGCTGGTGGATACCGACACCGCCGCCGTGCGCCGTGATTTCACGCCGCCGGCCGAGAAGACCCTGCCGATCAAGAACGTGGTCGTGATCCTGATGGAGAGCTTCGCCGGTCACTCGGTGGGCGCCCTGGGCCGTCCAGGCAACATCACGCCGTACTTCGACAAGTTGTCCAAGGAAGGCCTGCTGTTCGATCGCTTCTTCTCCAACGGCACCCACACCCACCAGGGTATGTTCGCCACCATGGCGTGCTTCCCGAACCTGCCGGGCTTCGAATACCTGATGCAGACCCCCGAAGGCAGCCACAAGCTGTCGGGCCTGCCGCAGTTGCTCAGCGCACGTGATTTCGACGACGTGTACGTCTATAACGGCGACTTTGCCTGGGACAACCAGTCGGGCTTCTTCAGCAACCAGGGCATGACCAACTTCATCGGCCGCAACGACTTCGTCGATCCGGTGTTTTCCGATCCGACCTGGGGCGTGTCCGACCAGGACATGTTCAACCGTGGCCTGGAAGAACTGAAGGCCCGCGAAGGCGGCAAGCCGTTCTACGCACTGCTGCAAACCCTGTCCAACCACACACCGTACGCGTTGCCGACACCGTTGCCGGTTGAGCCGGTCACCGACCGTGGCAGCCTCAACGAGCATTTGACGGCCATGCGTTACTCAGACTGGGCGTTGGGCCAGTTCTTCGAAAAGGCCCGCAAGGAACCGTACTTCAAGGAAACCCTGTTTGTGGTGGTGGGCGACCACGGCTTCGGCAACGAGCAACAGATCACCGAGATGGACCTGGGCCGTTTCAACGTACCGATGCTGATGATCGCGCCGGGCATGCAGGAAAAGTTCGGCGAGCGTGACCACACCGTGGGCACCCAGATCGATATCGTCCCGACCATCATGGGTCGCCTCGGCGGTGACACCCTGCACCAGTGCTGGGGCCGTGACCTGCTGAACCTGCCGGAAGGCGACAAGGGCTTCGGCGTGATCAAGCCATCGGGCAGCGACCAGACCGTCGCCTTGCTGACGGCCGACCGCGTACTGGTCCTGCCCAAGGAAATGCCACCGAAGTTGTGGCAATACGAACTGGGCGCCAACCCGACGGGCAAGGTCATTGCCGAGTCGCCGGACGAAGCGGCGCTCAAGCAGAAACTTGAGTCGTTCCTGCAAACCGCGACCAAGAGCCTGTTGGATAACACCGCAGGTGTGGTGGACGGCAAGCCGGACTAACTAACAAACCGGCAATAAAAAAGAGGCCTCAATTGAGGCCTCATTTTTTACCCTTGGAAGGGGCTTATATCTTGCCGAGCAACAACAGCACCAGCAGAACTACCAGCACCACACCCAGGATACCCGACGGGCCATAACCCCAGTTGCGCGAGTGCGGGAACACCGGCAGGCCACCCACCAACAGGAGAATCAGGATAATGATCAGAATCAGGCTCATGGTTTTATTCCTTATAGGCCTTCTGTAAAGACCGGTTATTCAGCGGGAGTCTCGTCCATCTGATAATGGACGGCTTATCAACTCCGACTCTGCCGCCTGATAAAAAATTCAGTATTTTTTTAAAGCATTTCGCTTGCTCGCTTATTTCTTTTAACACAGCCGCAACTACGCAACGTTAGTTGAAAAATATTGAACTTAGGCTATACGCAAGTATCCGACCGAGCCCGCGGTTTGCCTGGGGCATTCATCATTCTGATGGTGCGTGGGTTCGGCAGTAACCTTCGCTACACTGCGGGTCACTTCCATCGTGAACCACAAGGCTACTTCCTATGCAAAACCGCATGATGATCACGGGCGCCGGGTCCGGTCTGGGTCGTGAAATCGCACTGCGCTGGGCCCGTGAGGGGTGGCAGTTGGCCTTGTCGGATGTCAGCGAGCCGGGCCTGCAGGAAACCCTGAGGTTGGTGCGCGACGCCGGTGGCGACGGTTTCATCCAGCGCTGCGATGTGCGTGACTACAGCCAGCTCACTGCGTTGGCGCAGGCGTGCGAAGTGAAGCTTGGCGGCATCGATGTGATCGTCAATAACGCCGGCGTGGCGTCCGGCGGGTTCTTTGCCGAGCTGTCGCTCGAGGATTGGGACTGGCAGATCGCAATCAACCTGATGGGCGTAGTCAAGGGCTGCAAGGCGTTCCTGCCGCTGCTGGAAAAGAGCAAGGGCCGTATCATCAACATCGCCTCGATGGCTGCGCTGATGCAGGGCCCGGCCATGAGTAACTACAATGTGGCCAAGGCCGGTGTGGTGGCGCTGTCGGAAAGCCTGCTGGTGGAACTCAAGCAGCAGGAAATCGGCGTGCATGTGGTCTGCCCGTCGTTTTTCCAGACCAACCTGCTTGATTCATTTCGCGGGCCGACCCCGGCGATGAAAGCGCAGGTGGGCAAGTTGCTCGAGAGTTCGCCGATCTCGGCGACGGACATCGCCGACTATATCCATCAGCGCGTGAGTGCGGGCGAGTTCATGATTCTGCCCCACGAGCAGGGGCGAATGGCGTGGACACTCAAACAGAAAAACCCGCAGTTGCTCTATGACGAGATGACGCTGATGGCTGACAAGATGCGCGCCAAGGCGCAGGCCATAAAGGGCTGATAGGGGGGCGGTCTGTCAGGCAAATTACCTATGCCTGTAGGTGATGCCTGATTTGGCCGCGAGCCATTGCTGGTTACGCTACAAACAAGCATGGTCGGGGTCCTGACATTCGAAAAAGGACAACCGCCATGCTGGTCTTGAGCCGCGCCTTGGGCGAAAGCATTTCCATCGGCGATGATATCGCTTTGCACATTCTTGAAGTCAGTGCCAACCACGTGAAGTTCGGCATTGCAGCGCCGGCAGGCGTCAGCGTGCATCGCGCCGAGGTGTATCGCAAAATCCTCGAACGCCAGGCGAGTGCCGCCTATCCGGTGCCGGTGCCCAACCCGTAGCGTCACCGTCAATCAAACAGGTGCTTGGGCACGTCGTGCTTGAGCATCAGTTGGCACTGCTCGCTTTCCGGGTCGAACACAATCAGCGCCTGGCCTTTGGTCAGTGCCTGACGTACGCGCAGTACCCGGGTTTCCAGCGGTGTGTCGTCGCCATTGTCGGTGCCATCGCGGGTGACGAAATCCTCGATGAGGCGGGTCAGGGTGTCGACTTCAAGCGCGTCGTAGGGGATCAGCATATAAGCCTCGGGGGTCAAGTCCCGGCGATGCTACTGTGCCGGGACTTATGTTGCCAGTGTCGGGCGTTGCAAGGGTCAGCTGTTGCCCGTATCGGACTTGTTCCCGACCAGGCTGTCCACCGACGGCACCCGGGTATCGCTTTCCATCTGCGTCTCATGTTCGATCTGATGGCTGAAGCGGTCCAGGGAGCCTTGTGCCGGTTGCGCGTCGCTGGCGAATACCGGTGGGCTGAGGATGTAGGCGCCGAGCAGTCGACTCAGTGCCGCCAGGCTGTCGATATGGGTGCGCTCGTAACCGTGGGTGGCATCGCAACCGAACGCCAGCAGGGCGGTGCGAATGTCATGCCCGGCGGTGACCGCCGAATGCGCATCGCTGAAGTAATAGCGGAACAGATCGCGGCGTACCGGCAGGTCGTTGTCCGCCGCCAGGCGCAGCAGATGCCGTGACAGGTGATAGTCGTACGGTCCACCGGAATCCTGCATCGCCACGCTCACCGCGTGCTCGCTGGAGTGCTGGCCCGGAGCTACCGGGGCGATGTCGATGCCGACGAATTCACTCACATCCCAGGGCAGGGCGGCGGCGGCACCGCTGCCGGTTTCCTCGGTGATGGTGAACAGCGGGTGGCAGTCGATGAGCAGCGGTTCGCCGCTGTCGATGATGGCCTTGAGCGCAGCGAGCAGGGCCGCGACGCCGGCCTTGTCGTCCAGGTGACGTGCGCTGATATGGCCGCTTTCGGTGAACTCCGGCAGTGGGTCGAATGCCACGTAGTCGCCGACGCTGATCCCCAGGGAATCGCAATCGGCACGGGTCGCGCAGTAGGCGTCCAGACGAAGTTCCACGTGGTCCCAGCTCACCGGCATTTCATCCACGGCGGTATTGAACGCGTGCCCGGAGGCCATCAGTGGCAGCACGCTGCCGCGGATCACGCCGTTGTCGGTGAACAGGCTGACACGGCTGCCTTCGGCAAAGCGGCTTGACCAGCAGCCGACCGGCGCCAGTGTCAGGCGACCGTTGTCCTTGATGGCGCGCACGGCGGCGCCGATGGTGTCCAGGTGCGCGGAGACGGCGCGGTCAGGGCTGTTTTTCTGGCCCTTGAGGGTCGCGCGAATCGTGCCGCGCCGGGTCATTTCAAACGGGATACCAAGCTCTTCCAGGCGTTCGGCGACATAGCGCACGATGGTGTCGGTGAAGCCGGTGGGGCTGGGAATGGCGAGCATTTCCAGTAGCACTTTTTGCAGGTAGGCGAGATCCGGTTCGGGAATGGTTCGAGTCATGGAAACTCCTGATGAGTTGAGGGCATCGATGGTTTCGATGAGGTAAGGGGGAATGTCGTTGCCTTCACCGGCCTCATCGGGGGCAAGCCCCCTCCCACCTTTGATAGGTGAACACCGTCAAATGTGGGAGGGGGCTTGCCCCCGATAGCGGTTTCACATTCAACACATTCCTCAGGCGGCCGGCTGACTGTGTGGAAACAACAAATCCACAAACTTCTCAGCGGTCGGTTGCGGTTCATGGTTGGCAAGGCCTGCCCGTTCATTGGCCTCAATGAAGACGTATTCGGGCTGATCGGCGGCGGGCACCATCAGGTCCAGGCCGACCATGGGAATATCCAGCGCGCGCGCTGCACGCACAGCGGCATCTACCAGGGTCGGATGCAAAATGGCCGTGACATCTTCCAGGCATCCGCCGGTGTGCAGGTTGGCGGTGCGGCGCACGGCCAGTTGCACGCCACGGGGCAAAACGCTGTCGTAGTCGTAGCCGGCGGCCTTGAGGGTGCGCTCGGTTTCCGCGTCCAGGGGGATCTTGCTTTCGCCATCGGTGGCGGCCTGACGACGGCGGCTTTGCGCCTCGATCAAGGCGCGAATCGAATGCTGACCGTCACCCATCACTTCGGCAGGGCGGCGGATCGCTGCGGCGACCACTTCGAAGCCAATCACCAGGATGCGCAGGTCCAGGCCCTCGTGGAAGCTTTCGAGCAGCACGCGGCTGTCGAACTGGCGCGCCGCGTCGATGGCTTGCTGCACCTCCTCGAACGTGTGCAAATCCACCGCCACGCCCTGGCCCTGCTCGCCATCGAGCGGCTTGACCACGATACGTTGATGTTCGTCGAGAAACTCCAGGTTGTCGTCGGCACTGCCCGCCAATTGCTGCGCCGGCAACTTCAAGCCGGCGGCCTTGAGCACCTTGTGGGTCAGGCTCTTGTCCTGGCACAGCGTCATGCTGATGGCGCTGGTCAGGTCGCTCAGCGACTCGCGGCAGCGCACGCGGCGCCCGCCGTGGCTGAGGGTGAACAGGCCGGCATCGGCATCATCCACCTGCACGTCGATGCCCCGTCGATGGGCTTCTTCGACAATGATCCGTGCATAAGGATTGAACCCCGCCTGCGGCCCGGGGCCGAGAAACAGCGGCTGGTTGATGCCGTTCTTGTGCTTGATGGCGAAGGTGTTCAACGCACGAAAGCCCAACTTGGCGTAGAGGCTCTTGGCCTGACGGTTATCGTGCAACACCGACAGGTCCAGATAGCTCAAGCCTCGGCTCATGAAGTGTTCCACCAGGTGGCGCACCAGCACCTCACCCACGCCGGGCCGGGTGCATTGCGGGTCTACCGCCAGGCACCACAGGCTGCAACCGTTTTCCGGGTCATGGAACGCTTTCTGATGGTTCAGGCCCATGACGCTGCCGATGACCGCGCCGCTGTCCTCATCTTCGGCCAGCCAGTACACCGGGCCGCCTTGATGGCGCGGCGTCAGGCGTTCGGCGTCAATGGGCAGCATGCCGCGGCCCTGGTAGAGCAGGTTCACCGCCTGCCAGTCGGCTTCGTTCTGCACGCGGCGGATACGAAAGCCGCGAAACACACGGGTAGCGGGGCGGTAGTCACTGAACCACAGGCGCAGGGTGTCCGAGGGATCGAGGAACAACTGCTGCGGATCGATGCCGAGAATCTGCTGGGGCGCGGCCACATACAGCGCGATATCGCGCTCGCCGGGCTGTTCGTTGAGCAGTTCCTGGGCAAGGCTGGCGGGGTCGGGGAAGGTGTGCCCGATCAACAAACGCCCCCAACCGCAATGCACGGCAATCGGTTCGGGGCCTTGCGCGCTGCCGTCTTCGGCCAGCCGGGCCTGCAGGCGCTCGTAGGTCGGCGCCTGGCCCTTGAGCAAGCGTTGGCTGTACGCCGCGGCGTTAGGTTTCATTGATCAGATTCCTTGTTCGCTGAGCCACAGGTTCAGCGCCGCCAGTTGCCACAGCTTGGAGCCGCGCAACGGCGTCAATTGGCCTTGTGGGTCCGTCAGCAGGCGGTCGAGCATGGCGGGGTTGAACAGGCCACGGTCCTGGCTCGGGTCCAGCAGCAGCTCGCGCACCCAGTTCAGGGTGTCGCCTTGCAAATGCTTGAGGCCCGGCACCGGGAAGTAGCCTTTCTTGCGGTCGATCACTTCGCTGGGGATCACCCGGCGCGCGGCCTCCTTGAGCACCTGCTTGCCGCCGTCGGGCAGCTTGAACTTGCCCGGCACGCGGGCCGACAGTTCCACCAGGCGATAGTCGAGAAACGGTGTACGCGCTTCCAGGCCCCAGGCCATGGTCATGTTGTCGACGCGCTTGACCGGGTCGTCCACCAGCATCACCGTGCTGTCCAGGCGCAGGGCCTTGTCGACGGCGGCATCAGCCCCCGGCATCGCGAAGTGTTCGCGCACGAAGTCCCCGGCGGCGTCGTTGGCGGTCAGCCATTTCGGCGCGACGGTGGCGGCGTAGTCGTCGTAGCTGCGGTCGAAAAAGGCATCGCGATAAGCCGCATACGGATCGCTGGCGCCATCCACTTGCGGGTACCAGTGGTAACCGGCGAACAGCTCGTCGGCACCCTGGCCGCTCTGCACCACCTTGCAATGCTTGGCCACTTCCCGCGACAGCAGGTAGAAGGCGATGCAGTCATGACTGACCATCGGCTCGCTCATGGCGCGGAACGCGGCAGGCAGTTGCTCGATGATCTCGCTTTCGGCGATGCGCAACTGGTGGTGACGGGTGCCATAGTGCTTGGCGATCAGGTCGGAGTACTGGAACTCGTTGCCAGCCTCGCCGCCCGCGTCTTCAAAACCGATGGAGAAGGTCGACAGGTCTTGCACGCCGACTTCACGCAGCAGGCCGACGAGCATGCTCGAGTCGACGCCACCGGAGAGCAGCACGCCAACGTCCACAGCCGCGCGCTGGCGGATCGCGACGGCTTCTCGGGTGCTGTCGAGTACGCGATCGGTCCAGTCTTCCAGGGTCAGGTGTTTTTCATCCTCATGGGCGCCGTAGGGCAGGGTCCACCAGGTGTGCTGTTCGGTCTTGCCGCTGGCATCGATGCGCATCCAGCTCGCCGGCGGCAGTTTTTCAATGCCTGCCAGCAGGGTTCGCGGTGCAGGCACCACGGCATGGAAGTTGAGGTAGTGATTGAGCGCCACCGGGTCGAGGATCGGGTTGATATCGCCGCCCTTGAGCAGCGCCGGCAAGGCCGAGGCAAAGCGCAGGCGCTGGCCGGTGCGCGACAGGTACAAAGGCTTCACACCGAGACGGTCACGGGCGATGAACAGACGCTGCGCATCGCGCTCCCAGATGGCGAACGCGAACATGCCGTTGAGCTTGGGCAGCAACGCTTCGCCCCAGGCGTGATAGCCCTTGAGCAGCACTTCGGTGTCACCGCCGGAATAGAAGGCGTAGCCGAGGGCTTCCAGCTCTTGGCGCAGTTCCGGGAAGTTGTAGATCGCGCCATTGAAGGCCAGGGACAGCTCCAGTTGGGCGTCGACCATCGGTTGGGCGGAGCCGTCCGACAGGTCCATGATTTTCAGGCGGCGATGACCCAGGGCAATCGGCCCCTGGGCGTGAAAGCCCCAGGCGTCGGGGCCACGGGGGGCGAGGTGATGCGTGATGCGTTCCACGGCTGCCAGGTCGGCAGGTTGATGATCAAAGCGTAACTCGCCAGCTAATCCACACATAAGTTCCTTACCGGTTTTTCCGTTGGGGAGGGGTCAATACTCAATACGCCTTGAAGGGCGCGTACCCAGAAACTGACCCAGCGCTATGCGTGGAGTTTTAGATCAATAAGTTATAAAGCAAACTGCCATGAGGTCATCTGGCCTGCACTTTAGAGGCCTGTGATTGGCCGCGAACCAGAGCGCGCAGGGCAAATCGATTGGGATGACAGGCCTCGGCCACCGCGCTCGGCAAGGGCAGTGGTTCGTCACAGAGCCAGGCTGCCAGCAGTTCGCCGCACAGTGGCGCGGTGACCAGGCCGCGTGAGCCGTGCCCGCTGTTGATGTACAGGCCCGGCAGCCACGGGCAGGGTAGGTCTGGCACTTGCCGGGCGTCTTTGCCCAGTGCGGCGTACACCTGTGCAAAGGCCTCAAGGTCGGCCAACGGGCCGACGATCGGCAGGTAGTCGGGGCTGGTGCAACGAAAGGCCGCGCGGCCCTGCAAGTGTTCCGGTGCCATTGTGTCGGCGTCCAGGCGTTGCAGCAGGTCTTCCGAGATTTCGCGCAGCCTCTCCAGGTTACCGGCATGTTCGGCGCTGGTGGGGGTGAGGTCCTGATTATTGAAATCGAAACTGGCGCCCAGGGTATGTTCGCCCAGGCGGGCCGGTGCGACATAACCTTCAGCGCAAACCACGGTGGCCAGCGCCCGGCTTGCCGGCGTCTGCGCCAGGCAGGTGATCTGCCCGCGGATGCGCTTGAGCGGCAAGTCGGCGCTGGGTGCGAAGCGCTTGATCTCGGCAGCGCCGGCGAGCACGACCACGCTGGCACTGGCCAGTAGCCGATCACCGTCGCGCGCGCACCATTGGTCATCCACTCGGTCGAGTTCAAGCACCTCGCGGTGGGTGAGCACGTTAATCAAGGGGTGCGTTGCCTGCCGCTGGCAGAGCGACGGTGGGTGCACCCAGCCGCCCTCGGGGAAAAACAGACCGCCCTGGGCCACGTCGATCCCGGCGCATTGCCGGGCCTGATCGCGATCGACCAAGTGCAACAGTGCAGGGGGAAAGGCTGCCGCCAGTTGGGCCTGGCGCTCGCCTTCCCTGGCGTCGAACGCCAGTTGCAATACGCCGCAGTCGTCCCAGTCGACGCCACGGTGCAGCTGTTCGAGCAGGCGCCGGGTATGCCCGAAGCCGCTGAGTATCAGTTGGGACAGTGCCGTTCCGTGCGCTGAGAGCTTCAGGTACAGCACGCCCTGGGGATTGCCCGAGGCCTCTGCGGCCAGTCCGGCATGCCGTTCCAGCAAGCTGACCCGCCAACCCCGCGCCGCCAGGCTGGCTGCCGTGGCACAACCGGCCAGGCCGCCGCCGATGACCAGGGCGTGGCGGTCACCGCTGACCGGCGCCGGCCGTGCGAACCAGGGCTTGGCGCGGGCGGTCGCCGGGCGGTCCTCGGGCCACCCCAGGAACTCCCCGCGCAGGATCTCCCACTTGTGGCCAATGCCGGGCGTGCGTTTCATCTTGAACCCGGCGGCATTGATCAGCCGGCGTACCCAGCCGGTGCTGGTGAAGGTGCTGATGGTCGAGCCCGGTGCGGCCAGGCGCGCCAGTTCGGCGAACAGCTCGGCGGTCCACATGTCCGGGTTCTTCGCCGGGGCAAAGCCGTCGAGAAACCACGCATCTATTTGCGCGTCCAGCTGCGGCAGTTGCTCCAGGGCATCGCCGATCAACAGGGTCAGGGTGACGCGGCCGTTGTCCAGCACCAGGCGTTGAAAGCCCTGATGGATGGCGGTGTACTGGGTCAGCAACTGTTCGGCATAAGGTTGCAGCTCGGGCCAGAGGGCGAGGGCGCGTTGCAGGTCGGCATGGCTGAGCGGGTATTTTTCCACGCTGACGAAATGCAGGCGTGCCCCGGCCACCGCCTGTTGGTCGAATAACTGCCAGGCGCACAGGAAATTCAAGCCCGTACCGAATCCGGTTTCGCCGATCACCAGGCGCCCGTCGGCCGGCAAGGCCGCAAAACGCGCCTGCAGGCGGTTCTGTTCAAGGAATACATAACGGGTTTCTTCCAGGCCCGACTGGTCGGAGAAGTACACGTCATCGAACACCCGCGAGTGCGGGCGGCCTTGGTCGTCCCAGTCGAGCTGGGCGTGGGTGATCGGGGTCATGGGGGCTCGTATAAATAACGGCAGGTTAAGACAAGGCGGCCATTCTAGCCGATCAACCGGTGTTGAATTGATCCACGGCAAGCGGCGGTTGAATTTCCTCCCGCGTGTCGTTGCCCAATCCGCTAGTCTTGAGCCATCTTGAAACGGAGCTGCCCATGTTCGAATCCGCCGAAATCGGTCACGCCATCGACAAAGACACCTATGACGCCGAAGTGCCGGCCCTGCGTGAGGCCTTGCTGGAAGTGCAGTACGAGCTGCAACAGCAGAAGCGCTTCCCGGTGATCATCCTGATCAACGGCATCGAAGGCGCGGGCAAGGGCGAAACCGTCAAGCTGCTCAATGAATGGATGGACCCGCGCCTGATCGAAGTGCGCACCTTCGACCAACAGACCGACGAAGAACTGGCGCGCCCGCCGGCATGGCGCTACTGGCGGCAGTTGCCCGCCAAAGGCCGCATGGGCATTTTCTTCGGCAACTGGTACAGCCAGATGCTGCAGGGCCGGGTGCATGGGCAGATCAAGGACGCGCGGCTGGACCAGGCCATCGCCGGTGCCGAGCGCCTGGAAAAGATGCTGTGCGACGAAGGCGCGCTGATCTTCAAATTCTGGTTTCACCTGTCCAAGAAACAGATGAAGGCGCGGCTCAAGGCCCTGGCCGATGACCCGCTGCACAGCTGGCGCATCAGCCCGCTGGACTGGCAGCAGTCCAAGACTTACGACAAATTCGTGCATTTTGGTGAACGCGTGCTGCGCCGCACCAGCCGCGACTACGCACCGTGGCATGTGATCGAGGGGGTCGACCCGCATTACCGTGGGCTGACCGTGGGCAAGATCCTGCTCGAAGGCCTGCAAAGCGCGTTGAAGCAGGCCAGGGTCAAGGCCAGTGGCATGAACCCGGCACCGCTGCCGTCGTCGGTGGACCAGATGAGCCTGCTCAACAGCCTCGACATGAGCCTGCGCCTGGACAAGGACGATTACGAAGAACAGCTGATTACCGAGCAGGCGCGCTTCTCCGGCCTGATGCGTGACAAACGCATGCGCAGGCACGCGCTGGTCACCGTCTTTGAAGGCAACGACGCGGCGGGCAAGGGCGGGGCGATCCGCCGTGTGGCGGCCGCGCTGGACCCGCGCCAGTACCACATCGTGCCGATTGCCGCGCCCAGTGAAGACGAGCGCGCCCAGCCGTACCTGTGGCGGTTCTGGCAGAAGATCCCGGCGCGCGGCATGTTCACGGTGTTCGATCGCTCCTGGTACGGCCGCGTGCTGGTCGAGCGCATCGAAGGCTTCTGCACCCCGGCGGACTGGATGCGCGCCTATGGCGAGATCAATGATTTCGAAGAGCAATTGCGCGATGCCGGTGTGATCGTGGTCAAGTTCTGGCTGGCCATCGACAAGGACACCCAGCTGGAACGCTTCAAGGCCCGCGAGGAGATCCCGTTCAAGCGCTTCAAGATTACCGAAGACGACTGGCGCAACCGTGACAAGTGGGACGACTACCGTGCGGCGGTGGGCGACATGGTGGATCGCACCAGCACCGAGGTGGCGCCCTGGACGCTGGTGGAAGCCAACGACAAGCGCTGGGCGCGGGTCAAGGTATTGCGCACCATCAACCGGGCGCTGGAAGACGCCTTCGAGAAGACCGACAAGCACGACAAGAAGAAAAAGAAATAGAAAAAGCCTGGATCGAACCCGGTCCAATGTGGGAGGGGGCTTGCCCCCGATGGTGGTGGGTCAGTTGCAACTGCATTGACTGACAGCCTGCTATCGGGGGCAAGCCCCCTCCCACATTTGATTTGTGCACGTTAGATAGACTGCCTTCGCCAAAACCGACAAGCACGACAAAAAGAAATAGCCTGAGCCTGACTCGGTCCACCTGTGGGAGGGGGCTTGCCCCCGATGGTGGTGGGTCAGTTGCAACTGCATCGACTGACAGCCTGCTATCGGGGCAAGCCCCCTCCCACATTTGATTTGTGCACACTGGATAGACTGTATTCGCAGAAACCGACAAGCACGACAGGAAGAAATAGCCTGAGCCTGACTCGGTCCACCTGTGGGAGGGGGCTTG
>Ga0105246_10000509_pt1 | contig 21149 bp, 31 predicted proteins | sample KBSM64metaG_FD_99694 | JGI IMG/M metagenome (GOLD analysis project Ga0105246, IMG submission 99694) | Miscanthus rhizosphere microbial communities from Kellogg Biological Station, Michigan, USA - KBS M6-4 metaG | ecosystem: Host-associated > Plants > Roots > Rhizosphere > Soil | place... | reverse complement strand
TGGTGATGTACCTGCCGATCGGCGCCGAGGGCGGCCTCAAGGGCGTCGTCGACCTGGTCAGCAACCGCGGCATCGTCTGGCAGGACGAAAGTCTAGGCGCGAAGTTCGATTATGTCGAAATTCCCGCCGACATGGCCGACAAGGCCGCCGATTACCGCAACCAGTTGATCGAGACCGTCGTCGAACAGGATGACGACGTGATGGAACAGTACCTCGAGGGCAACGAGCCCGACGTCGCGACGATCAAAAAGCTGATCCGCAAGGGTACGCTGGCGCAGGCGTTCGTGCCGATCACCTGCGGTTCGGCCTTCAAGAACAAGGGTGTTCAGCCGCTGCTCGACGCCGTGGTCGACTATATGCCGAGCCCGCTAGACATTCCGGCGATCAAGGGCATCAATCCGGACACCGACGCCGAGGACAGCCGTCCGGCCGACGACAACGCGCCGTTCTCGGCGCTGGCGTTCAAGATCATGAACGACCCGTTCGTCGGTTCGCTAACCTTCACCCGCATCTATTCGGGCAAGCTGTCGAAGGGCACCTACCTGAACTCGGTCAAGGACAAGAAGGAAAAGATCGGCCGCATGCTGCTGATGCATGCCAACAGCCGCGAGGATATCGATGAGGCCTTCGCCGGCGACATCGTCGCGCTGGCCGGTCTCAAGGAAACTACCACCGGGGACACGCTGTGCGATCCGTCCAAACCGATCATTCTCGAACGGATGGAGTTCCCGGATCCGGTGATCGAGCTGTCGGTCGAGCCCAAGACCAAGGCCGACCAGGAGAAGATGGGCATCGCCCTCAATCGCCTGGCCGCCGAGGATCCCTCGTTCCGCGTCTCGACCGACCATGAATCGGGCCAGACGATCATCAAGGGCATGGGCGAGCTCCACCTCGACATCCTGGTCGATCGCATGAAGCGCGAGTTCAAGGTCGAGGCCAACGTCGGTGCGCCGCAGGTGGCCTACCGCGAGAGCCTCGCCCGTCCGGTCGAGCTGACCTACACGCACAAGAAGCAGTCGGGCGGCTCCGGCCAGTTCGGTGAGGTCAAGATCGCGCTCGCCCCCGGTGAGCGCGGCTCGGGCATTACCTTCCTCGACGAGATCAAGGGCGGCAATATCCCCCGCGAGTACATCCCCTCGGTCGAGAAGGGCATGCGCGAGACGGCCGAGACCGGATCGCTGATCGGGTTCCCGATCATCGACTTCGAAATCCGCCTGATCGACGGCAAGTACCACGACGTCGACTCTTCGGCGCTGGCGTTCGAGATCGCCGGGCGCGGAGCGATGCGCGAAGCGGCCCAGAAGGCCGGCATCAAGCTGCTCGAGCCGATCATGAAGGTCGAGGTCGTCACGCCCGAGGAATTCATGGGCGACGTCATCGGCGATCTGAATTCCCGTCGCGGGCAGATCCAGGGCACCGACACGCGCGGCAACGCCCAGGTGGTGGAGGCTTTCGTGCCGCTCGCCAACATGTTCGGCTACGTCAACGAACTGCGCTCGTTCAGCCAGGGCCGCGCCCAGTACACGATGCAGTTCAGCCACTACGACGAAGTGCCCGCGAACGTGGCGGCTGAGGTCAAGGAGAAGCTTGCCTAAGGCAGGCCGAGCGTCTAGGGGCGGCGCCTGATTCAGCGGGTGCCGCCTTTTCCCGCAAGCAATCGTATCACCGAGACAGAGGTTTAAAGAAAATGGCCAAGGAAAAATTCCAGCGGACGAAGCCGCACTGCAACATCGGCACCATCGGTCACGTCGACCACGGCAAGACCACGCTGACCGCCGCGATCACCAAGGTGCTCGGCGCGCCGGTATCGTTCGACAACATCGACAAGGCACCGGAAGAGCGCGAGCGCGGCATCACCATCTCGACGGCGCACGTCGAGTATGAGACCGACGCCCGCCACTACGCGCACGTCGATTGCCCGGGCCACGCCGACTACGTGAAGAACATGATCACCGGTGCCGCGCAGATGGACGGCGCGATCCTGGTGGTGAACGCTGCCGACGGTCCGATGCCGCAGACCCGCGAGCACATCCTGCTCGCCCGTCAGGTCGGCGTGCCGGCCCTGGTCGTGTACATGAACAAGGTCGATCAGGTCGACGACGAGGAAATCCTCGAGCTCGTCGAACTGGAAGTGCGCGAACTGCTCAGCTCGTATGACTTCGACGGCGACAACATTCCGATCATCAAGGGTTCGGCGCTGGCCGCCCTCGAAGGCCGCGACGACCAGATCGGCAAGAACTCGGTCCTCGAGTTGATGAAGGCCGTCGACGACTACATCCCGCAGCCCGAGCGTGCGCTCGACAAGCCGTTCCTGATGCCGATCGAAGACGTGTTCTCGATCTCCGGCCGCGGTACCGTCGTGACCGGCCGTGTCGATAGCGGCATCGTCAAGGTCGGCGACGAAGTCGAAATCGTCGGCATCCGTGACACGCAGAAGAGCGTCGTCACCGGCGTCGAAATGTTCCGCAAGCTGCTCGACAGCGGCGAGGCGGGCGACAACATCGGCGCGCTGCTGCGCGGCGTCGGCCGTGAGGACGTCGAGCGCGGCCAGGTGCTGTGCAAGCCGGGCTCGATCAAGCCGCACACCGAATTCGACGCTGAAGTCTACGTGCTGTCGAAGGACGAAGGTGGCCGTCACACGCCGTTCTTCGCCAACTACCGCCCGCAGTTCTACTTCCGCACCACCGACGTGACCGGTGAGGTCGTCCTCCCTGAGGGCACCGAGATGGTCATGCCGGGTGACAACGTGACGATCGGCGTCAAGCTGATCGCGCCGATCGCGATGGATGCCGGACAGCGCTTCTCGATCCGCGAAGGCGGCCGCACCGTCGGTTCGGGGGTTGTCAGCAAGATCACCAAGTAATATAGGCCCGCTCGCCGGCAGGGATTCGTCCTTGCCGGCCGGGATTTTCGAGGGGCCGCCTCATGGCCGGGTCAACCGGCAGGCAGGGCGGTCTCTTGTTTTTTTGGATGGTTCCCTCAGGTCTGGCCTCTGGGAATTGTCCGTGGCTCTTTCGCATCGGTAGTTGGACATGGAAGCTCAGAATATCCGTATTCGCCTGAAGGCCTTCGATCACCGCGTGCTCGACCAGGCGACTGGCGAGATCGCGGACACCGCACGCCGCACGGGCGCGCTTATCCGGGGCCCCATTCCGCTACCGACGCGCATCGAGAAGTTCACCGTGAACCGCGGCCCGCATATCGACAAGAAGTCGCGCGAGCAGTTCGAGGTGCGCACTTACAAGCGGCTGCTCGACATCGTGCAGCCCAACGCCCAGACGGTGGACGCGCTGATGAAGCTCGATCTGGCCGCTGGTGTGAACGTGGAAATCAAGCTCGCTTGATTTTCCGGGCCGAGTAACCGGCCGAAGGCATAGGGATACCGCCGGCACTTTGCCGGGCCGCGTCCCCCGTCTCGCTTCCCTCGGGGAGCATTCAGCCCGGACGGGGCGACGCACGACAATTTGGGCTGGCAAGCACGCGGGAATGGTCCCGTGTGCCTCTGTTTAAGGAGCATGATCATGCGCACTGGCGTGATCGCGAAAAAAGTCGGGATGACCCGCCTGTTCCAGGAGGATGGCCGCCATGTGCCGGTTACCGTCCTGGCGCTGGAGAATTGCCAGGTGGTTTCGCACCGCACCGCCGAGCGTGACGGATACGTCGCGGTCCAGGTCGGCGCGGGCGAAGCCAAGCAGAAGAACGTCGCCAAGCCGCAGCGCGAGCATTTCGCGAAGGCCCAGGTGCCTTTGAAGCAGAAAGTCGCCGAGTTCCGCCTCGACAGCGAAGAAGCCTTGCTTCCGGTCGGCTCAACCATCAGTGCCGAGCACTTCGTGGCCGGGCAAATGGTCGACGTTTCGGGCCACACGCAGGGCAAGGGCTTCCAAGGCGGCATGAAGCGTTGGGGTTTCGGCGGCATGCGCGCCACCCACGGCGTCTCGATCTCGCACCGCGCGCTCGGTTCGACCGGTCAGCGCCAGGATCCGGGCAAGGTCTTCAAGAACAAGAAGATGGCTGGCCACATGGGTGACAAGCAGCGCACCCAGCAGAACCTCGAAATCGTCCGCACCGACGCCGACCGCGGGTTGTTGTTCGTCAAGGGTTCGGTCCCGGGCGCGAAGAACGGCTGGCTGCTGGTCCGCGACGCGGTCAAGCTGCCGATGCCGGAAGGCGCGCCGTTCCCCGGCGCGGTCCTCGACAAGAAGGGCGCTCATCTGCCCGAGCACGAGGAAGCTCCGGCCGGCATGGTCGAAGCGGCCGCCGAGCATGAAGTCCACGACGAAGTTTCGCCCGAGCGGCAGGCCGAGTTGCTCCATGAGCAGCAGGCTGGCGTCGGCGATGAGACCACTCCTGCCGTGGGTGAAGAGAACAACTCTGCCGAGGGCAACGCGCCCGAGGCCGACGAAAACAAGGAGGGCTGAGCCGTGAAGGTGAAGGTCCAGAAACTCGACGGCACCAAGCTCTCTGGGGCGTCCGGCGATATCGAGCTCAACGATGCCGTGTTCGGCGTCGAGCCGCGCGCCGACATCCTGCACCGCGTCGTCACATGGCAGCTCGAGAATCGGCGCGGCACCGCCCGCCCGACGCGCGAGCGGTCTGACGTCGCCCGCACGGGCAAGAAGTACGGTAACCAGAAGGGCGGCGGTACCGCCCGCCATGGTGACCGCAGCGCACCGATCTTCATCGGCGGCGGCAAGGCTCACGGTGCGCGCAAGCGCGACTTCGAGCCGTCGCTCAACAAGAAGATCCGCGCGCTCGGCCTGCGGATGGCACTGTCGAGCAAGGCCAAGGACGGCCTGGTGGTCGTCGACAGCCTCGAGCTCAAGGATGCCAAGACCAAGGCTCTGTCCGAGACGTTCGGCAAGAACGGCTGGAACGGCAAGGTGCTGGTGATCGACGGTGACGCAGTGGCCGACGGCTTCCGTCTCGCCGCCGGCAACCTGCCGGGCGTCAACGTGCTGCCGGCCGCCGGCGCCAACGTCTACGACATCCTGAAGCACGACACGCTGGTCCTGACAAAGGCCGCGGTCGAAAAGCTGGAGGCGCGCTTCAATGGCTAAGCAGCAGGAAATCGATACGCGTCACTACGACGTGATCCTCGCCCCGCACATCACCGAGAAGTCGACCCTGCTCAGCGAGCAGAACGGCGTCGTCTTCAAGGTCGCGAACGACGCCACCAAGCCGCAGATCAAGGAAGCGGTCGAGGCGCTGTTCGGCCGCAAGGTGAAGAGCGTCAACACGATCGTGTCGAAGGGCAAGACGAAGCGCTGGAAGGGCAAGCCCTACAAGCGCACCGACGCCAAGAAAGCGATCGTCACTCTGGTCGACGGCCAGGAGCCGATCGACGTGACCAGCGGCATCTGAGGCTAGAAACAAGATGGCACTCAAGAACTACAACCCGACCAGCCCCGCCCGGCGCGGCCTGATCCTCGTCGACAAGTCCGGCCTGTACAAAGGCAAGCCGGTCAAGTCGCTGACCGAGGGCAAGCGCAAGACCGGCGGCCGCAACAACAAGGGCCACGTGACTTCGCGCGGCATGGCCGGCGGCCACAAGCAAAAGTACCGTTTCATCGACTTCAAGCGCCGCAAGTGGGACGTCGAAGGCACGGTCGAGCGGATCGAGTACGATCCCAACCGCACCGCGTTCATTGCGCTGATCAAGTACGACGACGGTGAATTGACCTACATCCTGGCGCCGCAGCGCGTCGCCGTGGGTGACAAGGTGACCGCCGGCGAGCGCGTCGACGTGAAGCCGGGCAACGCGATGCTGCTGGGGCAGATGCCGGTCGGCACGATCTGCCACAACGTCGAGATGAAGCCGGGCAAGGGCGGCCAGATCGCCCGTTCGGCCGGCACTTACGTACAGCTCGTCGGCCGCGACCGCGGGCTGGTGATCGTTCGCCTCAACTCGGGCGAGCAGCGTTACCTGCGGGCCGATTGCATGGGAACGGTCGGCGCAGTGTCGAACCCCGACAACTCGAACCAGAACTTCGCCAAGGCCGGCCGCAAGCGCTGGATGGGCGTGAAGCCCCTGACCCGCGGCGTCGCCAAGAACCCGGTCGATCACCCGCACGGCGGCGGCGAAGGCCGCACCTCGGGCGGCCGTCACCCGGTCACTCCGTGGGGCAAGCCGACCAAGGGCGCCCGCACCCGCCATAACAAGCAGACGGACAAGATGATCATCCGTTCGCGCCACGCGAAGAAGAAGAAGGGTTAAGCGAGATGGCACGCTCCGTCTGGAAAGGTCCGTTCGTCGACCTCCACCTGCTGAAGAAGGCGCAGACCGCGCAGGAATCGGGCGGCCGCGCGCCGGTCAAGACCTGGTCGCGCCGTTCGACGATCCTGCCGGACTTCGTCGGCCTGACGTTCAGCGTTTACAACGGCCACAAGTTCGTTCCGGTCTCGGTCAACGAGGACATGGTCGGCCACAAGCTCGGCGAGTTCGCGCCTACGCGGACTTTCCACGGGCACGCCGCCGACAAGAAGGGTAAGCGCTGATGGGCAAGCAGAAAGCCCCCCGCCGCGTCGGCGATAACGAGGCGCTGGCCGTCGGCACCACGATCCGTGGTTCGGCGCAGAAGCTCAACCTCGTCGCCGGCCTGATTCGCGGCAAGAAGGCCGAGGATGCGATGAACATCCTGGCCTTCAGCAAGCGCGGGATGGCGCGTGACGCGGCCAAGGTGCTCGCGTCGGCGATCGCCAATGCCGAGAACAACCACAACCTGGACGTCGACGCACTCGTCGTGGCGGAAGCCTCGGTCGGCAAGTCGGTGACCATGAAGCGTTTCGCGACGCGCGGGCGGGGCAAGAGCACCCGCATCCTCAAGCCGTTCACCCGGCTGCGCATCGTCGTCCGCGAGCAGGAAGAAGAGGCTTAAGATGGGTCATAAATCCAACCCGATCGGCCTGCGACTGCAGATCAACCGGACCTGGGACAGCCGCTGGTACGCCGAAGGGCGTGGTTATGCGCAGCTGCTCCAGGAAGACATCAAGCTCCGCAAGTACATCGTCGAGACTCTGCCGCAGGCGGCGATCTCGAAGGTGGTGATCGAGCGTCCGGCGAAGCTGTGCCGCATCTCGATCTATGCCGCGCGCCCCGGCGTGATCATCGGCAAGAAGGGCGCGGACATCGAGAAGTTGCGCGCCAAGTTGGCGACGATCACCGCCAGCGAAGTCAAGCTCAACATCGTCGAGATTCGCAAGCCCGAGATCGACGCCAAGCTCGTCGCTCAGGGCATTGCCGACCAGTTGGTTCGCCGTGTGGCGTTCCGTCGGGCGATGAAGCGCGCGATGCAATCGGCCATGCGGCTCGGTGCGGAAGGCATCAAGATCATGTGCGGCGGCCGCCTCGGTGGCGCCGAGATCGCCCGTGTCGAGCAGTACCGCGAAGGCCGCGTGCCACTGCACACGCTTCGCGCCAACGTCGATTATGCCGAGGCCGAGGCGCTGACCGCCTACGGCGTGATCGGCATCAAGGTGTGGGTCTTCAAGGGCGAGATCCTCGGCCACGACCCGATGGCGCAGGACCGGCTGATGATGGAGGCACAGACCTCCGGCGTCCGTCCGGCCCGCTGAGGTTAGGTAAGTAAGATGCTGCAACCGAAAAAACACAAATTCCGCAAGGCCTTCAAGGGCCGGATCAGCGGCAACGCCAAGGGCGGCACCGCGCTCAACTTCGGCTCATACGGCCTCAAGTGCCTCGAGCCGGAGCGGATCACTGCGCGCCAGATCGAGGCGGCCCGCCGCGCGATCACGCGCCACATCAAGCGCCAGGGGCGCTTGTGGATCCGCGTGTTTCCCGATGTGCCGGTGTCGAAGAAGCCGGCCGAAGTCCGCCAGGGCAAGGGCAAGGGCGCGGTCGAATACTGGGCCGCCCGTGTCAAACCGGGCCGGATCCTGTTCGAGCTTGACGGCGTTCCGGGTCCGCTCGCCGCGGAAGCATTCAGCCGCGCTGCCATGAAGCTGCCGGTCAAGACCAAGGTTGTCGCCCGCCTCGGCGACACCTCGCACCTCGGAGGCGAATGATGGCCAAGACCGCCACTAAATCTTCTGGCAAGGCCCCGACCATGGCTACCCGCAAGGCCGACGACTTGCGCGCAAAGACCGACGACCAGCTCGAAACTCAGCTGGGCGAACTCAAGCGCGAGCAGTTCAACTTGCGTTTCCAGGCCGCGACCAACCAGCTCGAGCGTCCCGCACGGATCCGTGAGGTCCGCCGCGACATCGCTCGCATCCAGACGCTGCAGGGCGAACGCGCCCGCGCTGCGACGAAGTAAGGAATAGACGATGCCCAAGCGAATCCTGATCGGGACCGTCGTCTCGGACAAGACCGACAAGACCGTGACCGTGCTGGTCGAGCGCAAGGTGAAGCACCCGCTTTACGGGAAGATCATTCGCCGCTCGAAGAAGTACCACGCCCACGACGAAGCCAATGAGTACCACCCCGGCGACGTCGTGCGGATCGAGGAGACCCGGCCGATGTCGAAGACCAAGACCTGGGCCGTGCTGGACCGTGTCCGTGGCGGCGGGGTCCAGGCTGTGGAAGCCGAGCTCGAAGTCGAAGCCGCAGGCAACTGAAGATTTTTGGAACTGCCGGGCGTGTCCCGGCAAGCCACTAAGAAGGAACCGGATCGATGATCCAGATGCAGTCCAATCTCGACGTCGCGGACAACAGCGGCGCGAAGCGCGTCCAGTGCATCAAGGTGCTGGGCGGCTCCAAGCGCCGCACCGCGAGCGTCGGCGACGTGATCGTCGTCTCCGTCAAGGAGGCGCAGCCGCGCGCCCGCGTGAAGAAGGGCGACGTGCACCGCGCGGTCATCGTCCGCACGAAGAAGGACGTGCGCCGTCCCGACGGCAGCGTGATCCGCTTCGACACCAACGCCGCGGTCCTCGTGAACAAGAACGAGGAGCCGATCGGCACCCGCATCTTCGGACCCGTCGTGCGCGAGCTGCGCTCGAAGGGCTTCATGAAGATCATCTCGCTCGCTCCGGAGGTGCTGTGATGGCCGCCGCGAAAATCAGGAAGGGTGACAGCGTCGTCGTCCTGTCCGGCAAGGACAAGGGCCGCACCGGCACCGTCGTCCGCGTTCTGCCGAAGGACGGCAAGGTCGTGGTCGACGGCGTCAACGTCGCCGCCCGCCACCGCAAGCCGAGCCAGACCAATCCGCAGGGCGGCATCGACCGCTCGCCCGCGCCGATGGCGATCAGCAAGGTCGCCGTCGCCGATCCCAAGTCCGGCAAGCCCACCCGCGTCCGCTTCGAAGAGAAGAACGGCCAGAAGGTGCGCGTTGCCGTCAAGTCCGGGGAAACGATCGATGGCTGACAAGTACACCCCGCGCCTGAGGAAGGCGTATGACGAGCGCATCGTTCAGGCGATGACCGAGAAGTTCGGTTACAAGAACCGGCTCGAAGTGCCGCGGCTCGAGAAGATCACGCTCAACATGGGCGTGGGCGAGGCGAGCCAGGACAAGAAGAAGGTCCAGACCGCCGCTGAAGAAATGGCGCTGATTGCCGGCCAGAAGCCGGTCATCACGATCGCCAAGAAGTCGATCGCGCAGTTCAAGCTGCGCGAAGGCATGCCGATCGGGTGCAAGGTGACCTTGCGCCGTGAGCGGATGTACGAATTCCTCGACCGTCTGGTGACCATCGCGATGCCCCGCATCCGCGACTTCCGCGGGCTCAATCCGCGCTCGTTCGACGGCCGCGGCAACTATGCGATGGGTCTCAAGGAGCAGATCGTGTTCCCGGAGATCAGCTACGACAAGATCGAGAAGGTGCGTGGGATGGACATCATCGTCACTACCACCGCCAAGACCGACGACGAAGCGCGCGAGCTGCTGCGTCTGTTCGGTTTCCCGTTCCCTGCCGATGCGCAGGCTGAAGAGAAGCAGGCCGCGTAAGCGGCCGCCAAGACACCGCAAGGAAGTGAGCTTAAGTCCATGGCGAAACTGAGTTCCATCAACAAGAACGAGCGGCGCAAGAAGCTCGTGAAGAAGTACGCGGGCAAGTACGCCCGGCTGAAGGCAATTGCCGACGACGAATCTCGTGACGAGACCGAGCGTCTGATGGCGCGCCTCAAGCTGGCGGAAATTCCGCGCAACGGGAATCCCACCCGTGTGCGCAACCGCTGCACCACCACCGGACGCCCCCGCGGCGTCTACCGCAAGTTCGGCCTCAACCGGATCGAGCTCAGGAACCTGGCCAACAAGGGCCTGATTCCGGGCGTGACCAAGTCGAGCTGGTGAGGATTTGACGAGATGGCATTGACCGATCCCCTGGGTGATATGCTCACCCGCATCCGCAACGGCCAGCAGGCGAAGAAGGATTCCGTCCTCTCGCCGGCGTCGAAGCTGCGCGCAAACGTGCTCGAGGTTCTCCAGCGCGAGGGCTACATCCGCGGTTACACCGAGGACAGCTCTAGCAAGCATCCGCAGCTTCGCATCGAGCTGAAGTATTTCGAAGGCGAGCCGGCGATCAAGCACGTCGCTCGCGTCTCCAAGCCGGGCCGCCGGGTCTACTCGGGCAGCCGCGAGCTCCCGACGATCCGCAACGGTCTCGGCATCACCATCGTCTCGACGCCCCGCGGCGTGCTCTCGGACAACGAGGCTCGCGCGCAGAACGTCGGCGGCGAAGTGTTGGCGGAGGTGTTCTGATGAGCCGCATCGGCAAGAAGCCGGTGGCGATCCCTAGCGGCGTCACCGCGCAGATCGAGAACGGTCTGCTGACCGTCAAGGGGCCGAAAGGCACCCTGGCGATCGGCACCGACGAGTTGGTCCGGTACCAGCTGGACGATGGCAGCATCCAGGTCACGCCTGCAAACGACAGTCAGTCGGCGCGCAGCCACTGGGGCCTGCAGCGCACGCTGGTGGCGAACCTGGTCGAAGGCGTCACCGACGGCTTCTCGAAGGTGCTCAACATCACCGGCGTCGGCTATCGCGCGTCGGCGCAGGGCCGTAAGCTCAAGCTGCAGCTCGGCTACAGCCACGACGTCGATCTCGACGTGCCGGAAGGGGTCGAAGTGAAGACCCCGGATCAGGTGACCATCGAGGTCAGCGGTATCGACAAGCAGGCGGTCGGCCAGTTCGCCGCCGAAATCCGCCAGTGGCGCAAGCCTGAGCCTTATAAGGGCAAGGGCATCAAGTACCGCGGCGAGTATGTCTTCCGCAAGGAAGGGAAGAAGAAGTAACATGGCCAAGCTCTCCCTGTTCGAACGCCGCCGCCGTAGGGTGCGGACCGCGCTCAAGAGCCGCGCCGGCGGCAAGCCGCGCCTGTCGGTGCACCGCACCGGCCGGCACATCTACGCGCAGATCATCAACGACGCCGACGGCAAGACCGTCGCCGCCGCCTCGACGCTCGGCGTCAAGGCGTCGGGTGCGAACGTCGATGCCGCTGCGCAGGTCGGCAAGGATGTCGCCGCCGCCGCCAAGAAAGCCGGCGTCACCGCCGTCGTGTTCGATCGCGGCGGTTACCTGTTTCATGGCCGCGTCAAAGCGCTGGCCGATGCCGCCCGCGAAGGCGGGCTGGAGTTCTGAGCATGGCTGACAAGAAAAAGACCGACGAGACTCCCGAAGTGGTCGAAACGCCCGAGATTGCGGCCGAGCAGCCGGCAGTCGAGGCCGCACCGGCCGAGGAAACTGCCGCGCCCGAAGCCGGGACGGTTGAAGCGGCTCCGGCCGAGCAGCCGGCAGCTGAAGCAGCTCCTGCTACGGAGGCCGAACCTGCCGTTGCGGCGGACACCCAGTCGACCGAGTCCGGCGACGCTGTCGAGCCGCGCGGCCCGCGCGAGGCTCGGGGCGGACGTGGTGGCGGCGCTGGTGGTGGTCGCGGTGGCGATCGCGGCGGGCGCGACGGCGGTCGTGGCCGCGGTCGTGGTGGTCGTGACGATCGTCGCGGCGGCCGTGACGACGATGGCGGCGAAGAGCTGATCGAGAAGCTGGTCCACATCAATCGCGTCTCGAAGACTGTGAAGGGCGGCAAACGCTTCGGCTTCGCGGCGCTGGTCGTCGTTGGCGATGGCAAGGGCCGCGTCGGCTTCGGCCACGGCAAAGCCCGCGAAGTGCCGGAAGCGATCAACAAGGCGACCGCCGCCGCCAAGAAGAAGATGATCCGCGTGCCCCTGAAGGAAGGCCGCACGCTGCATCACGACGGCAAGGGCCGCTTCGGCGCCGGCAAGGTCAACGTGCGCACCGCCCCCGCGGGTACCGGCATCATCGCCGGCGGCCCGATGCGCGCCGTGTTCGAGAGCCTGGGCGTCCACGATGTGGTCACCAAGTCGATCGGCACCTCCAACCCCTACAACATGATCCGCGCCACCTTCGACGCGCTGACCGACCAGACTTCGCCGAAGTCGGTCGCCCAGCGTCGCGGCAAGAAGGTCGCCGACCTGCTCGGCCGCGGTGGCGCCAGCGCTGCCGAGGCGGAAGCCGACGCTGCGGCGATCACGGAGTAATTCGAATGGCCAAGATCAAGCTCAAGCAGATCGGCTCGCCGATCCGCCGCCCGGAACACCAGAAGAAGACTCTGGTCGGCCTGGGCCTCGGCAAGATGCACCGCGTGGTCGAGGTGGAAGACACCCCGGAAGTGCGCGGCGCGATCGCCAAGCTTCCGCATATGGTGGAAGTGGTCGAGTAAGCCTTAATCCTATCAGCGCGACTTAAAGCGAAAGCGAGTGCACGACATGAAACTGAACGACATCCGCGACAACGCCGGCGCCCGCCACCGCAAGATGCGGGTCGGCCGCGGCATCGGCTCGGGCAAGGGCAAGACCGCCGGACGTGGCCAGAAGGGCCAGAAGAGCCGTTCGGGCGTGGCCGTGAAGGGCTTCGAGGGTGGCCAGATGCCGCTGCACATGCGCCTCCCGAAGCGCGGCTTCAACAACATCTTCGGCAAGGACTTTGCCGAGGTGAACCTGGGCATGGTGCAGAAGTTCATCGACGCCAAGAAGCTCGATGCCAAGGGCACAATCGATCATGACGCGCTCAAGGCCGCGGGCCTCGCTCGCGGAGGCAAGGACGGCGTGCGCTTGCTCGGCAAGGGCGAACTGACCGCCAAGGTGAGCTTCAAGGTCGCCGGCGCCAGCAAGGGCGCGATCGAGGCGGTCGAAAAGGCGGGCGGCAAGGTCGAAGTGATCGCTGCCGCGGTTCCCGAAGCAGAGAAAAAGCTCGCGCGGCGCGAAGCCAACACGGCCGCTCGCGCCGCGAAGACAGCCAAGTAAACGGGACAAGCGAGCTGGGCGGGGTTCCATGGACCTCGCCCGCTTCCTATATGTGCCGCTCGCAAGGCCCGAGCCGGAGGGGAGCCGGCGCCTAGACTAAGGCAACCGAAGACAATGGCATCACGCGCCGACAATCTCGCCAGCAACCTCAGCCTCGCGAACTTCTCGAAGGCGACCGAACTCAAGAACCGCATCTGGTTCACGGTCGGCGCATTGGTGGTGTTCCGCTTTCTCAGTTTCGTGCCGCTGCCGGGCGTCAACCCGCTGATCCTGGAATCGCTCTACAGCCAGACCAAGGGCGGCATCCTCGACCTGTTCAACACTTTCTCGGGCGGCAGCCTCGAGCGCATGAGCCTGATCGCGCTCGGCGTGATGCCCTACATCACCGCTTCGATCGTGATCCAACTGGCCGCCTCGCTCCATCCGTCGCTGATGGCGCTGAAGAAAGAAGGCGAGGCGGGCCGCAAGAAGCTCAACCAATACACCCGTTACGGCACCGTGCTGCTGTGCGCGATCCAGGGCTGGTTCCTCGCGGCCGGTCTGGAGGCTTACGGTGCGTCGAGCGGGCTGCAGGCGATCGTCAACCCGGGCTACGTGTTTCGGGTCACGGCGGTCGTGAACCTCATCGGCGGGACCATGTTCCTGTTGTGGCTGGGCGAGCAGATCACCAGTCGCGGGATCGGCAACGGGGTTTCGCTGATCATCATGGCCGGCATCATATCGCGCTTCCCGACCTTTGCCGCCAACCTGTTCGAAGGCGGCCGGACCGGATCCGTGAGCCCGTTCACCATCGTGGGCGTGATCGGCATGATCGTGGTGCTGATTCTGTTCATCTGTTTTATGGAGCGGGCCCAGCGCAGGCTGCTGATCCAGTATCCCAAGCGGGCGAGCGCCCATGGGATGATGCACGCCGACCGCAGCCACTTGCCGCTCAAGCTGAACACCGCCAACGTCATCCCGCCGATCTTCGCCAGCTCGCTGCTCTTGCTGCCGCTGACGATCAGCCAGTTCGCCGGTAACTCGGTCAGCACAGGCAGCGTGTTCTACAATGTGGTGCAGACCCTCAACACGCTTCTCCAGCGCGGCCATCCGCTCTACCTGGGGCTTTATTCGGCGGGCATCATCTTCTTCACGTTCTTCTATACGGCGGTCGTCTTCAACCCCGAGGAGACGGCCGAAAACCTGAAGAAGAACGGCGGCTTCATCCCCGGCATCCGCCCGGGCAAGAACACGGCGACCTATCTCGATTACGTGCTTACCCGCATCACCGTCGTCGGCGCCATCTACCTGACACTGGTGTGCGTGGTGCCGGAATGGATGGTGGCCCAAACCGGCATTCAGCTGTTTCTTGGCGGCACCAGCCTGCTGATCGTGGTCAACGTGACTGTGGATACGATCAGCCAGATTCAGTCGCATCTGCTGGCGCACCAGTATGGTGACCTGATCAAGAAGGCGAAATTGAAGGGGCGGCTGCGCTAACGCCAGTCCCAGGGAAGGAGAGGCCCCGGTGAACATCATTCTCCTCGGGCCTCCGGGCGCCGGCAAGGGAACCCAGGCCGCGCGCCTGGTCGAGCGGCACGGCATGCGCCAGCTATCGACCGGCGACATGCTGCGGGCTGCGGTGAAGTCGGAAACGCCGACCGGTCTCAGGGTCAAGGCGGTCATGGAAGCCGGGGAGCTGGTGTCCGACGAGATCGTCTCCGCTCTTATCTCGGACGAGCTCGTCGCCCTGCCGCAAACCGTTGGGTTGATCTTCGACGGCTATCCCCGAACCGCGGCCCAGGCAGCGCAACTCGACGAAATCCTCGCCAGGCACCACCGAAAGATCGATCGCGTTGTCGAGCTCGCGGTCGATGAAGATGCGCTTGTCGAGCGGATCACCGGCCGCTTCACCTGTGCGCATTGCGGCGCCGGCTATCATGATGTCTTCAAGCTGCCGCACAACGCGCATCGCGAGGAAGAGCCGCTGAAGTGCGACCATTGCGGCAGCACCGAATTCAAGCGGCGCCCCGACGATAACGAGCAGACGGTGCGTACGCGGATGGTCGAATACCGCGCGAAGACCGCGCCGATCCTGCCGCTTTACGAGGCGCGCGGGATCGTGAGCCGGGTCGACGGGATGGCGGATATCGACGAGGTGACCCGACAGATCGAGCAGGTTCTCGGCCTTTGATGGTGAGGGAGCTCGGGGGTTCCAAAGGCGCTGCGAGCGGAGATTTTGACCGCGCGGGCAAGAACGGTTATAAGGACCGCGACGGGTCGCAAGGATCGAGGCCAACGCGCGGCGCGAGGGGTTTCCTTCGCGCCCCTATCCGCTGTTGACGGCGCGGGCGAATCGCCCTAAGCGGCGCTCATTCGAGAAATCGGGATCGGTCCGGCAGGCGGCAGCCTCGTGCGCGCCCACCGGACTATTTGCCGTTTGGCGGCCCGCGACTCGAATGACGCGATGAGATAGAGGTGCCCGTCAAATGGCCAAGCCTCTGTGGAGCATGGAGAATTAAGTGGCTCGTATTGCCGGGGTGAACATCCCCACCAGCAAGCGCGTGATTGTCGCGCTGACCTACATTCACGGTATCGGCCCGACCACGGCGAAGAAGATCGCCGCCAAGCTGGGCATCGACGAATCCCGCCGGGTGCAGGACCTGACCGACCAGGAAGTGCTGCAGATCCGCGAAGCGATCGACGCCGACTACAAGGTCGAGGGCGACCTGCGGCGCGACACCGCGATGAACATCAAGCGGCTCATGGACCTGGCCTGCTATCGCGGCCTGCGCCATCGCAAGGGCTTGCCCGTACGCGGCCAGCGCACCCACACCAACGCCCGCACCCGCAAGGGCAAGGCCAAGCCCATCGCCGGCAAGAAGAAGTAAGGGAGCCGACGAACCATGGCTAAAGAACCCCAGCGCATTCGCCGTCGCGAGCGCAAGAACATCTCCAGCGGCGTCGCGCACGTGAACGCCAGCTTCAACAACACGATGATCACCATCACCGACGCGCAAGGCAACGCGATCAGCTGGTCGAGCGCGGGCATGATGGGCTTCAAGGGCAGCCGCAAGAGCACGCCCTATGCCGCCCAGGTCGCCGCCGACGATGCCGGCAAGAAAGCCGCCGAGCACGGCGTGCGCACCCTGGAAGTAGAGATCAAGGGCCCGGGTTCGGGCCGAGAATCTGCGCTGAGGGCCTTGCAAGCGGTCGGGTTCACCATCACATCCATTCGCGATGTGACGCCGATCCCGCACAACGGGGTGCGACCGTCCAAGCGCCGCCGCGTCTGATCGAACCTCGCGCGGTTCGCCGGAACCGCACAGAATTCGCATCGGCCGCGGCGCTCCCAGCGCTCCGCGGCCGATGCCGCCAGTGAAACACCTTTAGGGGAAGTCCATGTCCGTCAACACCAAGAACTGGCAGGAACTCAAGAAACCCAGCAGCCTCGAAGTCAAGGAAGGCGGCGACAAGCGTCGCAAGTCAACCTTCGTCGCCGAGCCGCTCGAGCGCGGTTACGGCCTGACGCTCGGCAACGCGCTGCGCCGCGTGCTCCTGTCGAGCCTGCAGGGCGCGGCGATCACCTCGATCAAGATCGAGAACGTGCTGCACGAGTTCTCCAGCCTCGCCGGCGTGCGGGAGGATGTCACCGACATCGTCCTCAACGTGAAGCAGATCGCGCTGAAGATGGAAGGCGAAGGCCCCAAGCGGCTGCAGCTTTCGGCGACCGGACCGGGCGAAGTCAAAGCCGGCGATATCGCGGTGTCGGGCGACATCGAGGTCATGAACAAGGACCTCGTGATCTGCCACCTCGACGAAGGCGCCACGCTCAACATGGAGCTCACCGCGGATAGCGGCAAGGGGTATGTCCCGGCCGTCGGTAACCGCCCGGTAGACGCACCAATTGGCCTCATTCCGGTCGACAGCCTTTACTCGCCGGTGCGGCAAGTCAGCTACAAGGTCGATAACGCCCGCGTCGGGCAGGAACTCGATTACGACAAGCTCAGCCTGACGATCGAGACCGACGGCACCGTCAGTCCCGAGGATGCGGTCGCCTATGCCGCACGCATCCTGCAGGACCAGCTGACCCTGTTCGTGCACTTCGAAGACGGCATTCCGCAGCCGTCGAGCCCGATGATCGGCATGGCGGTGAAGACCGAAGAGTCCGATGCCAACCAGCTCAACCGTTACCTGCTCAAGAAGGTCGACGAGCTCGAGCTGTCGGTTCGTTCGGCCAACTGTCTCAAGAACGACAACATCATCTACATCGGCGACCTGGTCCAGAAGACCGAAGCCGAGATGCTGCGCACGCCGAACTTCGGCCGCAAGTCGCTCAACGAGATCAAGGAAGTCCTCTCCAGCATGGGCCTGCGCCTAGGCATGGACATCCCCGGCTGGCCGCCCGAGAACATCGAGGAAATGGCCAAGAAGCTCGAGCAGGAACTGCTGGGCTGAGCCGCAGCGTCGTCACCCCGGCCTGAGCCGGGGCCCAGCGAGACAAAGTGCAAAGGGCCGCCCCGTTGGGCGGCCCTTTTCTTTGGTTCACGCAGAGTCCCAAAGGCACGAAAGGGCCTACGTCACGGGCCTCGCCCGCGCCACCTCTCCGGGGCAAGCTCGGGGAGGATTTGGCGCACATCAAACAGGAGACGAGCTCCCAGCGCTGGAGGGAAACAACGCCATCCGTTTTCGTTGCACTGACTGGACCGTGTGCAGCCAATCAGAGCCTTGAAATGTGTGAGCGCGTCCGATTCAATGATTTACTGGCCGACGGCAATTGAAGTCCGCATCGTTCTTGTATGATGCAGAAGGCGCCGATCGCGCGGTTTCTGTCGAGGAAGGGATAACATTTGATCACCTTAGCGATCATCAGTTGGTGTGGTTCGATATAGACACCGAAGACGCTGAAGTTGTCGAATTGGTGACCAAAAACCTCGGCGTACCCAAGGAGGCCCTGCGCGCGCGGAACGGGCGAACCCGACAGGGCGTGGCGGTTTATGAGAAACTCATCGCTTTCAATCTGACCCGAGCGGGCGTTTCCGACGACCCGATCACATTCATCGTGGGCGATCATTGGCTTATCACCGCTCATAAAGAAGCGGCAGCCTACTTTGAAGATTTTCGCGAACGCGACCGGGGGGAGTCCCTTCTGGGTCGGCTCACTCCACTCGCTCTCGCTGGGTCTCTGATCGACTGGCATCTCGAGGAGTTCCATCAGGAAGTGGAACGAATTCAGAAACGCCTTGATGAACTGGACAGTCAGATATTGCATCAACGTTCGAGAGAATCGCCGCTCGTTGAGCTTGCTAAATTGCGGCGGTCCACCGCGCGATTACGTTCACGGCTCGAGTGGCACCGGCCGTTGGTCCATGGAATGCTGCGGCCTGACTTTTACCCTGCGGCGAACGAGGCCCAAAGCGATTTCTTCCACACGCTCGAATCGCATTTCAATCGGGCGCAAGAAGCCCTGGACCGGACTCGGGACCTGGTGGTCGACAGCTTTGACCTGTACGCCACCCGAACGGCCCAAAACACCAACGACCTGGTTAGGGCATTGACGATTGTGACGGTCGCGATCGGCCTCTCCGCGGCATTGGCAGGCGTCTTTGGAATGAACTTCGACATACCCTTCTTCCATAGTGGAATCAGGGGGTTCTTGATCGTGACAGGGGCCATGATCGCGATGGCTCTCGCTCTGTTTTGGTTTGCACGCCTTCGGAATTGGCTTTGATGGCCGTTGGGATCTTGAGCTGCCCTCGGTCTTCTTTCTTCGACGAACGTCCGCTTTCCACCCTTGGCTGTCGGTCGGCACGCGACCCGTTGCGCACGTTAGATTGCCGGGTTGGAGCGGCGTGGGCCGCACGGGGGATTTTCTGCCGAGAATTGCCTAGGCACGTGCCGCCTTTCTATAGCACAAGGAAGCCCGGCGCGCGGCCACAAGGAGTTGAAGCAAGTGCGTTGTCCCCAATGTTCTGCGAACGTCTCCGCGCTCCGGGAATTTTGCCCGAAATGCGGAATAGCGATGGACCCTGGCATTCGCGGGAGCCTGCTTGGCGGACGTCGCGACCGCCCGACCGACGCCCGGAGGGATAACCGCAAGACGGTCCTGATCGGAGGCGCCGCCGCCATTCTGCTGGCGCTGGGCGTCGCGGGCCAGTTCGCCCGACTCTGGCCCAACCCGACGATCTCCATCGGCTCCGACGAACGTAACCAGGCCCGCGGGCCGGTCACGATCGAGGCGGATCAGTTGCAAAAGGCTTATCAGGACGACCCCGCAGCGGCAGCAAGGCGCTTCGGCAACCGCGAGATGGTGGTCAGCGGGGAATTTCTCCGGATCGTGCCGGACGGCTATGGCAGTCTCGATCTGCGCTTGAAGACCTCCAATCCGGAAGGTCCGCTCGGCGTCGACGTCGCGCAAGTGGCGATCGAGGACGCCAAACGGCTGCTTCCAGGTCAACGAGTAACCGTCAGTTGCCAACAAATGGGCTCAGGCGGCGACGAGCTCTGGTTGCAGGATTGCGCAATTCAGCAGACCGGCGACGCCGCGCGACCATCCTCGGCGGCGCCTCGGGCTCCCCAGGAAAAAGAAGAATAGGTGCCCAATTCTCGTCGGCCTTGTCTGCTTGCCACCGGTTCCTGGTTGCTCGCCTGCGCGCTGGACGAGGAGATCGCGGACTGGTCCCCCGCGCGGCGCGAACTGGAGTTCGCGAGCGGGGCGGTGGCGATGCTGTTTTCCGGCGCCAACCCGCAGGCCTTGCGCGGAGGTGGCATCTCGAAGGGCCGACGGAAGGATCGTTGACTTGACTTTCGAGCCGCATTCCGCTTTGGGCCGCGCTTCTCAAGAGGGCGACGGCGACGGCCCTGACAGTCGCCTGGACCGGGCTACCTGATACGGGCCCCTTACGAACGGAGTACTGACATGCGTCACGGACATGGCGGCCGCAAGCTGCAGCGCAAGAGCGGCCACCGTGCGGCCCTGCTGCGCAATCTCGCCGCGGCACTCATCAAGCACGAGCAGATCCAAACGACCACGCCCAAGGCGAAGGAACTGCGCCCCTACGTCGAGAAGCTGATTACGCTGGCCAAGCGCGGCGGTTTGTCGAATCGCCGCCTGGCGCACGCCCGGGTGATGGACGAGGCGCAGGAGAAGAAGCTGTTCGAGGTCCTGGCCGAGCGCTACTCGGCCCGCGAGGGCGGCTACACCCGCATCATCAAGGCCGGCATCCGCGCCAGCGACGCCGCGCCCATCGCAATTATCGAACTGGTCGACCGCGACGTCGACGCCAAGGGCCAGGACAGCGGCCCGGTGATGAACGAGGACACATTCGAGGAGGCCTGAGCCCCGCGAGCATCGAAATCGCCAAGGGCCGCCGATTGGCGGCCCTTTCTTTGTCTACCCGCGCCTGACGCGCCGGAAGCGCCCCCGCTTGTCGCGCCTGTAGTCCAGCCGTTTGGGCGTGGCGGTAAGCCAGATGCGCAAGCGGCCGAACCAGGAAAACGATCGCGTATCCGTTCCGCGACCGATGACGTCCTGCGGCTCTTCGGCCATGGCCAGGAGCCGGACGAACCAGACCAGCACGACGAGAAGCAGCGCCGGAATCGCCACCGCGACGCTCAACAGCAACGTCAAGTCATGCCCCCATGCCCCTTGTCATGTCGCTGCAGTGCCCCTCACCGCTGCTTGCCGAACGATCGTAAGTGACTGTTCGCCCTGGGTCACGGATTATCCGAGTGGCCATATTCCGCCCAAGGGCTGTTCATGTTGCAGCTTGGTTTGCTGAACGATCGCTGCAAGGCCAATTCAGGCTCGCCTCAGCGCAGTTCAGGCAAACCGTCAGTCATCAGGGGCAAAGCCCGCCCCGCCGAGACTGAAAGGTCAGGACCATGAAGACCCTTACCAAGACCCTCATCGGGACGATTGCCGCGGGCGCCGTGGCACTGGCTTCGGCCACGCCCGCCG
>Ga0105246_10000505_pt1 | contig 21244 bp, 24 predicted proteins | sample KBSM64metaG_FD_99694 | JGI IMG/M metagenome (GOLD analysis project Ga0105246, IMG submission 99694) | Miscanthus rhizosphere microbial communities from Kellogg Biological Station, Michigan, USA - KBS M6-4 metaG | ecosystem: Host-associated > Plants > Roots > Rhizosphere > Soil | place... | reverse complement strand
CGCCACCGGATCGACGCCGTGGAAAGCTTCGCAGCCGACGTCGCGCACGAGATCAAGAACCCGCTCGCCTCCTTGCGCAGCGCGATCGATTCGCTCGGCAAGGTGGAGGATGCGGAGCTGCGCAAGCAGTTGACGCAAGTCGCTGCGCACGACGTGCGCCGGATCGACCGCCTGGTAAGCGAGATCTCCGAAGCCAGCAGGATCGACGCCGAACTCAGCCGGGCGACGTTCGAGCCGGTCGATCTGGCCAAGCTGGTGGCGAACGTTATCGACCGGCGCCAAGCGCGGGGCGAGAACGGAACTTGCCGGATCGAGCTGACGCGGGAGCGCGGCTCGGCATTGGTGCTGGGAGTGCCGTTGCGGCTGGAACGGGCGATCGAGAACCTGGTCGACAACGCGGTCTCGTTCTCGCCCGATAACGGCACGATTGCCGTGCGGGTGGCGCGCCGCGACGACATGGTCGAAACCGAGGTGTGCGACCAAGGTCCAGGCATCCCGCCCGAGGCGCGCGAGAAGGTCTTCACCCGCTTCCATTCGCTGCGCCCCGAGGCGGAGGATTTCGGCAACCACAGCGGGCTGGGCCTGGCCATCGCCCGAACCATCGCCGAAGCGCACGACGGCACGCTGCTGGTAGCCGACTCCGAAGGAGGGATTGGGGCATGTCTGGTTCTGACGCTGCCGGCCGCGTGAGGACGACGGCGGTCGCCAACGTCAGCTGCATCGCCATCGGCGGGTGCGCGGTGCTGATCGAAGGCGCGCCGGGCAGCGGCAAATCGAGCCTGGCGCTGGCGCTGATCGATCGCGGCGCGGCGCTGGTCGGCGACGACGGGGTAACCCTCGAGGATCGCGACGGCCGGCTGTGGGCCTTGCCACCGCCGAACATCGCCGGCCTGATCGAGGCACGCAACGTGGGAATGCTCACGTTGCCGACCCTATCGGCTCCGCTCGCACTGGTGGTCCGGCTGGATCAGGCCGCCCCGCGCTTCATCGACCATGCCGAGCCGGTCGAGCGCGCCGGCCATGCCCTGCCGCAAATCGCCCTCGACCCGCGCAGTTCGATCCTCCCGCTGCTCGCCGAACATGCCCTGAAAACTTACGGCCTGAGCTGAGGCCTTCCCTTTCGCCGGCCGAACGCGCAAGAAAAACCCGTGCCGACCGACTCTGCTCCTCCGAACCGCCAGCGCCTTCTGCTGGTCACCGGCATGCTCGGGGCCGGCAAGACCACCGCACTGCATGAACTGGAAGACATCGGCTGGGAAGCGGTCGACAACTTCCCGATACGCTTGCTGGGGCGCCTGATTGGCGAAGGCGAGCGCGCCGAGGGCGAAGCGCCGCCGCTAGCGGTCGGCTTCGACTCGCGCACGCGCGGCTTCGCCCCCGACCGGGTGATCGAGCGGGTCAAACTGCTGAGCGCGCGCAACGATCTCGAGGTGACAACCCTGTTCCTCGATTGCTCGACCGCCGAGCTGCAGCGGCGGTTCGATGAGACCCGCCGACGCCATCACCTGGCGCAAGACGTGCCGGTCGACATCGGCATCGTCGCCGAGCGCGAACTGCTCGCCCCGCTACGGCGCTGGGCCGATGTGCTGATCGACACCACGCGCTTCTCATCGAACGAGCTGCGGCAGGTGATCCGCCAACATTTCGCCGGCCATGCGAACGGACATATGACCGTGACCGTATCGAGCTTCGGGTTCGCCCGCGGGGTGCCGCCGGCGGCCGACCTGGTGTTCGATATGCGCTTTCTCGACAACCCGCACTGGCAGCCAGAGCTGCGCGAGCTGACCGGGCTGGACGAGGCGGTCGGCGCCCACATCGCCAAGGATCCGGGTTTCGAGGCCAACTTCGAGCGGATTCGTGAGCTGCTGCTCGACCTGCTCCCGCGCTATTCCGCGCAGGGCAAGACTTACGTCAATATCGCCTTCGGCTGTACCGGAGGGAGACATCGCTCTGTTTTCATGACGGAAAGGATCGCCGCCACCTTGCGTGAGAGCGGGTTTTCGCCGACCGTCCTGCACCGCAACCTGGGATCGCGGGCGGCGGAGCTGATTGAGGGGTCGCATCAACCATGATTTGGGAGTATGGGGCGCCTCCCTATCGGCCGTTAGGCACGATCGAACGTTTCGAGAGTAATCTGACCACATGATCGGAATGATCCTGGTGACCCACGGCCGTCTGGCCGAGGAGTTCGTCCATGCCATGGAGCATGTCGTCGGCGAGCAGGCCGACGTCGCGACCATCTGCATCGGTCCCAACGACGACATGGAATTGCGCCGGCGCGAGATCGCCAACGCGATCAAGCGGGTCGATTCGGGCAAAGGCGCGGTGATCCTGACCGATCTGTTCGGCGGCACGCCCTCGAATCTGGCGATCTCGCTGCTCAAGGCCGGCAAGACCGAGGTGATCGCCGGGATCAACCTGCCGATGCTGATCCGCCTGGCGGGTGCGCGCAAGGATCTGGACCTAACCGCCGCGGTTGCCGCCGCGCGCGAGGCCGGGCGCAACTACATCACCGTCGCCTCGGAGTTCCTGGGACAGGACGCGTAACCTCGCATGAGCGCGGCCAGGCAGTCGGTCGAAATCGTCAACAAGCGTGGGCTGCACGCCCGGGCCAGCGCCAAGTTCGTCGGCGCCGCCGCACTGATGGACGGCACCAAGATCACGGTCACCAAGGACGGCAACAGTGCCGGCGGCACCTCGATCCTCGGCCTGATGATGCTGGGCGCGGCCAAGGGCGACACGATCGACATCGCCGTCGAGGGCGATGGCGCCGAGGCCCGGCTCGAAGAGCTCGTCGCACTCGTTGCCGGTAAATTCGGCGAGGACTAGCGTCCGATGCGCCGCACCATCACCGGGTTCTCTAATCCCACCGTCAAGCTGCTGCGGAGCTTGCGCGACAAAAAGCACCGCAAGCGCGAGGGCAGGTTCCTCGCCGAAGGGCTGCGGCTGCTGACCGACGCCCGTGAAAGCGGCCGGCTGCCCGAGATGCTAGTCACGGCCGACGTGCGCGACGAGCACCCCCTGCTCGCCGCGCTGATTTCGGCGGTCGAGGCGGAGGGCGGCGAGATCGTCGAAACCAGCCCGGACATTCTCTCGAAGATCACCGGCAAGGACAATCCGCAGGCGGTGCTCGGGGTATTTCCCGAGTTCGACACCTCGCTGACGGCACTCGATCGCCATGCCGCGCCGATCTGGCTGGTGGCGCAGGCGCTGCGCGATCCCGGCAACCTTGGCACCATGCTGCGCACCGGCGACGCTGTCGGCGCCGGCGGACTGATCCTGATCGACGAATGCGCCGACCCGTTCAGCGCCGAAGCCGTGCGAGCCAGCATGGGCGCGGTGTTCACGCAAGCGATCGCCCAAACGCCGTGGAGCGAGTTCGTCACATGGCTGCGGCAGGGAGAGGGCCAGTTGGTCGCTGCGTCCTTGCGCGACGCGGTGCCTTATCGCGGCGCGCCGTACGGGGCGCCCTGTTTCATCTTAGTCGGCAACGAGTCTCGCGGCTTGCCGGAAGAATACGAAGCGGCTTGCGACCTCAGGGTCACGCTGCCGATGCGCGGGCGCGCCGACAGCCTCAACGCGGCGATCGCGGGTGCCGTACTGTCCTATGAAGTGCTGGCGGCGTTCGAGAAGAAGTAGCGGGACCCCGGGTCGAGCCCGGGGTGACGAAAAATTGAGGTCGCTTTTCTTCCTTCGTCACCCCGGACTTGATCCGGGGTCCCGCTTTGGTTCTCAGTCCCCCGCCACCAGGCTGACGACGCTCCACTTGCCGTTGCGGCGGCTGGCCAGCAGGCGATAATCGAGCAGGCTGCGCAGTTTGTCAGTGGCGACGTAGCCCTTGGTTCCGTCGGTGGTGGCGACGTGCTGGAACGGGTCGTCGGGCTTGAGCGCGGTGAGTGTTACCACGTCCCACGAAATCGTCTCGAGCGGCTGGCCCTTGGCGTCCGGTGCGGCAAGCAGCGGCACCTTCTCGCCGACGACCAGCATTCCGTTCGTCTGGTCGACCTTGTCGATGTGCTGTTCGAAGTACCAGGGAATGGTCAGGCCGCCCTGCTGGTTGGCGGCGCAGCCGAGCGCGAGCAGCTGATCGAGCTCGTCCCACAGGGTGCCGTCCTTGGCCGTGAGCTGCTTCTTCAGCTCGGCACGGCCGGTACCGCCGCCGAAATCGAGCTTCACGTCTTCGGCGGCGAGCGCGACCAGCGCGTTCGCATCGCGGGCCATCACCGCCTCGGCGAGCTTTTCGCGGAATCCCTCGGCGCCCGGCAGATCGCCGCAAGTGTCGCGCGGAGCGTAGGCTCCCTCAGCCAAAGGCGCGGGGTCGGGCTTCTTGGCGCCGACCAGCTCCGAAGCCGATTGGGCGAGCTTGTCGGAAGGCGCCTTGTGGCGATTGCATGCGGCCGTCGCCAGCAGCAGCGGCACTAACGCAATCGAGGTCCACAGCCGCACAGTCATTCGCTCTCGCCAGTCTCCTCGACCTGCGTCCCGGCCACCAGGCGGACGGGCGCGGGTTCTTCGCTGTCGCTTCCTGTATAGCGCGGGGCGCTTTCGACAAGGGGGACCTCGGGAATTTCGGCCTTGCCGATATCTACTCCCTTTTCCGCCAGCCGCTTGCCGGAGGAAAGGACATTCCTCTCAAAGCTGCCGACGAACTTGTTGTAATTGTTGACCGCCGTTTCAAGCCCGCCGCCGACGCGCTTGAGATGTTCGGCGGCGGTGCGCAAGCGCTCGTAGAGTTCCGCGCCCATCCGGCCGATCTCCTGCGCCTCGCGCGCCAGGCCGTCCTGCCGCCAGACTTGCGCCACGGTGCGGCAAATCGCCACGAGGTTGGTCGGCGTCGCCAGCAGCACGCGCTTTTCGAACGCGAAGTCCCACAGTTCGGGGTCGGCTTCGAGCGCGGCGGCGACGAAATGCTCGCCGGGAACGAACATCACCACGTAGTCCGGCGCGTCCTCGAACTGGCTCTGGTAGCTCTTTGTGCCGAGCGTCTGGACATGGCCGCGCATCGATTTGGCGTGCAGCGCCAGGTGACGCTTGCGCTCGTCCTCGTCGTCGGCCTCGAAAGCGGCCTGGTAGGCGTTGAGCGAGACCTTGGCGTCGATCACCAGCTTCTTCTGCCCGGGTACGTTGACGATGGCATCGGGGCGCAGCCGGCCTTCTTCGGTGTCAAGCGAGTGTTCGAGATGGAAATCCGTGTGCTCGGCCAGGCCGCACTGCTCGAGCACGTTCTGCAGCGCCCGCTCCCCCCAGCGCCCGCGGGCCTTGGGCGCATTGGTCAGCGAATTGCCGAGACGCGCGGCTTCCTGGCGGATCGCTTCCTGTCCGGCGCGCATGTTCTCGATCAAGCCGGTCAGCTGGCCGAAGCTGTCGACCCGCTTGGCTTCGAGGTTGGCGACTTGCTCCTCGTAGCTCTTGAGGCGCTGGTGGACCGGATCGAGCAGCGATTTGACCGCTTCCTTGTTCGCCTGCTCGGCATGGCCGAAACGCTCGGCGGCGGCCTTGAGGAACTGATCCTGCGCCTTCGACAGCACTTCGCCGCCCGCCGCCTTGAACTGCGCCAGCAAGTGCTCGCGCGCCTCGTTCAGCTGCTGGATCTGCTTGTCGAAGTTCTCGGCATTGGCCTTCAGCGTGGCGAGCTCGATCCGTGCATCGCCAAGCTCGGCGACCGCCCGCCTGAATTCCTCCTCGCGCTCCGCGTGACGGGCTTTCCAGTCGGCGACCGGGCGCGAACCCATGAACCAGCCGAGCAGCGCGCCGCCCGCGAGCGCGACGAGGATGAGGATGACGGCGGTGGTATCCATGCGAGCGGCCCTTGTGGAACGAAGCGCGAACCTATCGAGCCGCGACTCCCGAGACAAGGGCACGGGTTCGATCCTCCCCATTTTCGCGCCAGCGCAAATGGGGAGGTGGCAGACGCGAAGCGGCTGACGGAGGGGTAACCGCGTGCGGGCGCTTGTGCGCCCGGCTGCGGCGGATGGCCTGCCCCAGCAGGCCATTGATTCCGCCTCGCCCCCTCCACCACCCGCTACGCGGGCGGTCCCCCTCCCCGTTTGCCGCTTCGCGGAAAGCAGGGAGGATCTTGCCCCACCAGAATCACCCTTGAGATTCGCCCCCGGCCGATTGTATGGGGTGCTGACAATTTCGGACTCGCGAAAATTTCGCGTAAGTGAAACGAATCGCGCCCACACCGGAGAGGACTCGCTCGAATGCCCACCGATATCGAAGTCGCCCGCGCAGCCACGATGAAGCCGATTACCGAGATCGGTGCCCGGCTCGGCATTCCGGACGAATCGCTCGAACCGTACGGCCGGTTCAAGGCCAAGATCGCGATGGACTGGATTCGGCAGCAGGACGGCAAGCCCGACGGCAAGCTGGTCCTCGTCACCGCGATCAACCCGACCCCGGCGGGCGAAGGCAAGACCACGACCTCGGTCGGCCTGACGGACGGGCTCAACCGCATCGGCAAAAACGCAGCGGTGTGCCTGCGCGAGCCTTCGCTCGGACCCTCGTTCGGGATGAAGGGCGGCGCGGCCGGGGGCGGCTATGCCCAGGTCGTGCCGATGGAAGACATCAACCTCCACTTCACCGGCGATTTCCACGCGATCACCAGCGCGCACAACCTGCTGTCCGCGATGATCGACAATCACATCTACTGGGGCAACGCGCTGGAGATCGACACCCGGCGGGTCACCTGGCGCCGCGTGCTCGACATGAACGACCGCGCGCTGCGCCAGGTCGTGGTCTCGCTCGGCGGGGTCTCCAACGGCTATCCGCGTGAGGCCGGGTTCGACATCACGGTCGCATCCGAGATCATGGCGATCCTGTGCCTCGCCACCTCGATCGAGGATCTCGAGGAATCGATCGGCAACATCATCATCGGCTATCGTCGTGACAAGACCGCGGTGCGCGCGCGCGACCTCAAGGCCCACGGGGCGATGACGGTGCTGCTCAAGAGCGCAATCCAGCCGAACCTGGTGCAGACGCTGGAGAACAACCCGGCCTTCATCCACGGTGGCCCGTTCGCCAATATCGCCCACGGCTGCAACTCGGTCACCGCGACCAAGACCGCTCTCAAGCTGGTGGACTATGTGGTCACCGAGGCCGGCTTCGGCGCCGATCTGGGCGCGGAGAAGTTCTTCGACATCAAGTGCCGCAAGGCCGGCCTCAAGCCTTCCGCCTGCGTGATCGTCGCCACCGTGCGCGCGCTCAAGATGAACGGCGGCGTGGCCAAGGGTGAGCTCGGCAAGGAAGACGCCGCCGCGGTCAAGAAGGGCGTGGTCAACCTGTTGCGCCACATCGAGAACGTGCGCCAGTTCGGCGTGCCGGCGGTGGTGGCGATCAATCACTTCGTGACCGACACCGACGCCGAGATCGCGGTCATCCGCGAGGCTGTCGCCAAGGCCGGCACCGAGGCCATTGTCTGCACCCATTGGGCGAATGGTGGCGCCGGGACCGAGGAATTGGCCGGCAAGGTGGTCGAAATCGTCGAAAGCGGCGCCGCGCAGTTCGCCCCCCTCTATCCGGCCGAAATGTCGCTGTTCGAGAAGATCAACACCATCGCCACCCGCATCTACCGCGCCGACGAGGCGATCGCCGACCAGTCGGTTCGCAACCAGCTCAAGGCGTGGGAGGAAGCCGGCTTCGGCAATCTGCCGGTGTGCATGGCCAAGACGCAGTACAGCTTCACCACTGATCCGACCAAACTCGGCGCGCCAACGCACCACTCGGTGCCGGTGCGCGAAGTACGCCTGGCCGCTGGTGCCGGTTTTGTCGTCGCCATCTGCGGCGACATCATGACCATGCCCGGCCTGCCCAAGGTGCCGAGCGCGGAGGCGATCCACCTCGACGAGAATGGGCAGATCGAAGGGCTGTTCTAAGCTCTCCAGGTCTTTCCAGCTACAGCAGCCGCCGTTCCGCAAGGAGCGGCGGCCTTGCCATGCCCTGGTCCGAGATATTGGCCAATTCGTTGCCCCTCACCGAACGTTAATGATAACACGGCGATAAGGCCGGACAGTCCTGTCGCCTGGGGGCTAAGGAACGGATAGGGAAAACAGAGGTTTGCAAATCATGTCGCTCGCCCACGCACGCCGCTTGGTGGTTCTGCTGCCGCTGGCGCTCTCGATGGTGGTCTCCCACCCGGCGCTCGCCAAACGCAAGGCCCCGCCTGCCGCACCGGTTCACGTGCCCACCTTCCAGGAACAGCTCGTGTCGCGTTCGACCGGTGAGCTGGGCACGTTTTACGCCTATCGCAGCGAGCCGCTGTGGATTCACGCCGACGGCACGATCGATCCTGCCGCGCTCGAGCTCGTCAAGCTGATCCAGACGGCGGACGCCGACGGGCTCGATCCCGCGACGCTCCATGCCCCCGAGCTTGCCCAGGCGGTGAGCGTGGCGCAAACCACACGCACTCCCGCGGCCCTGGCCGATGCCGAAGTCATGCTTTCGCGCGCTTTCACCGAATACGTCGCGGCGCTGCGGCAGCCAGGGCACGCCGCCATGACTTACGAGGCGGTCACGCTGCGCCCGCACACGCTCGGCGCCTACTACACGTTGTCAGAAGCGGCCAAGGCACCCTCGCTGGCCGACTACGTGCGCGACATGCGTTGGATGCATCCGCTTTACACCCAGTTGCGGCGGGTGGTCGCGGCCGGCAATCTCGACGCCTCGGAACGCCTCGTGGCCATCGCCAACCTCGTGCGCCTGCGCGACATTCCAGCGCATCCGGCCGACCGATACGTCCTGATCGACGCCGCCAACGCCACGCTGTCGATGTACGAAGGCGATCAGGTGGTCGACACGATGAAGGTGATCGTCGGCAAGGCCGTGACGCAAACGCCGATCTACGCCGGCTACCTGCGTTATGCCGTCACCAACCCTTACTGGAACGTGCCCGATAATCTGGTGCGCAGCCTGATCGCCAAGAACATGCTGGCGCAGGGCCCGGCCTACATGAAGCGCCAGGGCTATGAGGTGGTCGATGGTTGGGAGCCGGGCGCCGCCGTGCTCAGTCCGACTTCGCTGGACTGGCACGCCGTGCAACGCGGCGATATCGACCCGCACGTTCGCCAGCTGCCTTCGGTGTTCAACTCGATGGGCAAGGTGAAATACGAATTCCCCAACGTTTACGGCATCTATCTCCACGATACGCCCGAGAAGGACTTGATGGAGAAAGACGTGCGCCAGCTCAGCAACGGCTGCATCCGGCTGGAAGATGCCGGTCGCCTCGGTCGCTGGCTGATGGGCGCCGACTTCGCGCTTTCTTCCAAGGGGGATCCCGAGCAGAGGGTCGACCTGCCAAAGCCGGTGCCGATCTACATCACTTACCTGACGGCCAGGCCCGACGGCGACCGGATCGCGGTGAGCAGCGATCCTTACGCGCACGATCAGCAGACGCTCGCCGCGTTGAACTGACCTTTTCGGAACCAACCCGCGACTGCCGCGCTCCTTCCGCAAGGAAGGACGTGCGATGTCGATCGAGAAGATGATTTCCGAGCACCCCGATGTGGACGCCGATTACAACGAGGCGCTAGGCAAGGCGGTCAAGCACGCCATGTACTGTGCGGCGATCTGCAATTCGTGCGCCGACGCCTGCTCGGCCGAACCGATGGACATGCGCCAATGCATCCGCGTGTGCATGGACTGCTCGGACGTGTGCGAAGCGACCTATCGCGTCGCCACCCGCCGCACCGGCGATAACCGGCAGCTGATCCGCACGATGCTCGCCACCTGCGTCCACGCTTGCGAAATCTGCGAAACGGAATGCGCCAGACATGACAACGCCCACTGCCGCCGCGGCGCGCAGATGTGCCGCGAATGCGCCGAAGACTGCCGCCAGGCGCTCGTTACGCTGAACGAGGAAGTGCACGAGGCGGCCTAGACGGCGTTCAGTCGGCTTTTGCCGGCTCGAACAGTTCGACGACATTGCCGGATGGGTCTTCCAGCAGAATCTGGCGGCCGCCGGGCCCGCTCGCGACGTCGCCGCGGAAGGTTGCGCCCTTCCCCTCGAGATCGTCGATCGTGCCGTCGAGGTCATTGATCTCGATCGAGAAGCGATTCCATCCGCCCGGCGCAGGATTGCCACCAGCCTTGCCCGCGCTGCCTTGCCCCGGGACATTCAGGTAAAGCGTGAGGCCATCGCGCGAGAGCGCCGCGAACTGGTGCGGCACCTCCATGTCGACCTTGAATGACAGCAGGTCGCGATAGAACTCAACCGCCGGCGCGATATCGGAAACTATGTAGCGGACGGCGGGCATGGCGCTTTCCTCGCTGTTGCGAGAGAAATGACCATCGGCGGATTTAGTGCCCTCAGGCGGCCTTGCGCAGCTTTTCGAGCTTCTTCAGCGCCATCGAACGCCTGAGGCGGCTGAGGTGATCGATGAACAGGATGCCTTCGAGGTGGTCCATCTCATGCTGGATGCACGTGGCCAGCATTCCCTCCATGTCCTCCTCGTGGACCTTGCCCTGAAGGTCCTGCCAGCGGACACGGCAGGCTTTCGGGCGGTCGACGTCGGCGTATATCTCCGGGACCGAGAGGCAGCCTTCCTGATAGGTCGACAATTCCTCGGCCGGCGCAAGAATCTCCGGATTCACGAACACGCGCGGCTCTTTCTTGAGCGGCTGGTGCGTGTGAGGATGATCGCCGTGCGCGGTGCATTCCTCGGGCTCGGCGTCCGGGTCCTCGGGCTGCAGGTCGATCACCAGCAGCCGGATCGGCTCGCCGACCTGGATCGCCGCGAGGCCGATGCCGTTGTTGGCGTACATCGTCTCGAACATGTCGTCGGCGAGCGCCTTCAAGGCGTCGTCGAACACCTCGACGGGCTTGGATACTGTCTTCAGCCGGGGGTCCGGCACTTCGAGGATTTCACGGATAGCCATATGGGCCGCAAATAAGCATTTTGCGCCGTAACGACAAGTGAACGCGCGGAACCGGGCGCGCCTCGCGTGGATTATCCCATGCGAAGGAGCACGCCATGGCCGACAGCACGCAAACCATTGTCGATCTCGAAACGAGATTCTGGAAGGCGCTGGTCGAGAAGGATACCGCCCAGGCGGCGGGAATGATCGCCGACGAGTGCCTGGTCACCGGCCCGAACGGGGCCATGCGCATCGACCCGAACAAGTATACGCAGATGATGCGTGACGGGCAGTGGACGCTCGACACTTTCGAGTTCAGCGATCTGAAGGTGATCTTTCCCGCCGAGGATACCGCTGTGGTCGCCTACAAGGTCCACCAGAAAGGCGAGCTCAAGGGCCGGCCGATGGACCTGCAATGCGCCGACAGCACCGCCTGGGTGAAGGATGGCCGCGAGTGGAAATGCGCGTTGCACACCGAGACGATTCTCGAGCAGGCCTAGTCGGGCCGATTGAGAAACATGCAGGCGAACGCGAGCAGGCTCGCCGCGCCGGCAATCGGCAGCCACCACCTGAAGAACTGCCAGTAAAGCTGCGGCGTGTAGGCGCCGCTTTCGCCGACATAGATGCCGAGCGGGTTGCGGTCGGCGAGGTCGGCCGCCATCCACAGCGAGGGGATCGCCGAGGCCACCAGCGCGAACAGCCAGCCGCCGACGATCCAGCTGCGTTTCATCCCACCGGCCTGCGTGCCCTGAGCGCCTGCGCGAGCGTGCCTTCGTCGAGGTAATCGAGCTCGCCGCCGACCGGCAGGCCGTGGGCCAGCTGGGTAATGCGCACCGGATAGGCTTCGAGCCGTTCGGCGAGGTAGTGCGCGGTGGTCTGGCCTTCGAGCGTGGCGTTCATCGCCAGCACGACCTCGTCGATCCCGCCTTGCGCCACGCGCCCGATCAGCTTGCCGATGCTGAGGTCTTCGGGGCGGATGCCTTCGAGCGCCGACAGTCGCCCGCCGAGCACGTGATAGCGGCCGCTGAACAGTTTCGCCCGGTCCAGAGCCCACAAGTCGGCGACATCCTCGACCACGCACAACTGGCGGGCGTCGCGCCGCGGATCGGCGCACACGCCGCACGGATCGCGCGTGTCGACATTGCCGCAGATGTGGCACTCGACGAGCGTGTCCTGCACCGCGGTGAGCGCCTGGAGCAACTGACCCAGCGCCGTCTCGCGCCGTTTGACCAGCCACAACACCGCGCGCCGCGCCGAACGCGGACCGAGGCCCGGAAGGCGGGCCAGCGCGGCGCTGAGCGTCTCGATCTCTTGCGATGCCATGGGCCGGCAGATAGGGCCATGCCGGGCGCTTAGGAAGGGTGGCAATGCGGATCGTCTTCATGGGCACGCCCGAGTTCGCGGTGCCGACCCTGCTCGCGCTGCATGAGGCGGGGCACGAGATTGCCGCCGCGTACACTCAACCGCCTCGGCCTGCCGGACGCGGAAAGGCGGACCGCAAGTCGCCGGTCCAGCTTGCCGCGGAAGAGTTGGGGATCGAGGTCCGTCACCCGACCACCTTGCGCGATCTCGAAGCCGAGGCCGATTTCCTGGCACTCGAGCCCGAGCTGGCAGTGGTCGTCGCCTACGGCCTGATCCTGCCGACGCCGATCCTCGAAGGGCCCAAACGCGGCTGCCTCAACGTCCACGCCAGCCTGCTGCCGCGCTGGCGCGGGGCGGCACCGATCCAGCGGGCGATCCTTGCCGGCGATAACGTCACCGGTGTCACCATCATGCGGATGGAGGAAGGGCTCGACACCGGGCCGATGCTGGCCACAGCGCGCGTGCAGGTCGAGGACAAGACCAGCGGCGAGTTGCATGCCGAGCTGGCCGAAATCGGCGCGCGGCTGCTGGTCGATACCCTCGCCCAGCTCGACCAGCTCAAACCGGAGCCGCAGCCCGTTCTCGGCGCCACTTACGCCGCCAAGATCGACAAGGCCGAAGCGCGGATCGACTGGTCAAAGCCCGCCGAACTGATCGAGCGCGAAGTGCGCGCCTTCGCCCCCTTTCCCGGCTCGTGGTTCGAACTGGACGGCGAACGGATCAAGGTCCTCCGCGCGCGCACCATCGGCGTGAACGGCGCGGACGGCACCGTGCTTGACGGTGAGCTGACCATCGCCTGCGGCCAGGCGGCTATCCGTCTGCTCACGGTCCAGCGCGCAGGCAGGCCGGCGATGGCGGCGGAGGACTTCCTGCGCGGCAGGCCCGTGCCGGTGGGCACGGTGTTGCGGTGATTCACCCACACTCGTCATTGCGAGGAGCCGAAGGCGACGCGGCAATCCAGGGCGTCACGCACAACCGCTCTGGATTGCTTCGCTTCGCTCGCAATGACGAAGGAAAAGGCGAATGACCCGCTTCGCGCTCACCCTCGAATTCGACGGCGGCCCGTTCATGGGATTGCAGCGGCAGGATCATGGGCCGAGCGTGCAGCAGGCGATCGAAACGGCGGTCCACGCTGTCACTGGGGAAACGGTGACGATGCACTCGGCCGGGCGGACCGACAGCGGCGTGCACGCGCTGGCGATGCGCAGCCATGTCGATGTTGCCAAGGCGATCGAGCCGTTCCGGCTGATGGAGGCGCTCAACGCGCATTTGCGACCCGATCCCATCGCGGTGCTAGCCTGCGAGGTGAAGCCCGACGATTGGCACGCGCGCTTCTCGTGCCTGGGCCGCGCCTACGAATACCGCATCGTCAACCGCCGCGCGCCCCTGACGCTGGAGCGCGGGCGGGCCTGGCACATCGCCCGCGAGCTGGACGCCGAGGCGATGCACCGGGCGGCGCAGATGCTCGTCGGGCGGCACGACTTCACGACTTTCCGCTCCGCCCATTGCCAGGCGAACGATCCGGTCAAAACGCTCGACCGGCTGGACGTGCGGCGTGAGGACGAACGAGTGATCGTCGAAGCCGCCGCGCGCAGCTTCCTGCATCACCAGGTCCGTTCGATGGTCGGCACGCTGGCGCTGGTCGGCCAGGGACAATGGCGCGAGGGACAAGTGGCAGAGGCGCTGGCCGCAAAGGACCGCGCCGCCCTCGGCCTCAACGCTCCGGCGGAGGGCCTGTACTTCGTCCGAGCAGTCTATCCGGGGGCGGCGTAACCCGCGGCGTCGGCGCCGGCGTGGGCGTCGGCAGCCTGCCGCTCGGCTGCACCCGGAAACCGTTCTGATCGATGCCGACGGTGACCGGCACGCCGTTGATCTGGGTGGTGATCGTTGCACCGTCGTCGTTGATCTGCAGGTTCGACTCGCCGTCGCCGAGCGGGATATCGCCCAGGCCGGAGACGTCCTGCGGCTGAACCGGCCCCTCTGGGTTCGGCAAGGGGGTCGGTCGCACCGGTTTCGGCTCCGGGGCGATCTTCAGCGCCTGGACCATGAAATCATGCCAGATCTGCGCCGGCACGCTGCCGCCGTGGACGCCCTTCAGCGGGGTGTTGTCGTCGTTGCCGATCCACACCCCCACCACCAGGTCGCCGGCGTAGCCGACGAACAGCGCGTCGCGGTTGTCCTGGGTGGTGCCGGTCTTGCCGAAGCTCGGCACCGGCAGCTTGGCCGCGCGGCCGGTACCCTGGCTGAGCGTGCGCGCCAGCAGTTGCTCGATCTCGTCGTGCTCGGTGGCCGACAGGCGGTGGCGGGCGGCGAACATCCAGTCGAACCAGCCTTCCGCTTCCGCCGGGGTCGCGCGCGGCTCCACCGGAAACCTGTTGGCCGCGACGCCCGCATAAGCGCTGGTCAGCTCCAGCAGCGTCATCGTCGAGGTGCCGAGCGCCAGGCTCGGATCGCCGTGCGCCAGCGGCGAGGTCACGCCGAGCTTGCGCGCCTCACCGATCACCGCGTCGTCGCCCACGGTCTGCAGCAGGCGCACCGCGGCGACGTTGCTCGAGCGGGCGAACGCGTCCGCCAGCGTGATCTCGTCCGAATAATTGCCGCTGGCGTTCTTCGGCCGGTATGAGCCTTGCTGGAACTCGCTGTTGGCGATCTTGCTGTCCGGCGTCATCCCCTTCTCGAACGCGGGGAGATAGACGAACAGCTTGAAGGTTGAGCCCGGCTGCCGGCGCGCCTGCGTGGCGCGGTTGAACGGCGACTTCTCGTAATCCTTGCCGCCGACCATCGCCACGACTTCGCCGTTCGGGTGCATCGCCACCAGCGCAACTTGCGCCGAGCCGAGCGGCGCGCGTTCGATCACCTTGCGGGCGATGCCCTGCAGGCGCGAATCGAGCGTGGTTCGCAGCGTCTCGCGCGAATAGCCCACGTCGCTGAGCTGGCGCGCCTGCGGCAGCGCCCAGTCGGCGAAATAGGTTCCGGTCGGCAAGTCGTTATTGGGCCGCACGTCGAGCTGCGGCGTGGGCACCTTGCGCGATTGAGCAGGGGTCATGTACCCGGCGGCGACCTCGGCCGAGAGCACCGTCCGCATCCGCTGGCTCGCCAGCTTGAAGTTATCGGTCGGCGCATAGCGCGAGGGCGCCTGCAGGAGCCCGGCGAGCATCGCCGCCTGCCCCGGTGTCAGATTCTCGGGCTGGCGATAGAAGTAATGCAGCGAGGCGGCGCGCAGGCCATAGGTGTTATCGCCGAAATAGGCGTTCGACAGGTAGCGTTCGAGGATCTCGTCCTTGGTCAGCCAGGCCTCGAGCCAGAAGGCAATCAGCGCCTCGCGCGCCTTGCGGCCGAGCGTCTGCTTGGGCGAGAGGAACGTGAACTTGGCGAGCTGCTGGGTGATCGTGCTCCCGCCCTGAGTGCGCCCGGTGGTGAGATCGCTCCAGGCGGCGCGGGCGATGCCGCGCGGGTCCACGCCCCAATGGCTGTAGAAGCGCCGGTCCTCGATGGCGATGAACGCGTGGACCACATGCGGCGGCAGCTGGGCGACCGAGACCGGCTTATCGACGATCGCCCCGTTGCGCGCGATCGGTGTGCCGTCGGCGGCGAGCAGCGTGATTTCCGGCGGCGCGATCGGCTGCAGCGACTTCGACAGCGGCGCGGTGATCGCCAACCACAGCACGATCAGGATGAACAGGCCGAAGAACGCCGCGATCCCACGGCTGATCCACCACCAGCGGCCATGCTTCTTCTTCTCTGGCTCCGCAGAGGCTTCGGGCGCGGTTTTTGGGGGCGACTCTGGCGGCTGGGTCGCGCCGAGATAGCGATCGATCTGCTCGAGCCGCGCGGCCCAGCGGTCACCCGGCGCGTCCTGCAGCGCGTAGAACGTCGGCTCGCCGGCATCCTCGATGCCCGCGCGGTTGCCGTTTGGTTTGCCGAAACCCCAGACCATTCGCACCCAGACTGTTTTAACCGCCTAACACAGTTTGGCGAGAGCGGATCAGAAATCAACCCCAAGCGCGGCGAAGGCGTGAAAGCTGCTGCCGCCGCCGTCGGTCCACGTCGGCCCGCCCGAGGCGAGCAGACGCAGTGGACCCTTGAGGTCGACAATGGCACCTACTGCCGCGCTAGTCGATGCGCGCCCACCCATCGTGTCGGCACCTTGCCGGTTAACTTCCCCGCCGAGTTGCAACCGTTTTCCGAACTGGTGAGTCAGCGCCACACCGCCTGTCCAGTAATCGCGATTGCCTGAACCCGGATTGACCATGTATCCGCCCCCGCCGAACAGACTGGTCCCGCCGGCGAAATCCTTCCCCATCCATAGAGGGAAGAAGAAGCGGGTCCGCTCAAGGGTCGCAAGGCTCGACGTCGGCAGGATGGCCTTCGGGAAGATCGCCGCAGAAAAGCCGGCGCGCTCGTCATTCAGGAAACGGTATTTCGCTCCGAGCTCGACGTCGCCGGTGCCACTGCGCCAGCCGCTGCCGGAGGCGTGCGAGAAGCTGAGCGGCAGCGTTGCCGACACCTGGACATCTTTCAGCGGGCCGTAATTGAGCTCGATCCCGGTGTCGTCGTCGATCGCCGAGCCGCTACCGCCACCTGTTGTGAACAGGTAAATTTCCCAGTGGCCGAAGTCCGTCGGTGCGGGATCGTTCGTGTTGTAAGGTGGCCCGGCCACGGCCGGTGTGGGCGCGCCCGCCAGGCAGACGGCTACTGCCGCCCAGGCTGCTTTCACGCGCGCACTTCCTTCGCCTTTTGCGGCACGAGCAGCAACCCGATCGCCAATGCGATAAGCAACAGTCCGACAAGCAGAAAGCGATCGATTCCAAAGCCGCCGGCCGAGACCGGCTTGTCGAAAAGATTGCCGAACACTGCCCCGAACGGCCGCGTGAGGACGAAAGCCGCCCAGAACAGGATCACGGGGTTAAGAGCGCGGTAGAAATACAGCGCGGCAACGATCGCGAGCGCGATGCTGAAGAAGATCGTCGAACCGCCATAGCCGAGCCCCGCGGTGTCGGCGAACCAATCCCCGAGGGCCGTGCCGAGCGTCTGAGAGAAGGTTATCGTCAGCCAATAGTGCATCTCCGTCCTGCGGCTGACGATCACATCCGACGAAAGCCGCCCGGCATCAATCTTCCACGCAACCAGCGAGGCGATGACCAGCGCGAAAAGCAGCAGCGATCCGCCGGTGTAGCCTATGCCGAGCGAGCGGTCGGCAAAGTCCGCCAGCGTCGTGCCCGCCGTCGTGGATGCGACGATGGTCGCCCAATAGAGCGCCGGATGAAATCGCTTGGCGCCGATCTGGAATACAGTGAAGCCGCCGAAGACCGCGAACAGCAGGATCGTAGCCTGAAGGTACCCGAGTCCCAGGTTCATACTCAGGAGGTTGCCGCCAATCTCACCCACGGTGGTGGCGATCAGCTTGATAATCCAGAAGCCGAGCGTCGCCGCGGGCACCTTGCTAAGTGCGTAGGCGCCGGAATCGGGTTTCTCGGCCATTATCGTTCCCCCGGATGCTGTCCTGCTCGCTGGGGAATGAACCAGACCAGGGCGACGATGGCAACCGCCAGCACCACCGATGCAAGCGGTCGGCTCATCTCAAAGCCGCCATCGGCGATAGGCTTGTCGAACAGATCGCCCAGCGTCGCCCCCAGTGGGCGGGTGAGGATGAACGCCGCCCAGAACAGCAGCACGTGGCTGATCCGGCTCCAGAAATAGAGCGCCGCCAGCACGAGCAGCAGTGCGCCGAAGAATGCGGCCCCGCCGCCGTAGCCGAGGCTCGAATCCGTGATCCAGTCACCCAGCGCGGTGCCGAGCGTCTGCGAGAAGGTGATCGTGATCCAGTAAAACGTCTCCTCGCGCGGACTGACGACGGTGTTGACCGAGATCGAGCCGCAAGTCCGGTGCCAGGCGATGAGCGACAACAGCACCAGTGCGAACAGTAGCGTCGAGCCCCCGGCGTAACCGATCCCGATCGAGCGGGTGGCGAAATCCGCCAGCGTAGTCCCGGCGGTGGTCGAGGCGACGATCGTCGCCCAGTAAAGCCACGGGTTGAACTTGCGCGCCCTGATCTGCGCCCACACCAGCGCGATCAGCAGCACGCCGAAGATCGCCGTGCCGACGAGATACCCGTTGAGCCCACCCGCCCCCGCCTCGGGCGTCGTCTCGCCAAGCCAGCTCATCGACACGCTGTCGCCGCCAGTCTCGCCGAGCGTGGTGGCGAGGATCTTGATGAGCCAGAAGCCGAGGGTGACCGCGGGGACTTTGGTTAGCGCGCGGACACGATCCTCGGTCACGTCAGGCCTTCGCCACCACGCTCTCCGGCAATTCCTCGCCGAACACCCGCTGGTAGTATTCCGCGACCAGCATCCGCTCCGCCTCGTCGCACTTGTTGAGGAAGGTCAGGCGGAAGGCGAAGCCGACGTCGCCGAAAATCTCAGCGTTCTGCGCCCAGGTGATCACCGTGCGCGGGCTCATTACCGTGGAGATGTCGCCGCCGATGAAGCCCTGGCGGGTCAGTTCGGCGACGCGGATCATATCGGCGATCACCTTGTCGGCGATCTTCGTCTTCGACTTGACGATTTCCAGCTCGACCGGCGCCGGCAGATAATTGAGCGCGGTGACGATGCTCCAGCGGTCCATCTGCCCCTGATTGATCGCCTGGGTGCCGTGATAGAGCCCGCTGGTATCGCCGAGGCCGACCGTGTTGGCGGTCGAGAACAGGCGGAACCACGGGTTCGGGCGGATCACGCGGTTCTGGTCGAGCAGCGTAAGTTTGCCCGATTGTTCGAGCACGCGCTGGATGACGAACATCACGTCCGGCCGGCCGGCATCGTATTCGTCGAACACCAGCGCCACCGGATGCTGCAGCGCCCACGGTAGCAGGCCCTCGCGGAACTCGGTCACCTGCAGCCCGTCGCGCAGCACGATCGCGTCGCGGCCGACGAGATCGATGCGGCTGATGTGGGCGTCGAGGTTGATGCGGATGCACGGCCAATTGAGGCGCGCGGCGACTTGCTCAATATGCGTCGACTTGCCGGTGCCGTGATAGCCTTGGATCATCACACGGCGATTGAACGCAAAGCCGGCCAGGATCGCCAGCGTGGTGTCGGGATCGAACACGTAGGCATCGTCGATGTCGGGCACGCGCTCGTCGGCCTTGGAGAACGCCGGGACTTTCCAGTCGGTGTCGATGCCGAACGTCTTCCGGACGTCGACTTCGGTGTCGGGCGCGGCCATCGCGGTGCCGGAATCGCCGTGGCTGGTGGTCATTTCATTCATCGCGTGCGCTGCCTAGACGGGCGAGGTAGGGGCTGCAACAATCAATGGCTAGTGCCGCGAAAAGTAGAGGGAGAGACCATGAAGATTTACGGATTTCCGCTGTCGCCGTTCGTGCGCAAAGTGGTCGTCGCCGCGCGCGAGAAGGGGCTCGATTATGAGCTTGTCCCGGCCAACCCGGGCCAGCCGACCGATGAGTTCCTCAAGGTAAGTCCGTTCTGCAAGATCCCGGCGCTGAGCGACGGCGATTTCTGCCTGGCGGATTCGACCGCGATCGTCACCTACCTGGAAGCCAAGCACCCCGAGCCGCCGTTGCTGCCAGCTGAGCCGAAGGCCCGCGGACGCGCGATCTGGTTCGAGGAAGTCAACGACACCGTGCTGATCCCCGGCGGCGCGCCGATCGTCGTCAACCGGTTCCTGCGCCCGAAGATCTTCGGAACCGAGGGCGACGAGGAAGCGGCCAAAGCGGCCGAGCAGGCGATCCTGAAGCCGCTCGATTACCTCGAAGGGGAGCTGGGCGCGGACGGGTGGCTCGACGGCGATTTCTCGATCGGCGACGTTTCGGTCGCCTCCACGATCAAGACTCTGGGTTATGCCGGCTCGTCGCTCGATGCCGGGCGGCATCCGAAGCTGGCGAAGTGGTTCGAGCGCGTCACAGCGCGCCCCGCGTGGCAGCAAGCGGCGGCGGAGGAAGCGGCGGTGTTCGCCTCGATAGGGGGCTAGCCCACTTTCGCGGGCAGGTGGAACAGGTCGATGAAGCGCTCCGCCAAGCTGGCGTCGCCGTCGATCCGGACCCCCTGCCCGGCCAGCTCCGGCGCCGGTATCTTGCGATAGAACACGGCGGCGAGCAGGGGTGCCGCCGGGGCGCGGAAGGTGACCTGGGCATCGTCGATCGCGCCTCGTCGGATCGGTAGCTGGCCACCCACCAGCTCCGCCCGGTAAATCTCGCCGGCGACGTCGAAACCGATGACGGCGCCGAATTCCTTCGCCCGCACCTTGTCGAGCATCGTGCGCAGGCTGAGCATCAGCGACACCGGGGACAGCGGCAGCGTGGGGTCGTGGTGCGGCGAAGTCGCCGCCCACCGGCCGAGCTCCTGGATCGCCGGTTCGGCGAGATAGCCCCACTCTGTCAGTTCGTAGACCTGCACGTTGGCGGGCGGCGGCAGGATGCGCTTGACCACAGCGCCCGCGCGCTCGAGGCTTTCGAGCCGCTCGGTCAGCACCTTCGCGCTGATGCCGTTGAGCGCTTTCCTTAGCTCGGAAAAGCGGCGCGGCCCCATCAGCAGCTCGCGCACCACCAGCAACGACCAGCGCTCACCGACCAGCTCCATTGCGAAGGCGGTGCCGCAGGCGTCTTCATACCACCGGCCGTGCCTCGTTTCCGGCGACTCGGTTTCTTTTTGTAACTCCATGGTTGCAATTAGTAACTGATTGCGGCACGAATCGCAAGTCCCGAGTCGCAGAACGTCAGGAGAAGTTGCAAAATGAGCGACACCGCCACACTGCCGGCCGAGCTGAAGCCAGCGCCCGAGATGGCCGCGGCCTGCAAAATCCGCCAGGCCGGCGAGACCGCCGAGTACCGCAAGGCACGGACCGCCCTGCTCGCCGATGAGATCGAGCTGCGGCGCCAGATCCAGCGAGTCGCCGAGCGCCGCCGCGCGCTGCCGTCCGGTCCGGTCGCCAGGGACTATCGCTTCCGCGACGAGCAAGGCCACGAAATCGGCCTGGGGGACCTTTTCGGCCAGCACGACACGCTGTTCACCTACTTGTG
>Ga0105246_10000502_pt1 | contig 21291 bp, 22 predicted proteins | sample KBSM64metaG_FD_99694 | JGI IMG/M metagenome (GOLD analysis project Ga0105246, IMG submission 99694) | Miscanthus rhizosphere microbial communities from Kellogg Biological Station, Michigan, USA - KBS M6-4 metaG | ecosystem: Host-associated > Plants > Roots > Rhizosphere > Soil | place... | reverse complement strand
GTAGAGCATCACCGGGTTGTCGAACTCGGCGGCGACCTCGCGGATGATGTGGATGCTTTCCGCCTCCAGCTGTTTCAGATGCGTCAGTTTGTCGACCATGGCTACTCACGGAAAAACGATCTTGTGGACGGCCAGCGGGCCGTGTTCGAGCGGGGCATGCTAGCACAGCACCTGCTTCTATTCAGGGCGCCAACTAGATCGAAACGGTATATGAATATACCCCTGAGTTTGGCCTGCAATGCGGTCAAGTGTGGGAGGGGGCTTGCCCTTGAGAGCGGTGGATCAGTGAAATAGGTACTGACTGACACACCACAATCGGGGGCAAGCCCCCTCCCACATTGAGTCCCGCTGTATGGCTCAGATCGGGTTCGGGCAATCGATGAACAGGTGCTCCAGGGCGAAGCGTCGCGCCAGGTAATCGCCCAGTGCCTGCACGCCATAACGCTCGGTGGCGTGATGGCCGGCGGCAATGAAGCTGATGTCGTTTTCGCGGGCGCTGTGGAAGGTCTGCTCGGAGGCTTCGCCGCTGATGAACAGGTCGACGCCCGCGGCAATCGCATTGTCGATATAGCCCTGGCCGCCCCCGGTGCACCAACCGACGCGGCGGATCATCTCGCTGCCTTCGATCAACAGCGGCTCACGGCCCATCACGTCCTGCACGCGACGGGCGAAGTCGCGCGGTGACAGCGGCTCGGCGAGCGAGCCGACCAGGCCAACCACTTTGGGGTTGCCGGGGTCCAGCGGGCCTTCGACGGTGATGTCCAGTTGCCTGGCAAGCTGCACGTTATTGCCGACATCGGGGTGCAGATCCAGGGGCAGGTGGTAGGCCAGCAGGCTGATGTCGTGCTTGAGCAAGGTTTTCAGGCGACGCTGCTTCATGCCGGTGATGCAGGGGTTCTCACCCTTCCAGAAATACCCGTGGTGCACCAGGATCAGGTCGGCCTGGGCTTCGACGGCGGCGTCCAGCAGGGCCTGGCTGGCGGTGACGCCGCTGACGATGCGCATCACCTGGGGCCGGCCCTCGACTTGCAGGCCGTTGGGGCAATAATCGGCGATTTTCAGGCTGCCAAGGTAGCGGTCCGCTTCCTCGACGAGGGTGGTAAGGGGGACGGCCATAAAAGACTCCTAAATATCCGGTTCGCAGGCGTCACAGCCTCGTATAATGCGCGACATTATGGGCGCTCCCGCGCCCCCTGCAACCTGTCAGGACTTACTTGATGCTCAAGGCACTGCGTTTTTTTGGATGGCCATTGCTGGCTGGCGTGCTGATCGCGATGCTGATTATTCAGCGTTATCCCCAGTGGGTTGGCCTGCCCAGTCTGGATGTGAACCTGCAACAGGCCCCGCAAACCAGCACCGTGGTGCAAGGCCCGGTGACCTATGCCGACGCCGTGGTCATCGCCGCCCCCGCCGTGGTCAACCTGTACACCACCAAGGTCATCAACAAGCCGGCGCATCCCCTGTTCGAAGACCCGCAGTTCCGCCGCTATTTCGGTGATAACGGGCCCAAGCAGCGCCGCATGGAGTCCAGCCTCGGTTCCGGGGTGATCATGAGCCCGGAAGGCTACATCCTCACCAACAACCATGTGACCACCGGCGCCGACCAGATCGTGGTGGCCCTGCGTGACGGCCGCGAAACCCTGGCCCGCGTGGTGGGCAGCGATCCGGAAACCGATCTTGCGGTACTGAAGATCGACCTGAAGGATTTGCCGTCGATCACCCTCGGCCGCTCCGACGGCCTGCGCGTGGGCGACGTGGCGCTGGCCATCGGCAACCCGTTCGGCGTCGGCCAGACGGTGACCATGGGCATCATCAGCGCCACCGGGCGTAACCAACTGGGCCTTAACAGCTACGAAGACTTCATCCAGACCGACGCGGCGATCAACCCCGGCAACTCCGGCGGCGCGCTGGTGGATGCCAATGGCAACCTGACAGGCATCAACACGGCGATTTTCTCCAAGTCCGGCGGCTCCCAGGGCATCGGTTTTGCGATCCCGGTGAAGCTGGCGATGGAGGTGATGAAGTCGATCATTGAACACGGCCAGGTGATTCGCGGCTGGCTGGGCATTGAAGTCCAGCCCTTGACCAAGGAACTGGCCGAGTCGTTCGGCCTGACCGGGCGCCCGGGCATCGTGGTCGCTGGGATCTTCCGCGACGGCCCGGCGCAGAAAGCCGGCCTGCAACTGGGCGATGTGATCCTCAGCATCGACGGCGCACCCGCCGGTGATGGCCGCAAGTCGATGAACCAGGTGGCGCGGATCAAGCCGACCGACAAGGTGGCGATCCAGGTGATGCGCAACGGCAAGGAAATCAAGCTGTCGGCGGAAATCGGCCTGCGCCCGCCGCCGGCCACGGCACCGGTGAAGGAAGAGGAATAAGCGGCAGTGCACCCGTGCCCGTTCGCGGGCGCTGGTGCATTGATATGACATAGCAATCTTTCTCATTAGACATGTTATATTGTTTCAATATCGACATTGGAACGCTCTATCATGCCGTCTCGAAAATTTGCCCCCCTGGCCGGCCTGGCCCTGGGTTTGCTGCTCGACCCTGCCTACGCCGAAGAAAACACCCTGGAACTGGACACCATCAGCGTCACCACCGACGCCTATGAGTCGGCGACCGGCCCGGTGCAGGGTTACCGCGCGACCCGCTCCGCCAGCGCCACCAAGACCGACACCGCCCTGCGCGATATCCCGCAATCGATCAGCGTGATTCCCGCCACGGTGCTCAAGGATCTGGGCAGCACCAGCGTGGAACGCGCCCTGGAATTTGCCGGCGGCGTCTCCAAGCAGAACAATTTCGGCGGCCTGACCCTTCACGAATACAGCGTGCGCGGCTTCACCACCTCAGAGTTCTACCAGGACGGCTTCAGCGCCAATCGCGGCTACCCGAGCACGCCGGACGCGGCAAACATCGAACGCATCGAAGTGCTCAAGGGGCCGGCCGCCAGCCTGTACGGACGTGGCGATCCAGGTGGCACGGTAAATATCGTCAGCAAGAAACCCCAGCCCGAAGCCTTCACCACGCTGCAAACCAGCGCGGGCAGTTGGGACCGCTACCGTACCGCGCTGGACGTGAATACGCCGCTCGACAGTGAAGGCCGCGTGCTGTCGCGTGTGAACCTGGCGGTTGAAGACAACCACAGTTTTCGCGATCACGTGGACGCCAAGCGAGTGTTCGTCGCGCCGTCCTTCAGCTGGGAACTGGACCCGGATACCACTCTGCTGGTGGAAAGCGAATTCGTGCGCCACGCCTCCACCTTCGACCGCGGCATTGTCGCCAACACCGGCATGTCCCATTCCACGTTTCTCGGCGAGCCCGACGACGGCAATATCCGCAACCACAACAACCGCATCCAGGCCGCGCTGGAACATCACCTCAACGATGCCTGGAAGCTGCGCCTGGCCAGTCATTACAAACAAGGCAGCCTGTGGGGCGACGCTTCGGAAAGCCGTGCGCTGAACGCCGACGGTCACACCGTCAACCGCCGCTACCGCGAGCGCTCTACCGGTTGGCACGACAGCATCACCCAACTGGAACTGCGCGGGCTGTTCGATATTGGCAGCTGGCAGCATGAACTACTGATCGGCACCGAGTACGAGGACTACCGCAAGAAGGAACGGGTGACCGCCATTGGCGGCAGCAACTACCCCATTGATCTCTACAACCCGGTCTACGGCCAGCCAAAACCCAATGGCACGCGCACCGGTACCGATTTCTTCGAGCAGACCCAAAGCCATGCGCTGAACCTGCAAGACCAGATCGTCTTCACCGACCGCCTGCGCGGCATGGTGGGCGCGCGCTTCGAGCATTTCGACCAGAGCACCGACGACTTCACCCGCAACCACGCCAAAAGCCGGCAAACCCACGACGCCCTCACCCAGCGCGCCGGCCTGCTCTATCAACTCACACCGCAGGTTGGGGTATTCGCCAACGCCTCCACCTCATTCAAGCCCAACAGCGGCCTGGATGCCGGTGGCAAGACTTTCAAGCCCGAAGAAGGTGTGGGGTATGAAGTCGGGGTCAAGAGCGAGCTGTTTGACGACCGCCTCAGCGCCACCCTCGCCGCCTTCCATATCGAAAAGGAAAACGTGCTGACCCTGGACCCGGCGACCAACACCAACCGCGCCATGGGCAAGGCGCGCAGCCAGGGCCTGGACCTGCAACTGACCGGGCAGGTCACCGACGCCATCCGCGTGATCGGCGCGTTGGCCTACATCGACGCCGAAGTGACCAAGGGCGATAAAACCATTCCTGCCGGCAGCCGTATCCTCGGCGTCGCCAAACGCAGCGGCAGTCTGTTGGGGGTGTACCAATTCCAGGACGGCGCATTGCGCGGTTCGGACCTGGGGGCGGCGTTTACCTATGTCGGTGATCGCACCGGTGAGGCGGGAACAGGTTTTGAACTGCCGGCTTACCACACCGTCGATCTGCTGGCGCATTACAAAGCGACGGAGAATGTCACCGTGGGGCTGAACCTCAACAACCTGTTCAACGAGAAGTACTACGAGCGATCCTACAGCAGCTACTGGGTCAACCCCGGCGAGCCGCGCAACTTCACCGTCAGCCTGAGCCTTAACCTCTGACAGACATGGGACTAAATGTGGGAGGGGGCTTGCCCCGATGGCGGTGTATCAGTCAAATAGACTGAGACTGACATTCTGCTATCGGGGGCAAGCCCCCTCCCACAATTGGATCACCGCAAGGCGTGATTGAGCCGCGCAACGTCAGCGCCAGCCTGAGCTTTAACCTCTGACAGACATGGGACTAAATGTGGGAGGGGGCTTGCCCCCGATGGCGATGGATCAGTCAAATAGGCTGAGACTGACACTCCGCTATCGGGGGCAAGCCCCCTCCCACAATTGGATCACCGCAAGGCGTGATTACAGCGTAACCGGCGCTCTTTCGCAGAGGGTATTGAGCGCCGCCGCCCACTGCGGGTCATCGTTCAAGCACGGCACCAATATCAACTCCTCGCCCCCTGCCTCACGGAACTGTTCCAGCCCGCGATCACCGATTTCTTCCAGGGTCTCGATGCAATCGGCGACAAACGCGGGGCACATCACCAGCAGTTTTTTCACGCCTTGCTGCGCCAATGCCTCAAGACGCGCCTCGGTGTAGGGTTCGATCCACTTGGCGCGGCCCAGGCGCGACTGGAACGCCACCGACCACTTGCCATCCGGCAGCCCCAACCGCTCGGCCACGTCGCGGGCAACGCTGAAACATTGCGCGCGATAACAGGTGGCAAGCACCTCAGGCGAGACATTTTTGCAGCAATCGGCATCCTTAAAACAATGCTGGCCGGTCGGGTCGAGTTTGGTCAGGTGACGCTCGGGCAAGCCGTGGAAACTCAACAACAGGTGATCGTAAGCCTGTTCCACATGCGGTCGTACACTGGCGGCCAGGGCATCGAGGTACTCAGGCTGGTCGTAGAACGGCTGCAGGATGGAGAATTGCACCTTCAGTTTCTTGTCGCGCACCACGCGCCTGGCTTCTTCTATCACCGTGGTCACGGTGCTGTCGGCAAACTGCGGGTACAGCGGCGCCAGCGTCACTTTCTGAATGCCCTGGGCGGCCAGGCGCGTCAGCACCGTTTCAAGGGATGGCTCGCCATAACGCATCGCCAGTTCTACCGGGCCCTGGGTCCATTGCGCGGTCATCTGCTGCTGCAGGCGACGGCTGAGGACCACCAGCGGCGAGCCTTCGTCCCACCAGATGGACGCATAGGCATGCGCCGACTGCTCGGGGCGTTTGATCAGGATCAGCGACACCAGCAAGCGACGTACCGGCCACGGCAGGTCGATGACATAAGGGTCCATCAGGAACTGATTGAGGTAGCTGCGCACATCGGCCACCGAAGTGGACTTTGGCGAGCCCAGGTTGACCAGTAACAACGCGTGATCGGTCATGCAACATCCTATCTTTAGAGGCGGCCGGACAAGTCGTCCAGGGCCGCACGCAATTCAGTGAACTGGAAAGTGAAACCTGCGGCCAGCAGCCGCCCAGGCAGTGCCTTTTGCCCGCCAAGCAATAAACCCGACAACTCGCCCAATCCAACCTTCAGCGCAAAGGCCGGCATCGGCATGAACGCGGGACGGTGCAGCACCTGGCCCAGCGTCTTGGCAAACTCGCGGTTGCGCACCGGGTGGGGCGCGCAGGCATTATAAGGACCACGGGCGTCAGCCTTGTGCAGAAGAAAATCAATCAGGGCGATTTGATCGCGGATATGCACCCATGGCATCCACTGGCGGCCATTGCCGATCGGCCCGCCCAGCGCCAGTTTGAACGGCAGCAACAGGCGCGACAAAAAGCCGCCCTCGGCCGCCAGCACCAGACCGGTACGCACCAGCACCACGCGAATGCCCAAGGCCTCGGCACGCGCGGCGGTTTCTTCCCAGGCGATACACAACTGGCTGGGAAAATCATCCTGTACCGGGCCGCTGTCTTCAGTCAGTTCGCGCTCGCCGCCGTCGCCATACCAGCCCACGGCGGAACCCGAGATCAGCACCGCCGGTTTCTGCTCCAGGCGTTCCAGCCACGCCAGCAGACTTTCGGTCAGGCTGATGCGACTGCTCCACAGCAATGCCTTGCGCTTGTGAGTCCAGGGACGGTCGGCAATCGGTGCACCGGCCAGGTTGACCACCGCGTCCACCGCGCCGATCACATCCTGCAGGCGCCCAACGCCCAGCACCTGCGCGCCGCAAATACGCGCCACGGATTCGGGGGTACGGCTCAACACGGTCAAGCGATGGCCCTGGGCAAGCCAGTGCCGGCACAGTTGACGGCCGATCAAGCCGGTACCGCCGGTCAGCAAAATATGCATGGGACTCTCCTCATGTAACGTTCGCGGCCGCTCACTGGTCTATTTTATAAGCAGGGATCGATTTGATATTCGAGCGTGACGATCGTTTAGCCTGTTGGCTTAACCATAGGTCACGCCACACAATCAGGCACGCCAAAACTTATACCAAAAAACAATATTGTACAGCTATTGGTGTCGGCGTAGTCTGTACCCAAAGGTAAACGAGGCCTCCCATGACTGTCCCCATCGCGATCATAGGTGCCGGCATCGCCGGTCTCTCCGCCGCCCGAGCGTTACGAGACGCGGGGCACGTTGTACACCTCTTCGATAAAAGCCGCGGCAGCGGCGGCCGTATGTCCAGCAAGCGCAGCGACGCCGGCGCGCTGGACATGGGCGCTCAATATTTCACCGCCCGCGACCGGCGCTTCGTCAACGAAGTGCAGCGCTGGCAAAGCCACGGCTGGGCCGAGCAGTGGAAACCCCAGCTGTACAACTTCAAGGCCGGCCAGCTGACGCCCTCCCCCGATGAACAGATCCGCTGGGTCGGTACCCCGCGCATGAGCGCCATTACCCGCGCCCTGCTCGATGACCTGCCGGTGGAGTTCGGTTGCCGCATTACCGAAGTATTCCAGGGCACCCGGCACTGGAACCTGCTCGATGCCGATGGCGGCAGTCACGGCCCGTTCAGCCATGTGATCATCGCCACGCCGGCGCCCCAGGCCACAACCCTGCTGGCCGCCGCACCGAAGCTGGCGAGCGCCGTGGCCGGGGTAAAAATGGAGCCGACCTGGGCCATCGCCCTGGCCTTCGACACGCCCCTGGATACGCCGATGGAAGGCTGCTTCGTGCAAGACAGCGCCCTCGACTGGCTGGCGCGCAACCGCAGCAAACCTGGGCGTGACGTCAGCCTCGACACCTGGGTGCTGCATGCCACCAGCACCTGGAGCAAGGCGCACCTGGACCTGCCCAGGGAAGCCGTGATCGAACACCTGCACGGCGCCTTCGCCGAATTGCTGCACTGCGCCATGCCCGCGCCGTCATTCAGCCTGGCCCACCGCTGGCTCTACGCCAGACCGTCCAGCAGTCATGAGTTCGGGGTGCTGGCCGATGCCGACCTGGGCCTGTTCGTCTGCGGCGACTGGTGCCTGTCCGGGCGCGTCGAAGGCGCCTGGCTCAGCGGCCAGGAGGCGGCGCGACGGTTGATCGAGCACCTGCAATGAACCGCTTGAATCCGGCCAAATTGCTGCTGTCGAAATGGACCGCGACCGCCCCGAAAAACAAGGAAAAACACTTCCTCGTCACCGAACTGTTCCGTGACGAGGAAGGCACCGTTTTGGAAATCGAACTGCAAGCGGTGATGACGCGGCGCAGCGAACGCCTCCCATGGCAGGCCCTGCAGAACCCTGAAAGCTGGAAAATGGGCTGGACGTAAATCCGGGCGAAAAATACCTATACAAAATCATTGACTTGTACAAGATCAAATCTATGATGAGATTTAGTTGTACAGGGATAAAAAACTGTACAGGAATTTCGCAGAGGTTTACCCATGCCCCATTCCGTGAAACCCAAGATCGGCATCAGCGCCTGCCTGCTGGGCGAGAACGTGCGTTTCAACGGCGGGCATAAGCAGTCCCTCCTGTGCACCCACACCCTGGCCGACTACTTCGACTACGTGCCGCTGTGCCCCGAAGTCGCCATCGGCCTGGGCATTCCCCGTGAAACCATTCGCCTGGTCGGCGACCCGGCCAACCCCCAGGCGGTCGGCACCGTGCACCGCGAACTCAACGTGACCCAGCCGCTGGATGAATACGGCCAGCAGATGGCGGCCGAGCACACCGACCTGTGCGGCTACATCTTTATGCAGAAGTCGCCCTCCTGTGGCCTGGAGCGGGTCAAGGTGTACCGTGAGAACGGCGCACCGGTGGATGGCGGCGGGCGCGGTATCTACGCCCAGGCGTTCTGCGCGCGCCACCCCAACCTGCCGGTGGAAGAGGACGGTCGCCTGAATGATCCGGTATTGCGTGAAAACTTCCTCACCCGCGTATTCGTCTACGCCAGCTGGCAACAATTGCTCGCCGAAGGGCTGACGCGTCACCGCCTGCTGGCCTTCCATTCGCGCTACAAATACTTGTTGATGGCCCACAGCCCGGCGCATTACAAAAGCCTCGGCCACCTGCTGGGCAGCATGACCAAGGACACCCACCTGGACGAATTGGCCAGTTGCTACTTCAGCGACCTGATGACCGGCCTGACCAAGTGCGCTACCCGTGGCACCCACACCAATGTGCTGCAGCACATCAGTGGCTACCTCAAGCAGGCGATCAGCGCCGATGACAAACAGGAAATGCAAACCGTCATCAGCCAGTACCGCCAAGGCATCGTGCCGCTGGTGGTGCCGCTCACGCTGCTCAAGCATCACTTTCGTCAACACCCGGACCGCTACATTGCGCAGCAGGCCTACCTGCAACCGCACCCGGAAAACCTCAGCCTGCGCAATGCGATCTAGACCATGACAGTTGCCCTGCAAGACGAACCCGGCGAAGACATCGCCCAAGCCCTGCAAAATGGCTGGCTGCCGATCCGCGAGGTGGCGCGCCAGACCGGCGTCAATGCCGTGACCCTGCGCGCATGGGAGCGCCGTTACGGCCTGATCGTGCCCCAGCGCACGCCCAAGGGGCATCGCTTGTTCAGCGCCGACCACGTGCAACGCATCCATGCCATCCTCACCTGGCTCAATCGCGGCGTGCCGGTCAGCCAGGTAAAAGGTCTGATCGACTCCGCCCAAGCCTCCCCCGAACCGATGGAAAACGAATGGCACACCTTGCGCCAAACCTTGCTGACGGCCATCGCTGAGCTGGCCGAACGTCGGGTCGACGATGCCTTCAATCAGGCCATGGCGCTCTACCCGCCACGCACTTTGTGCGAGCAATTGATGCTGCCACTGCTCAGCGAGCTGGAACAGAAGTGGCAGGGTCAGTTCGGCGCACAGATGGAGCGGGTATTTTTCCTGTCCTGGTTGCGCAGCAAGTTCGGCGCGCGCATTTACCACAACAACCGCCAACTCCACGGCGCCCCGCTGCTGCTGATCAACCACTCCGACTTGCTCCTGGAGCCGCACCTGTGGCTCAGCGCCTGGCTGGCCAGCAGCGCCGACTGCCCGGTGGAGGTGTTCGACTGGCCGCTGCCCCCCGGCGAACTGGCGCTGGCGGTGGAACACCTGCAACCGCGCGCCGTATTGCTGTATTCCAGCAAGGCGCTGCAGGTCGCGGCACTGACGAAACTGCTGGCGGGCATTGGTTGCCCGATATTGATTGCCGGACCGGCGGTCTGCATCCACCACGCCGAGTTGGCCGTACTAACCCGTGACATCCCCGAGTTGTTCGTCGCCGAAGACCCGTTGGCGGCCCACCAGATATTGATCCAGCGTGGAATCGTCTAAATGCACTTGATCTGGCTGCGCACCGACCTGCGCCTTCACGACAACACCGCCCTGACTGCCGCCAGCCAGCGAGGCCCGGTCGCGGCCATTTACCTGATCACCCCGCAACAATGGCTGGCCCACGATGATGCGCCGTGCAAGGTGGATTTCTGGCTGCGCAACCTGCACGCGTTAGAGCAAGCGCTCGCAGACGTGAACATCCCGCTGCTGATCCGCCACGCCGACACCTGGGACCAGGCGCCAGGCGTATTGAGCCAGCTATGCCGGGAGCTCAAGGTCGAGTCGGTGCACGTCAACGAGGAATACGGGATCCACGAGAGCCGTCGCGACAGTGCCGTGGCCCGGGCCCTGGAAGCAGACGGCGTGACCTTCCACAGCTACCTCGACCAGCTGTTCTTCCAGCCGGGCAGTGTGTTGACCAAATCCGGCACCTACTTTCAAGTGTTCAGCCAGTTCCGCAAGGTCTGCTACACCCGTCTGCACAGCGCCTTGCCGCCTTTGGTGGCAAGCCCCAAGGCCCAGGCCGTGCTCGACCTGCAAAGCGATGCCATCCCCACCACCGTCGAAGGTTTCGCGCCACCCAGTGAAAGCTTGCGCGCCCTTTGGCCCGCCGGTGAAAACGAAGCACGCCGGCGCCTCGACGCCTTCGCCGATGAGCAGATCAGTTACTACAAGGACGAGCGCGACTTTCCCGCCAAGCCCGGCACCAGCCAGTTGTCCGCCTACCTTGCCGCCGGGGTCGTGTCGCCGCGCCAGTGCCTGCACGCCGCGTTGCAGTCCAACCAGGGCGAGTTCGAAAGCGGTGACATCGGCACGATCACCTGGATCAACGAACTGCTGTGGCGCGAATTCTACAAACACATCCTCGTGGGCTACCCGCGCGTCTCCCGCCACCGTGCGTTCCGCCCCGAAACCGAGGCGGTGGCCTGGCGCGACGCCCCCGAGGACCTGGCCGCCTGGCAACAGGCGCGCACCGGCTTGCCGATCATCGATGCGGCCATGCGCCAACTGCTGGAAACCGGCTGGATGCACAACCGCCTGCGCATGGTGGTGGCGATGTTCCTGACCAAGAACCTGCTGATCGACTGGCGCGAAGGCGAGCGCTTCTTCATGCGACACCTGATCGACGGCGACCTGGCGGCCAACAACGGCGGCTGGCAGTGGAGTTCCTCGACGGGCACCGACTCGGCGCCGTATTTCCGGATTTTCAGCCCGCTGAGCCAGTCGGAAAAATTCGACAGCGAAGGGTTGTTCATCAAGCACTGGCTGCCGGAACTGGCCGCGCTGAATAAAAAAGAAGTGCACAACCCCGAAGCGGCCGGCGGGCTGTTCGGCGTGGCCGACTACCCGCGCGCCATCGTCGACCTGAAGAAATCCCGCGAGCGCGCCCTCGCCGCCTTTCGCAGCCTGCCTTCGCGTCAGGAGATGGCCGAGCATGAGTGACTTCCTGCGCCATTTCGGCCACACCTTTGCCACGCTGAACAAGCACAACCTGCACCTGCTCGACAGCCTGTACAGCGACGACATCGTGTTTGCCGACCCGCTGCATGAAGTCCACGGCCTGCCCGAACTGCATCGCTACTTCACGCAGCTGTACAGCAACGTTAACCAGCTGGACTTCGAGTTCCACGGCTTCGACCAAACGGCCGAAGGCGAAGGCTACCTGCGCTGGACCATGAACTTTCGTCACCCGCGCCTGGACGGCGGCGAGCTGATCAGTGTGCAAGGTTGTTCCCACTTGATGTGGCGCGACAAGGTTTACCGACACCGCGATTATTTCGATGCCGGCGCTCTGCTTTATGAACACCTGCCGGTCCTCGGCGGCGTCATCAGTTGGCTGAAAAGGAGAATGGGATGAGCCTGACACCGCCTCGTCGTTATTGGTTGACCGGCGCCAGCAGTGGCATCGGTGCAGCGCTCGCCGTGGAGTTGCTCAACAGCGGCGCCCATGTGGCGCTCAGTTCCCGCACCAAGGGCCCACTGGAGGCGCTCGCCCAGCGCTATCCGGGGCAAGTGCTGGTGGTGGCCGGCGACTTGACCAACAGCCAGACCGTGCGCGAGATCGGTGAGCGCATCAGCGAGGCCTGGGGCTCGCTGGATACGGTGATTCTCAACGCCGGCACCTGTGAATATGTCGACGCCAGGCAATTCGATGCGTCGATCATCGAACACGTGGTGCGCACCAACCTCCTGGCCAGCAGTTATTGCATCGAAGCGGCGTTGCCGCTGTTGCGTGCCGGGCGTACGCCGCATCTGGTGGGCGTGGCCAGCGCCGTGACGTACCTGCCCATGCCCCGTGCTGAAGCCTACGGCGCTTCGAAGGCGGGGCTGCGCTATTTGTTCGAGTCTCTGCGCATCGGCCTGTCGCCGGAGAACATCGACGTCACCGTGATCAGCCCGAGCTTTGTCGACACGCCGCTGACCGAACGCAATGACTTCCCCATGCCCTTGAGCTGGCCCGCCGACAAGGCCGCCAGGCATATCTTCGCCAAGCTGGACAAGCGCCCCCTGGAGATCGCCTTTCCGGCCTTGTTCATCGCCACCCTGTGGCCGTTGTCGAAGCTGCCTAACCGCGCGCAGTTGATCATCGGCAAACGCATGTTGCGCAGCCCGCCGCCGCACAAGGACGACCTGTGAAGATCGCCATTATCGGCAGCGGCATCGCCGGGCTGACCAGCGCCTACCTGCTCAGTCGTCGCCACGACATCACACTGTTCGAAGCGGGCGACTGCCTCGGCGGGCATACCCACACCGCCAATGTGACGGTCGACGGCAAGCGCTATGCGGTGGACACCGGTTTCATCGTGTTCAACGACTGGACCTACCCGAACTTTATCCGCCTGCTGGGGCAGATCGGGGTCACGTTCAAACCCACCGAAATGAGTTTTTCGGTGTGCGATGAAAGTACCGGATTCGAATACAACGGCAATAACCTCAACAGCCTGTTTGCCCAGCGCCGCAATATTTTGTCGCCGGGGTTCTGGGGCATGCTGCGCGATATCCTGCGCTTCAATCGCCAGGCACCGCTGGATCTGCAAGAGCAGCGCATCAATGCCGACATGACCCTGGGCGATTATCTCGACGCCGGCGGCTACGGCCCGCGATTTATCCGGCATTACATCGTGCCGATGGGCGCGGCGATCTGGTCGATGTCATTGGCCGACATGCTCAACTTTCCGTTGCAGTTCTTTGTGCGCTTCTTCAAGAACCACGGCCTGCTTTCAGTGAACAACCGTCCGCAATGGTGCGTGATCGACGGGGGCTCCAGCAGCTATATAGAGCCCCTGACCCGCAACTTTCGCGAACGGATACGCCTCAACTGCCCGGTGCAAACCGTGCAACGCACCGACGACGGCGTGGTTATCCACAGCCCGCTTGGCAGCGAGACGTTCGACCGCGTGGTGTTCGCCTGCCACAGCGATCAGGCCCTGGCATTGCTCGCCGACCCGAGCGAGGCCGAACGACAGATCCTCGGCGCCCTGCCCTATGCCGACAACGACGTGGTGCTGCACACCGACACACGGCTGCTGCCCGACCGCAAGCTGGCCTGGGCCAGTTGGAATTACCGGCTGGGCGGCAATCAACAGCAGCAGGCCGCCGTCACCTATGACATGAACATCCTGCAAGGCATCAACAGCGCCACCACCTTTTGCGTGAGTCTCAACCAGACATCGGTGATCAACCCGCTGAAGATCCTGGCGCGCTACACCTACGCCCATCCGCAATACAGCCTGGCGGCGGTGGCCGCACAGGCGCGCTGGGAAGAATTGCACGGCGCGCGCAACACGTTCTACTGCGGCGCCTATTGGGCCAATGGTTTCCATGAGGACGGCGTGGTCAGCGCCCTGCGCGTGGCCCAGGCGTTTGGGGAAACCCTGTGAACAGCGCCCTGTACAGCGGCTGGATCGCCCATCGCCGGTTTGCGCCCAAGGCCCATGCCTTTCGCTACCGCATCGGCCTGCTGTACCTGGACCTCAGCGAGCAGGACGCCGTGCTCGCGCTCTCGCCCCTGGCAGGCAGCAGCCGCCTGGCGCCCTTCGGCTTTCGCCAGCAGGACTACCTGCGCGCGTTCACCCGCCACGGCACCTCCTTGAGCGATGCGGTGCGCCATGCAGTCGGCAAGGCGCTGGGACGCACGCCACAGGGTGCTATCTGCCTGCTGACCCAGGCCCGCAGCTGGGGCCTGGCGTTCAATCCGGTGAGCTTCTTCTATTGCTTCGAAGCCGACGGGCAACTGGCGGCGATCCTGTGCGAAGTCACCAACACCCCGTGGCGCGAGCGCTATCACTACGTGCTGCCGGCCCAGGCACTGGGCGCCGATGAGCACCAGCACTTCGCCGTGGCCAAGGCGTTCCATGTGTCGCCGTTCCTGCCGCGCGACCTGGAATACCGCATGAGCTTCAGCCCGCCCGGCGCCAGGCTCGGCGTGCACATGGCCGATTGGCAGGGCGCGGATAAAGTCTTCGACGCCACCTTGAGCCTGCAAAAAGAAGCCCTGAACCGCGCCAGTCTGCATCGTTATCTATGGCGCTTTCCATGGATGACCGCCAAGACCTGCCTGGCGATTTACTGGCAGGCCATGCGCCTGTTGCTCAAACGCACACCGATTTTTTCCCACCGGGCCGCCGATGGCGCCTCCAGCACCGCCGTCGGGTATACCAAGGATCGCCGCCATGAAATCCCCTAGCTTATCGGTCAAGACCCATCGCCTGAACGTCAATGGCATGACCGCTGCGCTGCTGCGCAAGGGCGTGTTGCGCCAACTCGGCCAATTGCGCCACGGCCAATTGGTGATCGTCGAGGACGGCGAGCGACACGTGTTCGGCGCACGGGAAGCGCACCTGTTGGGGGAAATTCAGATCCTCGATTCGGCGGTGTGGGGCCTGGTGGCCGCCAATGGTTCGATCGGCGCCGGCGAAGCGTTTATCCATGGCTACTGGAGCAGCCCCGACCTGACCGCCGTGGTGCGTGTGATGGTCAGCAACCTGGACGTGCTCGATGCCATGGAGGGCGGCCTGGCTCGCCTGGCGCGGCCGTTCACCCAGGGCCTGCATTGGCTCAACCGCAACACACGCAAGGGCTCGCGAAAGAACATCGAAGCCCATTACGACCTGGGCAACGACCTGTTCAAGGAGTTTCTCGACCCGACCATGATGTATTCGGCGGCGCAATTTCTCAGCGCCGACGACACCCTGGAACAGGCGCAACTGAACAAGCTGGAACGCATCTGCCAGAAACTGTCGCTCAAGCCTACCGACCATCTGCTGGAAATCGGCACCGGGTGGGGCAGCATGGCGCTGTATGCGGCGCAGCATTACGGTTGCAAGGTCACCACCACGACCCTGTCCAGGGAACAGTTCGCCTACACCGCGCAGCGCATCGAAGCGGCGGGCCTGCAAGAGCAGGTGACATTGTTGCTGCAGGACTACCGCGACCTGACCGGTAAGTACGACAAGCTGGTGTCCATCGAAATGATCGAAGCGGTGGGCCATCGCTTCCTGCCCACGTATTTCAGGCAGTGCGCGCACTTGCTCAAACCCGATGGCCTGATGCTGCTGCAAGCCATCACCATCCGCGAACAACGCTATGAGCAGGCCAGGAACAGCGTCGACTTTATCCAGCGTTACATCTTTCCCGGCGGCGCCCTGCCCAGCGTGCAGAACATGCTGCAGATCGTCTGCCGCGACACCGACATGAACCTGCTGCACATGGAGGATTTCGGGCTGCACTACGCGCGCACCCTGCGCCTGTGGCATGACAACTTTCGCCGCGCCCATGGGCGCCTGGCGGAGCTTGGCTATGACGAGTACTTTTTGCGCTTGTGGGAGTTCTACCTGTGCTACTGCGAAGGCGGCTTCATGGAGCGTACGATCGGCACCGCGCAGTTGCTGCTGGCCAAGCCCGCAGCCATCAACCCGCCGTTGCTCGGGCGCTTTAATGCTTAAATCCCTGGCCAACGCCGCGCTGTTTCAATGCGGCTGGTTTGCCTGTGTGCTCGGCGGCGACAGCCCGTGGTTGCTGGCAGGGTTGGCGGTACTGCTCATCCATCTGCTGTGGATCAGCTCATTGACCGATGAAGGCGCGCTGATCATCGGCGTGACACTCGCTGGCACGTTACTCGACACGCTGTTGCGCACCCTCGGGGTTTTCCACTTCAGCGAGCCGGGGCCGTTGATTCCCTTCTGGCTGATGTTGCTGTGGGCCTTGCTGGGCACCACCTTGCGCCATTGCCTGGCCTGGAGCGCCCGCCCCTGGTGGCGCGCCGCGCTGTTGGGCGCAGTGGGCGGACCGCTGTCGTATTACGCCGGCAGCCAACTGGCCGGCGTGCAGTTCGGCTATGGCCTGGGGCCGACAATGGTCGGGCTGGCGGTACTCTGGGCCGTGGTTTTCCCGCTGCTGGCAGCGGCAGCCACAAGCGGCGAACTTCCAACAACGCTTAAAAGATGAAGCCAGTCGGCTTCTGCTTGCAGCTTGCCGCTTAAAGCTTGAAGCTGCCGGCCTATGACCAACATCCCTCACACCCAAATCACTGAACCCGCCGTCACCTGCTCGACGTGCGCAGCCTGCTGCTGCCAGCTGGAAGTGATGCTGATCACCGACACCGGCGTGCCGCCGCGCTATATCGACACCGATGACTGGGGCGGCGAAGTGATGCTGCGCCTCGATGATGGCTGGTGTGCGGCGCTGGACCGGGACACGATGATGTGCACGATCTATGAGCTTCGGCCGTTGATATGCAGGGAATTCGAGATGGGGGCACCGGAGTGCCTTGAAGAGCGTGCAGGCATTGCCACGGTGTATCGCTGATACTCAAATGAGTAGAGATCCAAATGTGGGAGGGGGCTTGCCCCCGATAGCGGCAGGTCAGTCAAATTATAGGTGACTGACACAACGCCATCGGGGGCAAGTCGAATCGTCGCACCGCCCCTCCCACATTAGTTTTTCGGTGTGCTTTTACAACGGCATGGTGTAGTGCAGCGCGTAGCTCTCTACCCCATCGTTATTGCTGCTGATACCGGCGTTGGAATAGTGCGTGGCACGAATGCCCACTTCATGCCCGCCGGCAAACCGCAGGCCGAAACCCAGGCGGTCTTCGAACTGGAAGGACTGGCCGATATTGTTGTCTTCCAGCTTGGTGCGGGAGAACAACGCTACCCCGATCCCGGCCTCGATGTACGGTTTAACCGATTCCCCGGCAAACTCATACACAAACACCGGCGAGAACGACAGGCTGCTGGCGCCTGCACGGTCATCACCTTCCCAATACGTATAAGCGCCGCTCCAGTAGCCCGTCAGGCGACCGACATTGCTCTGCATCCAGCTTTTGTCCCAATCGGAGGTCAGGCCCAGACGGTACGTCAGCGTTGAATCGCTGGTGCTGCCCAGGCCGAACTCCAGGCCGGCGGCCTGGGTGGTAATAGAGTGTCCCACCATCACAGCCGCAATAGCAGCCATACAGAACAAGCGCTTCATAGAAACTACCTTTGCGAACGAAGTTATTGATTATTTACAGGCCATCTCGCAATAGAAGCCAGCGTAGAGCCAGAAGTTCAGCGAGATTTCACGAAATTTTCACGAGGCAAAGCTTCGCACAACTCCAGGATATTTCCAAAGTGTCGGTAGGATATTTCTGAGGTGACTGACATCACCGCTGGTCCAGAACTGCGCAGGGCGAGGTGCACAGCCGGCCAGCAAGTCCCGCTCACCCAGTAGACGCTTGAGCTGGCGCGCGACGGCGGCGCCGGTGTCGATCAGGATGATGCTTGCGGGCAGCATCTGCGCCAGCAGTGGCTTGAGGAAGGGATAGTGGGTGCAGCCGAGGATGATGGTGTCGCAACCCGCGCTGAGCAGCGGTTCGACGTAGACCTGCAATAACTGGCGCAGGGCCGGGCTGTTCAGGTCGCCGGTTTCAATCAACTCCACCAAGCCCGGGCAGGGTTGGGTAATCACCCGCACGTCAGTGGCGAAGCGGTCGAGCAAGGCGGCGAACTTGGCGCTTTGCAGGGTGCCGGTGGTGGCCAGCACGCCGACCACGCCACTGCGCGTCGCGGCAGCCGCCGGTTTTACCGCAGGCTCCATGCCGACCAACGGCCAATCGGGGTAGTCCTGGCGCAAATCGGCAACGGCGGCAACCGTCGCCGTGTTACAGGCAATCACGAACGCCTTGGCGCCGTGCCCGCGAAAAAACTCGGCAACCCGCCGCGAACGCTCGCGGATGAAGGCCGGGGTTTTCTCGCCATAGGGGATATGCCCGCAATCGGCCACGTACAACAGTGACTCATGGGGCAATAACTGTTGGATTTCGTCCAGTACCGACAGGCCGCCGACCCCGGAATCGAACACACCGACGGGCGCGTCCTTAAGCATGGTGCGTCCCGCACACGCTGCAAGCCGGGTCGTGTTTGACCCGCAACTCACGAAACCGCGTGGTCAGCGCATCGATCAGCAACAAGCGCCCTACCAGCGGCTCACCAAAGCCGGCCAGCAGCTTCAAGGCTTCCAACGCTTGCAGGCTGCCGACCAGCCCCACCAGCGGGCCGACGACGCCGGCTTCGCTGCAGGTCAGTTCGGTGTCGCTGCCGTGCCCGTACAAGCAGTGGTAGCAGGGGCTTTCGGGGCGCCGTGGGTCGAAGACCGACAACTGCCCTTCAAGGCGAATCGCCGCGCCACTGACCAACGGTTTGCCGGCGACAACGCAGGCAGCATTGACCGCTTCGCGGGTGGAAAAATTGTCGCTGCAATCGAGTACCACATCCACCGCTGCAACGGCCGCGGCCAATGAGTCGGCATCCAGCGCGGCGCGATGGGCGACCAGTGTGACTTCGGGGTTGATCGCGCTCAGCCGACGCAGGGCCGAATCAACCTTGGTCTGCCCGACGCTGTCGGTGTCATGGATGATCTGGCGTTGCAGGTTGGTCAGGTCGACTGTGTCGAAATCCGCCAGATGCAGCTCGCCGACCCCGGCGGCGGCCAGGTAAAGCGCGACCGGCGCCCCCAGCCCTCCCAGGCCGACGATCAACGCGCGGCTGTTTTTCAGGCGCAACTGGCCGTCGATGTCGACCTGCTGCAACAGAATCTGCCGGCTGTAGCGCAACAGCTCGTGGTCGCTCAGCACGGGCGGCGTCCCAGGGTGATGCGTTCATGGCCGCCGAGGTCGATACGGCTGTGCACCTGTTCAAAGCCTTCACTGAGCAACAGGTCACGCACGGCAGCGGCCTGGTCGTAGCCATGTTCCAGCAACAGACGGCCGCCGGCATTCAAGTGGGCCGGGGCCTGCTGGATGATCAGGCGCAGGTCGTCCAGCCCGTCATGGCCGGCCACCAGTGCGCTGGCCGGCTCGAAGCGCACGTCGCCTGCGGCCAGGTGCGGGTCGTTGGCGGCGATATACGGCGGGTTGCTGATGATCAGGTCATAGGTATGGCCTTGCAGCGCATCGAACCAATGGCTGTTGAGCACCACCGCATTATTGAGGTGCAGCCGCTGGCGGTTGCGCTCGGCCAGGGCCACGGCCTCCAGCACGCGGTCGACTGCCGTGACCTGCCACATCGCACGCTCACTGGCCAGGGCCAGGGCGATGGCACCGCTGCCGGTGCCCAGGTCCAGGACCTTGGCGGGCAGGGCCGGCAACAATTCCAGGGCGGTTTCCACCAGCAGCTCGGTGTCCGGACGCGGGATCAGCGTGTGGGGCGCGACCTCCAGGTCCAGCTTCCAGAAGCCTTGCTGGCCGAGGATATAGGCCACCGGCTCACCGCCGCGACGGCGTTGCAGATAGTCGGCAAACGTCAGGGCGTGCTCGCTGCTGACGATTTTTTCCGGCCAGGTGTGCAAGTAGCTGCGGGACTTGCCCAGGGCAGCGGCCAGCAGCAGCTCGGCATCCAGGCGCGCGGAGGGCGAGTCGGGCAGGTCGGCGGCGCGCAACAGGCTGGCAATGATGGTCATTTATTCACCTATCGCCGCCAATTGATCGGCCTGGTATTCGGCGAGCAGCGGCTCGATCACCGCATCCACGCCACCGGCCAGGATTTCATCCAGGGAATACAGGGTGAGGTTGACCCGATGGTCGGTGACCCGGCCCTGGGCAAAGTTGTAGGTGCGGATGCGTTCGGAGCGATCGCCCGAGCCCACCAGCAGCTTGCGCTCGCTGGCAATCGCGTTGGCGGCGGCGCTGGTCTGCTGGTCATTCAACTTGGCCGACAGCCAGGACATCGCCCGCGCACGGTTCTTGTGCTGGGAACGTTCCTCCTGGCACTCCACCACGATGCCCGACGGCAAGTGGGTGATGCGGATCGCCGAGTCGGTCTTGTTGACGTGCTGGCCGCCCGCGCCCGACGAGCGGTAGGTGTCGACGCGCAAGTCCGCCGGGTTGATCTCGATCGCTTCCTGCTCGTCCGGCTCGGGCAACACCGCCACGGTACAAGCCGACGTGTGGATACGGCCCTGGGACTCCGTCGCCGGGACGCGCTGCACACGGTGCGCGCCGGACTCGAACTTGAGCTTGCCGTAGACGTTATCGCCTTCAACCCGCGCGATGACTTCTTTATAGCCGCCGTGCTCGCCTTCGTTCTCGGACAGGATTTCCACACGCCAGCCGCGACGCTCGGCGTAACGCGAGTACATGCGAAACAGGTCGCCGGAGAAAATCGCCGCCTCGTCGCCGCCGGTGCCGGCGCGGATTTCGAGGTACACGTTGCGCCCATCGTTAGGGTCTTTGGGCAGCAACATGCGTTGCAGGTCGCCTTCCAGTTCGGCGAGTTTTTCCTTGGCCTCGCGCACTTCTTCCACGGCCATTTCGCGCATGTCCGGGTCGTTGTCCTTGAGCAGCGCCTGGGCGCCCTCGAGGTCTGCCTGCACTTTCAGCAGGTCTTTGTAGGTGGTCACGACCGGTTCAACTTCGGCGTATTCCTTGGAATAAGCGCGAAATTTGCTTTGATCGGAGATGACCTCGCCATCGCCGAGCAAGGCGGTCAGTTCTTCGAAACGGTCCTGGAGCACGTCCAGTTTATTGAGCAGTGACGCTTTCATTGCGGTTTTTTATCCGAAGAGCTATCTG
>Ga0105246_10000491_pt1 | contig 21441 bp, 15 predicted proteins | sample KBSM64metaG_FD_99694 | JGI IMG/M metagenome (GOLD analysis project Ga0105246, IMG submission 99694) | Miscanthus rhizosphere microbial communities from Kellogg Biological Station, Michigan, USA - KBS M6-4 metaG | ecosystem: Host-associated > Plants > Roots > Rhizosphere > Soil | place... | reverse complement strand
GGTGGAAGCGTTGGCGGCGGTGCTCGGCGGGACGCAGAGCCTGCACACCAACGCCCTCGACGACTTCGCCCCGCGCCTCTCCTTCTTCTTCGGCATCGGCATGAACCTATTCATGGAAGTCGCCAAGCTGCGCGCCGCGCGCACGCTGTGGGCCGAGGTGATGGACGGGCTCGGCGCGAAGGAGGAGCGCAGCAAGGTCCTGCGCACCCATTGCCAGACCAGCGGAGTCAGCCTGCAGGAGCAGGACCCGTACAACAACGTCATCCGCACCACGGTGGAGGCGCTGGCGGCGGTGCTCGGCGGCACGCAGAGCCTGCACACCAACGCGCTCGACGAGGCGCTGGCGTTGCCGACCGACTTCTCGGCGCGGATCGCCCGCAACACGCAGCTGGTGCTGGAGGAGGAGACCGGGATCATCCGCGTCGCAGATCCGCTCGGCGGGTCGTACTACGTGGAATCCCTTACCGCCGCGCTGGTCGAGCAGGCCCAGGCGCTGATCGCCGAGGTCGACGGGCTCGGTGGGATGACCGAGGCGGTCGCCAGCGGCATGCCCAAGCGTCTGATCGAGGAAGCCGCCGCGGCCAAGCAGGCGCGGGTCGATCGGGGCGAGGACGTGATCGTCGGGGTCAATAAATACGTCCTCGACGAGCACTCGCGCATCGACACGCTCGACATCGACAACTTCGCCGTGCGCGAGGGGCAGATCGCAAGGATCGCCAAGGCGCGGGCGTCGCGTGACGAAGCCGCCTGCCAGGGAGCATTGAAGGCGCTGACCGACGCCGCCAAAAATCCTCCCCGAGCTCGTCTCGGGGAGGGGGACCATCCGCAGGATGGTGGAGGGGTTGGTTCGAAGGATACCCCTCCACCCCCGCCTTCGGCGGCGGTCCCCCTCCCCGAGCAAGCTCGGGGAGGATCTAATCTCCTCGCCCTCGCCATCGAGTGTGCCCGCGCCAACGCCACCCTGGGCGAAATCTCCGCCGCGCTGGAAACCGCCTTCGGCCGCTACGACACCGTGCCCACGCCGGTAAAAGGCGTCTACGCCAAGGCCTACTCCGGCGACGCGCGCTACGCCCAGGTCACCGAAGGCGTGCAGGCCGTCGCCCGGCGCCTCGGCCACGCGCCGCGCATCATGGTTGCCAAGATGGGCCAGGACGGGCACGATCGCGGCGCCAACGTGATCGCCAGCGCGTTTGCCGACATGGGCTTCGAGGTCGTCGCCGGCCCGCTGTTCCAGACCCCGCGCGAGACCTGCGCGATGGCGCTCGAGCGCGAGGTCGACGTGGTCGGCGCCTCGAGCCTCGCCGCCGGGCACAAGACGCTGATCCCCGAGCTGATCGAAGCCCTGCGCGAAGCCGGCCGGACCGACATCAAGGTCGTCGCCGGCGGGGTGATCCCGCCGCAGGACTACGACTTCCTGCGCGAGGCCGGAGTCCAGGCGATCTTCGGCCCCGGCACCAACCTGTTGGATGCCGCCGAGGAAGTGCTACGGCTGCTCGGGCACAACATGCCGCCTTTGAAAGAAGCTGCCGAATGAGTGATTCCCTTCCCACTTCAACCCAAAATCGTCATCCCCGCGAAAGCGGGGACCCAGTCGCGTCTGGCGCAAGGTACGAAAGAGCCGACTGGGCCCCCGCTTTCGCGGGGGTGACAAAGGGTGGTGGTGCAGTGAGAACCGACTGGACCCGCGCCGAGATCGCCGCGCTGTTCGACTTGCCGTTCACCGAACTCGTCTTCCGCGCGGCCGAGGTCCACCGCGCGCATCATGCGGCGGGGGAGGTGCAGTTGTGCACGCTGCTCTCGATCAAGACCGGCGGCTGCCCTGAAGATTGCGGCTATTGCTCGCAGAGCGCCCATGCCCAGAGCGGCGTCGAGGCGACCAAGCTGATGGACGTGCGCGCCGTGCTGCAATCGGCGGCGCAGGCGAAAGACAACGGCAGCCAGCGCTTCTGCATGGGCGCGGCCTGGCGCAACCCGAAGGACCGCGACATGCCGGCGATCGTCGAGATCGTGAAGGGCGTGCGGGCGATGGGGCTCGAAACCTGCATGACGCTCGGCATGCTGACCCCCGCGCAGGCCGGGCAGCTCGCCGAGGCGGGGCTCGATTACTACAACCACAACATCGACACCGGCCCCGAGTACTACGAGCGGGTCATCACCACCCGCAAGTACGAGGACCGGCTGGAAACGCTGGACAACGTCCGCGCGGCGGGGATCAACGTCTGCTCGGGCGGGATCGTCGGGATGGGCGAGACGCGCGAGGATCGCGTCGGCTTCATCCACACGCTGGCGACGCTCGAGCGGCATCCGGAAAGCGTGCCGGTCAACGCGCTGGTGCCGGTCAAGGGCACCGTGCTCGGCGACATGCTGGCCGACACGCCGCTGGCCAAGATCGACGACATCGAGTTCGTCCGCACGGTCGCCGTGGCGCGGATCACCATGCCGCTGAGCATGGTCCGCCTCTCCGCCGGCCGCGAGTCAATGTCCGAGGCGACCCAGGCGCTGTGCTTCCTCGCCGGCGCGAACTCGATCTTCACCGGCGACAAGCTGCTCACCGCGCCGAATGCCGGCGACGACGAGGACGCCGCGCTGTTCGCCAAGCTCGGCCTGACGGCGCTCACGGGGGAGGAGCCGATGAGGGCGTGCGCGCGGGTGGAGGCGGCGGAGTGAAGCTGCGAATAGTTCTTCTGACTGCCACATTCGTTCTCGCCGGATTGGCGAGCTGGTGGGGGAATCGCACTTTTGCATGGTCGGTTTGCATTGTGCGTGACGCCAGCTGCGAGGCCAGGGCAGTTCAAGCGGGCCATTATGCCGCCATGCGGGCAGGAGTCGTCGTTCTTGCCATCGGCCTCGTCGTCACCTGGTACACGACCCGAGCGAGAAAATGATCGAATCGAAACGCTGATGTTCTCCAAAATCCTCATCGCCAATCGCGGGGAAATCGCCTGCCGGGTGATCCGCACCGCGCGCCGGATGGGCATCGCCACGGTGGCGATCTATTCCGACGCCGATGCGCGCGCGCCGTTCGTGCGGCTGGCGGACGAGGCGGCGCATATCGGACCGGCGCCGGCGGCCGAGAGCTACCTCGTGCCGGAGAAGATCATCGCCGCGTGCAAGGCGAGCGGGGCCGAGGCGGTGCATCCCGGCTATGGCTTCCTCTCCGAGCGGGCGAGCTTCGTCGAGGCGCTGGAGGCGGAAGGGATCGCTTTCATCGGGCCTCCCGCCAGCGCCATCGCGGCGATGGGCGACAAGATCGCGAGCAAGAAGCTGGCGCAGGCCGCCGGGGTCAACGTTGTCCCCGGGTTCCTCGGCGAGATCGCCGACACCGAGCACGCGGTCTCGATCGCCGGCGAGATCGGCTACCCGGTGATGATGAAGGCCAGCGCCGGCGGCGGCGGCAAGGGCATGCGGCTGGCGTGGTCCGAGCAGGACGTGCGCGAGGGGTTCGAGGCGACCAGGCGCGAGGGCCTCAACTCGTTCGGCGACGACCGCGTGTTCATCGAGAAGTTCATCGAGGACCCGCGCCACATCGAGATCCAGCTGCTCGGCGACAAGCACGGCACGGTGCTTTACCTGGGCGAGCGTGAGTGCAGCATCCAGCGGCGGCACCAGAAGGTGGTCGAGGAAGCGCCAAGCCCGTTCGTGACCCCGAAGATGCGCAAGGCGATGGGCCAGCAGGCGGTCGCGCTGGCGCAGGCGGTCGGGTATCATTCGGCGGGCACTGTCGAGCTGATCGTCAGCGGCGCGGACTCGAGCGGCGAGAGCTTCTACTTCCTCGAAATGAACACCCGGCTGCAGGTCGAGCATCCCGTGACCGAAGCAATTACCGGCATCGACCTGGTCGAACAGATGATCCGTGTGGCGGCGGGCGAGAAGCTGGCGTTCGGGCAGGCCGACATCGGCATCGACGGCTGGGCAATCGAGACGCGGGTCTACGCCGAGGACCCCTACCGCGGGTTCCTGCCGAGCACCGGGCGGCTGGTGCGGTATGGGCCGCCGGAAGCGAAGTTCAACCAAGCGCCGTTTCCATCCTCCCCTTCAGGGGAGGGGGACCAGCCGCAGGCTGGTGGAGAGGCACCCTCGGCAAAGCAGGACGCCAGCGATCCGGGTAAGCCGCCCGTGCCCCTCCACCATGCTTCGCATGGTCCCCCTCCCCGTACTGGGGAGGAATACATCCGCCTCGACGACGGCGTCGCCGAGGGCGGCGAGGTCAGTATGTTCTACGACCCGATGATCGCCAAGCTGATCACCTGGGCGCCTTCGCGCAGCGAAGCCGCCGCCCTGCAGGTGGAAGCGCTCGACCGCTTCCGCATCGAGGGCCTCGGCCACAACGTCGATTTCCTCAGCGCGATCATGCAGCACCCGCGCTTCCTCGCGGGCGAGCTGACCACCGGCTTCATCGCCGAGGAATGGCCCGAAGGCTTCCACGGCGCTCCGGCGAGCGAGGAGCTACTGGCGACCATCGCCGCCGTCGCCGCCGGCATCGAATGCACCCATCGCGCGCGGGCGGGGCGCACCAGCGGCAAGCTCAACGGCATCGCCGGCAACATGTCCGACTGGGTCGTGAAGATGCACGGCCGCGACTTCGCCGTCACGCTTGGACAGGGCGGCGCGACGGTCGACGGCCAGCGCGTCGAAGGCACGTGCGACTGGCGGCCGGGCGACGTCACGGCGTCGGCCACGGGTGACGGCCACAATCTGGGCCTCATCGTCAAGCGCGATGGCGTGCATTGGCGCCTCACGACCCACGGGCGAACGCATCGCGCGCTGGTGCTGCCCGCCAAGGTCGCCCCGCTCGCCCGCCACATGATCGAGAAGGTTCCGCCGGACCTGTCGCGGTTCCTCCTCGCACCGATGCCCGGTCTGCTGACGCAGCTTCTCGTCGCGCCGGGCGACAAGGTCGAGGCCGGCCAGCCGCTGGCGGTGGTCGAGGCGATGAAGATGGAGAATATCCTGCGCGCCGAGCGCAGCGCCAAGGTCAAGGCCGCCAACTTCGCCGCGGGAGAGAGTCTCGCGGTCGATGCCGCGATCCTGGAGTTCGAATAGCTCACCTTCAAACGACCGGACGAGGGCGGAAAGTCCTTTCCTACACGCTCCGGTTTTGCTCATGGTCCGCGGCATGGTCTCGCCGCCACCCAATCGCCGCCGCTTGCTGACGGCTCTTCGCGCAGGTCCTTGCGAACGGCCTGCAAACGATTTGCCCTGGAAAAGTGTCACCCACGAAAAAGCTGATAACATATTGAAAACCAATAATTATTGGTCAGCGCATTGGGTGACAGGTTGTCACCCATGAAGAGCCCATCACCCCCCTCGAAATCGGGCAGTTCAAGCCACCGGGCGCAGCTGGCCGAACTGGCGGACGCAGGCCGCATGCGCAGCCTCAGCCCGCGTTCGGGGGTGGACTTTTCATCCAACGACTACCTCGGCCTCGCAAATTCACCCCGACTACGGGAAGCGGTTCTGGATGCCCTGCTGAGCGGCGTGGCGATCGGTTCGGGCGGCTCGCGACTGTTGCGAGGCAACGATCCTGAGCACGAGCGGCTCGAGGCCGAGGCGGCGGCATTCTTCGGCGCGGAAAGCGCGCTCTACATGTCGAGCGGCTTCGCGGCCAACGAGGCGCTGTTCGCCACATTGCCCCAGCGCGGCGACCTCGTCGTCCACGACGCGTTGATCCATGCCAGCGCGCACGAGGGGCTGCGGTGCGGGCGGGCGGAGCGGGCGGCGGCGCGGCATAACGATGTCGATGCCTTCGCCGATGCCATCCGCCAATGGCGCAAGGGCGGCGGCACGGGCCGCGCGTGGATCGCGGTCGAAAGCCTCTATTCGATGGACGGCGACCGCGCGCCGCTCGACGAACTGGCGGCGCTGGCGGACGAGAACGACGCGTTCCTGATAGTCGACGAGGCGCACGCCGTGGGCGTGTTCGGGCCCGAGGGCAGGGGCCTCGCCGCGCATCTCGACGGGCGCGAAAACGTGATCGCGCTGCGGACGTGCGGCAAGGCGCTTGGCGTGGAGGGCGGGCTGTTGTGCCTGCCGCGGGTCTTCCGCGACTTCCTCGTCAATCGCGGGCGCGGGTTCATCTTCTCGACCGCGCCGTCGCCGCTGATGGCGCGCGCGGTGGGCGAGGCGCTGCGCATCCTGGCCGACGAGCCTGAGCGGCGCGAAGCCCTGCAGGCGCGCGTCCGGCTGGCCGAAGAGGTACTCGGCGAAGCGGGCGTGCCCGCCAGCGGCTCGCAGATCATCCCGGTGATCCTCGGCGAGGACGCGCGGGCGATGCGGGTGGCGGAAGCGCTGCAACGCGCGGGTTACGACGTGCGCGGCATTCGCCCGCCGACGGTGCCGGCGGGTACCTCGCGGCTGCGGATTTCGGTGACGCTCAACGTGAGCGAAGCCGACATACGGAGCCTCGGCGAAGCATTGCAAGCGGCGATGCGCGAAGCATGAGGCTGGTCGTCAGCGGGACCGATACCGGCATCGGCAAAACCGTGCTGGCCGGCGCGATCGCGCTGGCCACCGGCGCGACCTATTGGAAGCCGATTCAGGCGGGCCTCGACGAGCCGACCGACAGCGAGCGGGTTGCCGCGCTGGGCGTGCGGACGCTGCCGGAAGCGTACCGGCTGAAAACTCCGTGCTCGCCGCATTGGGCGGCCGATATCGACGGCGTGACGCTCGACGATGCGGCGTTGGAATTGCCTGAGGGGGAACCCGAGCTTGTCATCGAAGGGGCGGGTGGAGTCCTGGTGCCGATCCGCGACGACCTGCTGTTCGCCGACCTGTTTGCGCGCTGGGGCCTGCCGGTCGTGCTAGTGGCGCGCACCGCGCTTGGGACGATAAATCACACACTGCTGTCGATCGAGGCGCTGCGGTCGCGAGGCGTGCCTATCCTCGGTGTGGCATTCGTCGGCGAGGCGATCGAGAATTCCGAGGCGACGATTGCCCGTATCGGCAAGGTCAAGCGATTGGGGCGGCTGCCGATCCTGCCCGAGATCACGCGGGACGCGCTGCTCGCGGCGTTCGGCGCGGCTTTCGACCCGGAGGACTTCGCGTGAGCCAATCGCCGATCTGGCATCCGTTCACCCAGCATAGCCTGGGCGAGCCGATCCCGCTCGTCACCCGGAGCGAAGGCGCGGCACTCTACACCGCCGACGGGAGCCGCGTGATCGACGCGATCTCCTCGTGGTGGGTGACGACGCACGGGCACTGCCATCCGCGGATCATGGCGGCGATCGCCGAGCAGGCGGGCAAGCTCGACCAGATCATCTTTGCCGGCTGGACGCACGAGCCGGCAGAGGAAGTCGCCCGGCGGCTGCTGGCGATGATGCCGCCCGAACTGACTCGGGTGTTCTTCTCCGATTCCGGCTCGACCAGCGTCGAGGTGGCGCTGAAGATGGCGCTCGGCTTCTGGCGCAACCGCGGCGAGGACCGGCACCGCATCCTGGTGCTGCAGCACGGCTATCACGGCGACACCATCGGCGGGATGTCGGTCGGCGAGCGGGGCGTGTTCAACCAGGCCTACGCGCCGCTGCTGTTCGACGTCGGCACCATTCCGTTTCCCGGCGCGGACCCGCAGCCCAGCTACAACGCCCTCGAGTCCGAGTGCGCCGCCGGGGCCGCCGCGTTCATCGTCGAGCCGCTGGTGCTCGGGGCGGGAGGGATGCTGATGTACCCACCCGCGGTCCTCGCCGAGTTCGCGGCGATTTGCCGCCGCCACGGGGTGCTGTTGATCGCCGACGAAGTGATGACCGGGTGGGGCCGCACCGGCACGCTGCTGGCGTGCGAGCAGGCGGGCGTGGTGCCGGACATTCTGTGCCTATCGAAAGGCCTCACCGGCGGCGCGGTCCCCTTGGCGGTGACGCTGGCGAGCGAGGCCATCTACGATGCACACCTGTCGCCGGACCTCGCCAGGATGTTCTTCCACTCGTCGAGCTACACCGCCAATCCGATCGCCTGCGCCGCGGCCGCGGCCAACCTGGCGATCTGGGAGGAAGAGCCGGTGCTCGATCGCGTTGCACTGCTGGCCAGTCGGCAGGCCGAACGCCTTGCCCGTCTCGCCGACAATCCCGCGATCGTGAACCTGCGCCGCCTCGGCACGATCGCCGCGTTCGAAGTGCGCGCGTCCGTCTCAGGCTACCTGTCCGAGATCGGCCCGCGGCTGATGGCCTTTTTCCGCGAGCGCGGCGTGCTTCTGCGCCCGCTCGGGAATACCATTTACGTGATGCCGCCCTACTGCATCGACGACCCGGACCTCGATGCCATCTACGCGGCAATAGAGGAGGGTATTGCCCGCCTCAGCTGACTCGCGGCTCCATCCGCTTTGCAATTCCGACCAGCAACGCGATCAGCAACGGCACCAGCACCAGCGACAGAGTCACCTTGGCGATTGCCTGGCCGAGAATGAGGTTGCCGATTGGGCGCTCGCCATAAAACGATACCGTGATGAAGATCAGCGTGTCGATCACCTGGCTGATCATCGCCGCGACCGCGCCGGCCACTACGGTCACGCTGCCGGCGCGCGCCAGCTTGCTGAAGATCAGCACGTTGAGCGTCATCGACACGCCATAAGCGATAATCCCGGCGATCATCAGCCGCACGCCCTGGCCGAGCACGATCGGGAAGGCGGCCTTGGCCGGTTCGTACATCCCCGGGTCGGTCGGCAGCTGGATGACGAACCAGGTCAGCACGATCGCGGTGACCAGCGGCACGAAGCCGAAGCGCACCAGGCGGTCCGCCGTGGCCTTGCCGTAAAGCCGGGCGACTGAGCTGGAGATCGCCACCAGCAGCAGGAACGGCAGGATCCCGGCTTCGACCGCGAGTGGCCCGAGCGCGACCTGCTTCGAGCCGAGCACTCCGGCGATGCAGGTCATCCCGCCGTATAGCAGGCTGAGCGCGAACAAGGGAACGGGGATCGGCGGCGTTTCCGGTCTGGTGTCCATCGTCACTGGCTATGGGCGAACGCACGAAAAGAAAAGCGGGAGGAAACGATTTTACCCTTTGACCTTCGCGCGCCGCCCGGGCGATGTGGTGGCAGGACGTTCAGGGGGTTGGGTCATGCCGCTCATCGTGGTCAATCTCATCGGGATCGTCGCGATCCTCGCCATTGCGGTCGCGTTGTCCAAGCGGCGGCGGAATATCCGCCTGCGGGTGGTCGTCCCGGCGTTTGCGCTGCAAGCTGTGATCGCCTTCATTGTGCTGTGGACACCGTGGGGTATTGCCGCGATCCAGGGCATGGCGAGCGGCGTTGCGGCCCTCTTGTCCTATGCTACCGCCGGCACCGAGTTCTTGTTTGGGGCGAGCGCCGCCAACCCGCTGGCGGGATCGTTCGCGCTCGGCGCGCTGCCGGTGATCATCTTCTTCGCCTCGCTGGTGTCCATCCTCTACTACCTCGGCATCATGCAATTGGTCGTGCGCTGGGTCGGCGGGGCGATCGGCTGGATCACCGGGATCAGCGAGGTCGAATCGCTCGGCGCGGCGGCCAACATCTTCGTCGGCCAGTCGGAAAGCCCGCTGGTCGTGCGGCCCTATCTCGCGGCGCTGCCGCCTTCGGGCATCTTCACTCTGATGACCGTCGGCATGGCCGGCGTCGCGGGCACGATCCTCGCCGCCTACGCCGGATTGCTCGGACCGAAATACCTGCCTTACCTGCTCGCCGCGGCGTTCATGTCGGCGCCGGGCGGGGTGCTGATGGCCAAGATCATCATGCCCGACGACGAGGGCGAGCCAGAGCCTGCGCCCGAAACCATCGTGCTGCCGCACGGCCGGGTTAGCGCCGAAGGACCGGCGGCGATCACAGAAGGAGGCAAGCCTCACGAGGTCCAGGTCGCCGAGGGCGAGGAGCAGGGCGCGGCGAACGTGATCGAGGCCGCCGCCCAGGGCGCGCAGACCGGCGTGCGCCTGGCGGTGGCGGTGGGCGCAATGGTGCTCGCTTTCGTCGCGCTGGTCGCGCTAGCCAACGGTCTGCTCGGCTGGGCCGGCGGCTTGTTCGGCTACCCCGCGCTGTCTTTCCAGGGTGTGCTCGGGACCGTCTTTGCCCCGGTCATGTACCTGCTCGGGATCCCCTGGCAGGAAGCGCAACAGGCGGGCGGGCTGTTCGGCACCAAGATCGTGCTCAACGAATTCGTCGCGTTCATCGACCTGGGCAAGATGGGCCCCGGTATCCTGAGCGACCGCAGCCGCGCGATCGTCACCTTTGCCTTGTGCGGCTTCGCCAACTTCAGCTCGATCGCGATCCAGATGGCGGTGACCGGCGGCCTCGCCCCGAATCAACGCCCGGTAATCGCGCGACTCGGGCTGCGGGCGCTTGCCGCGGGTTCACTCTCAAACTTGATGAGCGCCGCCCTCGCGGGTTTGTTTCTGTCGCTGTAATCTTTCTCCACGCAACAGTCTTGCGGAGGCGGCGTTGCAAAAATGCCGCACTGCACCATGAAGTTTCGCGCGGGCTCCGCACCGACGAACGCTATCGGTCAAATCCCGCGCCGGAATCCCCGAGATTCCGCCATTTTGCGCCCGGAACCTGGCAAAAGGCCTCATCCCCGGACAGTTTCAGATGCCACTATCCTGTCACGTCTGGATTGCATAGGCCGGGTGGAAGGCTTGGTTCGGCTGAGCCGTGCCTCTCATTCGCTTGGACATCCGTGAGGGAAACCAGAAGATGAAGACCATGTTGCTCCGCAGCAGCGCAATCATTGCGCTCGCCATGCCCGCCGTCGCGCACGCGCAGTCGACCGGTTCCATCGACTTTGAAAAGAACGAGATCGTCGTCACCGGCTCGGCGAACCGCGCCGTGCAGGGCGTCGAAGTGCCCGATACCTCCAAGGCCAAGGAAGTGCTCACGCAAGAGCAGCTCGCGCACAATAATCCCGGCCAGACGGTCCTCGACAGCATCAACGTCATCCCCGGCGTGACCTTTACCAACAACGACGCCTACGGCACCTCGGGCGGTCAGTTGAGCATCCGCGGTTTCTCGGCCGACCGCATCAGCCTGACGTTCGACGGCGTGCCGCTGAACGATTCGGGCAACTACGCGATCTATTCGAACCAGCAGATGGACCCGGAGTTGATCGAACAGGTCAACGTCAATCTCGGCTCAACCGACGTGGACAGCCCGACGGCCGCCGCCTCTGGTTCCACCGTGAACTATCGCACCAAAGTGCCGGACGAGGAATTCGGCGTCCGCGCTTCCGCCTCGATCGGCGAGGACAATTTCTGGCGCGTCTTCGGAGAAGTCGACACCGGCGCGTTTACCTCGTTGGGCACGCGCGCGTTCATCGCAGCCAGCCATTCGCAGTACGACAATCCGTACAACAACTACGGCAAGCTCAATAAAGAGCAGTACAATGCGCGGATCTATCAGCCGATCGGCGGCAACGGCGACTTCGTATCGATTGCCGGTCACTACAACGTGAATCGCAACAATTTTTTCGGCTCGCTGCCGCTGCGGACCGATCTGACGCAAAGCGCGAGCAATTCCGCGCCGCGCATCGTTGGCGGGCAGTCGGCCAATCGTTTCCCGCTCAACAATGATGAACGCGATTACGACATCAATTTCCCGTGCACCGTCGCCGTCGGCCACGCCGGCGTCGCGGACAGTGTCGCCCCGGCGCCCGCGGCGCCGACCGCCGGCGCAAGCTGCGGCACCGAGTTCGACCGCCGCTACAACCCTTCGAAGACCGGCAACTTCCGCGGCTCTTCGCGCTTCACGCTGGCCGACGGCGTCACCCTGACAGTCGATCCGAGCTTTCAGTACGTGAAAGCCAACGGCGGCGGCACGGCGACGGCTCGTGAGGGAACCTTCAACGCCGGCGGCACGCCGATCACCGGCTACATCGGCGGCTCGCCGTACTTCGGCCGCGACCTTAACGGCGACGGGGATGCGCTCGATCAGGTCACCGTGCTCGCGCCCAGCGAGACGAACACCCGCCGCATCGGGGTGATCACCAATCTGATCTGGGACGTCGACCCCACGAATACCGTGCGCGTGGCTTACACCTACGACCGGGCTCGCCACCGCCAGACCGGCGAAGTCGGCCTGCTCGACGCGAACGGCGAACCGCTCAACGTCTACCCCGAGAGCGGCGAGCCGCAGGCCGACGTCAATGGTCGCTTGCTGCAGAAGCGCGACCGCCTGTCATATGCGATCCTGCACCAGGTTTCAGGCGAATATCGCGGCCGCTTCTTTGACGACGCGCTATCGGTTACCGTGGGCATCCGCGCGCCGTTCTTCACCCGCAACCTCAACAACTATTGCGCCACATCCAGCGAAACCGGGTTCGTCGAGTGCTTCACCGATGACTCGGCGGCCTATGCAGCGTGGCTGGCGACAGGCACCAACGCGACGCGGACCGTTCCGGGCATCGGCACCTATCCGACTCAAGGGCCGCAGCATCGTGAGCTGAAGTACGACAAGATCCTGCCGAACGTCGGCTTGGTGTACCACCTCACCCAGCCGATCTCTGTCTTCGCCAATTACTCGAAGGGCCTGCAGGTGCCGGGCACGGATGCGCTGTACAACGCGTTCTACTTCCCGTTTGACACGGCGCAGGCGCAGCCTCACCCCGAGACCACCGACAACTTCGACGCCGGTGTGCGGTACCGTTCGAGCAAGGTGCAGGCGCAGCTGGTCGGCTGGTACACCAAGTACACCAACCGCCTGGCATCGGCTTACGATCCCGAGCTCGAGAAGAACGTCTATCGTAACCTCGGCGCGGTGGACAAATACGGCGTGGATGCCAGCATCGCGTACCAGCCGATCCCGCAAGTCGCGCTCTATGCGTTCGGTTCGTACCTGAAGTCGAAGATCAAAGACGACGTACAGAGCGGTACGTGCTCGGCCGCCAACGTCACGGCTCAAGTCGCCGGTTGCTCGACGGTCGGCGATCCGCTGTTCGTCGCCACGGCAGGCAACCGCGAAGGTGGCGCTCCGGCGTACACTTACGGGGCGCAGGTGCGTGGCTTCTGGGGGCCGCTCGACGTGGGCCTCACCGCCAAGAAGACCGGCGGGCGCTACATCTACGACAGCAACCTGCCGGTCTACGGCGGGACCGCCGCCGCACCTTACGTGATCTATCCGGCTAAGACGAACGCCTACTGGCTGGTCAACCTCGATGCCCGTCTTAAGCTCGACTTCATCGGGCTGAACGAAAAGACCTACCTGCAATTCAACGTCTACAACGTGTTCGACAAGCTCTACGTGGGCAACTACACGGCCGGCCTCAACCAGGGGAACGTGCTCGGTGAAGGGGTGTTCACCGGCACTCCGGGCGGCCCGGTGTTCGCCCAGATCGGCGCGCCGCGGACGATCTCGGCCACGCTGAACGTCGGGTTCTAAGCGACAACAAAATGGGGATAGCCGCGCCGCAAGGTGCTGCTATCCCTGTTTCATTGCGGCGGAGACGACCATGATCGGTGCCACTGGCAAGCTGCGGGGGCTGCTGGCGTTCGCGACCGCCGGTTTACTGTCTGCGTGTGCAACTGTCCCTCCGCAGGCCCCGGCTGCGTCGGCCAGCGAGGAAATCCAGATCCTCGCGATCAACGATTTCCACGGCAACATCGAGGTGCCGGAAGGCACTGCGACTTACTACGCCGCCGGCCAGCAGGTGAAGGCGAAGCTTGGCGGCGCCGCGCGGCTGGGTGCGACGCTGGCCGAGCTGCGCCAAGGCCATCCGGAGACAATCACCGTCGCCGCCGGCGATCTCATAGGCGCGAGCCCGCTCGCCTCGGCCTATTTCCTCGACGAGCCGTCGATCATGGTGCTCAACCGGATGGGCCTGGCTCTGGCCTCGGTCGGCAACCACGAGTTCGACAAGGGGATCGGCGAGCTCAGGCGGATGCAGCAGGGCGGCTGCGAGGTGCACACCCAGCGCTTGCCGTGCCGGCTGGACGAGCCGTTCGAGGGGGCGAAGTTCACCTACCTCGCCGCCAACGTGCTCGATGACGCTGGGCAAACGCTATTCCCCGGCACCGCGATCCGCCAGATCGGCCGGGTCAAGATCGGTTTCATCGGCATGACGCTGAAGGACACCGGACTGTTGACTTCGCCAGCGGCCACCAAGGGCTACCACTTCACCGACGAGGCCGACACCGCCAACGCGCTCGCCGCGCGGCTCAAGGCGCAGGGTGCCGACGCGGTCGTGCTACTCCTCCATCAGGGTGGCCAAGTCGATCCATTCTTCAACCAGGATGCCTGCCCCAAGCTCGAGGGCGATATCCTGCCGATCCTCGCGCGCCTCACGCCGGACATTCGCCTGGTCATCTCCGGCCACACCCACAAGGCCTACATTTGCGAAGTGCCGGACGCGAACGGCGCGTCGCGCCTGCTGACCAGCGCCGGGCGCTATGGCTATTTCGTCACCGACATTCGCCTGCGCATCGACCCGGCGACGGACAGGATTGTCTCGCTGAGCGCGGTCAACGATCCGGTGGGTGAGGGAGCCGGCGAGGAAGCCGACGTCAAGCAGATCGTCGAACGCTACGGCGCCGCGAGCGTCGCAATTGCCTCGCGCGTCGTGGGACGGGTGACCGGGTCGTTGGCAGCCGGCGAGAATGCGCTCGACACGCCGCTGGCACGTCTTGTGGCGGACGCCCAGCTCGCCGCGACGAAGGACGCGTCCCATGGCAAAGCTCAGATCGCTTTCATCAATTCGGGCGGCGTGCGTGCAGGCTTCACCACGCGGCCCGATGGTTCGGTCACTTACGGCCAGATCTTCACGCTGCAGCCGTTCGGCAACACGCTTGAAGTGCTCGAGTTGACCGGGGCGGAACTCAAGCAGACGCTGGAGCAGCAGTTCACGGACGATACCTCGGGCAAGTTCCGGCAGTCGTTCCTGATCCCCTCGCAAGGGTTCACTTATGCCTTCGACCGTGCCGCGCCTTCCGGACAGAGGGTGATGGCGATGACGCTCGACGGGAGCCCAATCGAACCCGCCAAGACCTACCGCATCACGGTCAACAATTTCCTCGCCAACGGGGGCGATGGCTTCTCCAACCTGGCTCGAGCGAAGTTCGTAGCCGATGGCGGGGTCGATCTCGACGCGCTCGAGGCGTTCATTGCCAAGGGCGTCGAAGTGAGCCCAACGGCCCGGATCGTCGATCGCAGTCCGGTTCAGGCACCAGGCTGACGATCCGGCGCGGCGGGCGAAAGGCAAACAAAAACGGCCGGCCGCCGAAGCGAGCCGGCCGTTGATAACGATTGCCGATTACTGAGCGGTGGTGGCCGCAGTCGTTTCGGTCGTGGTCGCCTCGGTCGCGGCGGTGTCGGCCGAAGTCGCGTCGGTCGGAGCCGCTTCCGTGGTAGCCGTGTCCATCGCGGGAGCGGCTTCGGTGGTGGCTTCGGTGGTCGCGGTGGTTTCTTCGGCCTTGTTGCAAGCGGCCAGACCGCTGATCAGCATGGCGGCCGAAAGTCCGATAACGAGTTTGCGCATATAAACTCCCCTAAGGAACCTGTAGCGCCACAGCGGCGCGGCCGGACAATTAGACGAAATTGTGGCAGGCTCAAAGCGTTTTGAATCGGGTGCCGTATTTGCAGGATTTTCAGGCGGTGTCGGCCCCCGGTTGGCGGTCCGGGTGGGCGCGGCGGACGGGCTCTTCGGCCATGGCCCGGCGGGCTGATTCGATGAGCCGAGGGTAGGGCGAGCAGTCGACCGCATAGCGCTCGGCGGCGTAGACTTGCGGCACCAAGTGGCAATCGGCAAGGGTCAGGCTGTCGCCGAAAGCGAATCGACCGCCATACTTCTCGATCGACGATTCGAGCGCGGCGAACCCTTCTCCGATCCAGTGCGCGATCCACGAATCGATTTCGCGCTGCTCGCGCCCGAGCGGCGCTTTAAGGTACTTGAGCACCCGCAGGTTGTTCAGCGGGTGGATGTCGCAGGCGACCGCCATCGCCATCGCCCGCACGATTGCCCGCGCGCCTGGCTCGCTCGGGAGGAGCGGCGGATCGGAATAGCGGTCCTCCAGCCATTCGATGATCGCCGAGGACTGGGTGAGGACGCCATCGGGCGTTTCCAGCGCCGGGACAAGGCCTTGCGGATTGAGCGCGCGAAACGCCTCCGATCTCTGCGCCCCACCGCGCAAGTCCACCGGAGCCTGCTCGTAAGCGACGCCCTTGATGTTGAGGGCGATGCGCGTGCGGTAGCTGGTGCCGGAGCGCCAGTAGCCGTGGAGGACCAGCGGCCCGTTCATCCCGCGATCCGCCCCCGACATTCGCCGAAGCCGATGCTGCGATAGCCCTCGCGCACCGCATGCGCGGTCATGATGACTTCGTCGCCGTCCTCCAGGAAGCTGCGCGTTTCGCCGTTCGCCAGCGTGAGCGGCTGCTTGCCGCCTTCCGACAGCTCGAGCAGGCTGCCGAACGTCTCGCGTGTCTCGCTCGAAAGCGTGCCGGTGCCGAGCAGGTCGCCCGGCTGGAGATTGCAGCCATTCACGGTGTGGTGCGCGACGAGCTGCGCCGCGGTCCAATACATTGCGGTCATTGGACCTTTGCTGAGCCGCTCGGGCGGCTGGCCGGCGTCGCGCATTTTCGCGGTCAGCAGGCGCACCTCCATTTCGATCGCATAAGCGCCGTGAGCCTGGTCGTCGGCGTCGAGCAGGTAGGGCAGCGGCGCGGGATCGCCTTGCGGCCGCGGTGGTTGGGCGATGCGGAACGGTGCGAGCGCGGCGCTGGTCACCACCCAAGGAGAAACCGTCGAGTGAAAGTTCTTCGCAAGAAACGGCCCCAAGGGCTGGTATTCCCACGCTTGCAGGTCACGCGCCGACCAGTCGTTGAGGATGCCGAGGCCGGCGATATGGCGCGCGGCATCGGCGATCCCGATGTTGCTGCCGAGTTCGTTGGCGCCGCTGGTCCACACGCCCATCTCGAGCTCATAATCGAGCCGCTGCGAGGGGCTGAAGACCGGCGTGTCATCTCCGGCGCTCTTACGCTGCCCTTGCGGCCGACGCACGTCGCCACCGCTCGGGCGGATCGAACTGGCGCGGCCGTGATAGCCGATCGGCACGTACTTGTAGTTCGGCAGCAGGGGGTTGTCGGGGCGGAACTGCTTGCCCACGTTGGTCGCGTGACGGATGCCGGTGTAGAAGTCCGTATAGTCGCCAATGGCGAACGGCAGGTGCAGCTTGCAATCCCTCATCGGGAGCAGGGCAGGGCCAACCTGAACTTTACTTGAGATATCCGTCAGTAACGCGAAGACGCACCGACGCAAGACGTCAGCGGCATCGTTGCCGTCGGCGAACAGGGCGTTGAGCGTTTCGCCCGAGGCGAGCTGCGCGGCGTCGGACGCTTCGCGTTCCAGCAGGCCCGCGACGGCGCTCAGATCGAGCACGAAATCGCCGATTGCCACGCCGCCGCGCTTGCCGTCGCCGGAAGGCGAGAATATCCCCAGCGGCAGGTTCTGCACGGGGAACTCCGCGTGCTCGTCGGCGCCTTCGACCCAACTCGAAGCGGCGGGATCGTGGGTTTCGTCGAGCGAAATCATTCGGGTACCGTGGCCTTTTCGAATCCTTGCCAACAGGCGTCGTAATTCGATTGCAGGCCGGGCAGTTCCATTGCCATCCTGGTCGGCCGAATGACCCAGCGGCTCTCGAACATGAAGGCGAGGGTGTCGGTGAGCTTGACCGGCTCGAGCTTCGCGCTGGTCGCTCGCCGATGGCTCTCCGCGTCGGGCCCATGGCCGTTCATCTGGTTGTGCAAACTCGCCCCGCCCGGCTCGAAGCCGCCGCCTTCCTTGGCGTCGTAGATCCCGTGGATCAGGCCCATGAACTCGCTCATCACGTTGCGGTGGAACCACGGCGGCCGGAAGGTGTCCTCGGCGACCATCCAGCGCGGCGGGAAGATCACGAAGTCGCAGTTGGCGGTGCCGGAATTCTCGCTGGGAGAGGTGAGCACGGTGAAGATCGAAGGGTCGGGATGATCGAAACTGACCGTGCCGATGGTGTTGAAGCGGGCGAGGTCGTAACGGAACGGCGCGGAGTTGCCGTGCCACGCCACTACATCGAACGGCGAGTGGTCGATCGTGGTGCGCCACAGCCGGCCCTGGAATTTCTGGACTACCTCGTGCTCGCCGTCGACGTCCTCGAACCAAGCAACCGGTGTTTCGAAATCGCGCGGATTGGCGAGGCCGTTGGAACCGATCGGGCCGAGCTCGGGCAGCTGGAACGGCGCGCCGTAGTTTTCGCAGACATAGCCGCGGCTCGGCCCATCGAGCGCAATGGAGAAGCGCAGGCCGCGCGGGATCAGCGCGATGTGGCCCGGCGGCACGTCCATTCGGCCAAGCTCGGTAGCGATGTGCAGCGCGCCCTCTTGGGGGGCGATCAGCAGCTCACCGTCGCTGTTCTGGAACACGCGTCGATCCATGGAGCGGTTCGTCGAGTAGAGATGGATGGCGATGCCCGCACCGGCGCCGACGTCGCCATTGCCGCCGTAGGTCACGAGACCCTCGAGCCAATCGCCGTCGGCCGGCGGCAGCGGATCCCAACGCAGGCGATTGGGACTGACGGCGTCCGCGAACGGCGCCGTCCTCAGGTTTTCGAATTCCCCGAGCGGCTCATACGGCGCGTGCTCGGCCATCGGCCGCAGGCGATAGAGCCAACTGCGCCGGTTGTGCGCGCGCGGCGCGGTGAAGGCGGTGGTGGAGAACTGCTCGGCGTAGAGGCCGAACGGGGGTTTCTGCGGACTGTTGCGCCCGACCGGCAGCGCGCCGGAAATCGCCTCGCTGGCGAAGTTATTGCCGAACCCGGCATGATAGTTAGCCATGAAACTATCTCCTGGGTTCCCGATATGGGGCTTGGCCGCTCAAATCAATGCACGACCGCGGTCTCCGTGTGTCTCACGGCCGCAACCTTGCCAGCCGAGACCGCGAACAGCCACAGCACCAGATAACACGCCGCCGGTACCAGGAACGCGGCAATGTAACCGGCCCGGTCGGCCACGGCGCCGACCACGAGGGGCAGGAACGCCCCACCGACGATCGCGGTGCACAGCAGACCCGATGTTGCTTCCTGCGTGGCCGAGGAGCGGTCGAGCGTCAGGGTGAAGATCACCGGGAACATGATCGAGTTGAACAGCCCGATGCCGAGGGCGACGAAGCCGCCGCTGACTCCGCCGAAAGCGAACACGTAGAGACACATCGCGCAGGCGACTGCCGTGAAGAACGCCAGCAGCCGCGGCGCCTCGAACTTCGCCAGCAGCGCAGAGCCGATCGCGCGGCCGACCATCGCCCCGCCCCAGTAGAACGCCACCGCCTTGCCGGCTTCCTGCAATGACACACCCGGAACGCCGTCGCTGCCCATCGCGTGGCTCAGCAGCGGGACGGTGAAGGGGACATCGGAATGGGCCCAGATCGCGTCCGAATTGAGGAATAGCGCCATCTGGCTGCCGATCGAAACTTCCGCGCCGACGTAGAGGAAGATCGCCAGGCCGCCGAACAGCGCCCAGCCCGAGGAGAAGGCCTCGACGATCAGCGCGATGAACCCCTTGCTCGGCGCAGGCTGGGGAGCAGCATCGGCAACCGTGCGCCGGCTGAACCAGAAGAACACCAGCAGCAGGATCAGCAGCCCGCAAATCCAGAAGTAGGCGCGATCGATCCCGGCCAGTGCGGCAGCACGCACCGCGGGGTTGAGCGCCGCGCCTTCCTTCACCTCGACCCCCTTCAGGAACAGCACCGCGCCGAGGAACGGGCCGATGAAAGTGCCGAAGCTGTTGAAGGTCTGCGACAGGGTCAGGCGGAAGTGGCTGCCCTTGGGATCGCCCAGTGCGGCGGCGAGCGGGTTGGCGGCGACCTGCAGCACAGTGATCCCGCTCGCCAGCACGAACAGCCCGACCAGCACCAGCGTGTAACTGGCCATGTTGGCGGCGCCGAGCATGATCAGGCAGGCGACGCCCATCATCATCAGCGCGACCAGGATCGAGGGCACCGGCTTGAGCCTGGCGATCAGCGCCGCGGCCGGAAAAGACATCACTCCATAAGCGATGAAGAACGCGAACGTGGACAGCTGCGCCTGCAGGTTGCTGAGGACGAACACGCCTTTCACCGAAGCCACCAGCGGGTCGATCAGCGAGGTGATGAACCCCCAGGCGAAGAACAGCGTCGTTACCGCGATGAACGCCGCGCGCACGGTGGCCTTGTTTTGCATTGTCTCTCCCCAATCCCGGTTCGGTGCGAGGGTTAGAGGATCGGCGAGGGAAGGCAATGGCGTGCTCACCCGACGCGCCCTCCTTTCACCCGTCATGCTGAACTTGTTTCAGCATCCATTTCTCGGCTTGGCCCCGGAGCTGTCGAAGGAGCGCCGCAAGGCCGCGTAGTCTCTCGACGTCCGTGCTCGGAGGCCAATGGACCCTGAAACAAATTCAGGGTGACGACGAAGGAGGTGATCACACTTGATTCAGCCGCGTCGGAAATTGCCTTTTCCTGTGGGATCGGCAAAGCCTCGCCCACATGACCGACTTTCCCCCGACCGGCGACCACGCGGCGCTTTTCCGCGTCGCCCGGGGCGATGCGGCGCTGTGCACGATCGTGGGCATCGACGGCAGCTTCTCGCGTCGGGTTGGCACGCAGCTGGCCGTGGCAGCGGACGGCAGCCGCGTGGGCGACATGGCTGACAAGTGCCTCGATGACGAGCTGGCGACCCAGGCTATGGAGGCGATGGCCGAGGGCGGGGCGCGGATGCTGCGTTACGGCCAGGGCTCGCCGTTCGTCGATTTTCGCCTGCCGTGCGGCTCGGGGCTCGACATCTGGATCGACCCGGCGCCGGATCGTGCGGGACTGGCCCGGTGCGTGGCGGATTTGGAGGCGCGGCGGGAAGCCGTGCTTCGGATCGGTTCTCCGGCGGGCTCACTGAATGAGCGCTGCTATATCCCGCGGTTGCGGATCGTGCTGCTCGGTGCGGGTGCTGAGTCCGCCGCGCTGGTGCGGCTGGCGGCGGCGCAGGGCGTCGAAGTGGAATGGCGCGAGGCGGGGCGGGGGCTGTCGCTCGGGCAGCCCCCCTCTGATCTCTCTGCCGACGCCTGGACCGCGGTTCTTCTCCTTTTCCACGATCACGAATGGGAGCACGCGCTGCTCGACTGGGCGCTCGGCACACCGGCGTTCTACATCGGCGCGCAAGGCGGGGCTCCGGCGCGCGAGGAGCGGCTCGAGAGGCTCCGTGCAGCGGGGCATAGCGAGTTCGACTTGCGGCGGATCAAGAGCCCGGTGGGCTTGATCCCGGCCGCGCGCGATCCGGCGGTGCTGGCCCTTTCCGTGCTGGCCGACGTGGTCGGCGCTCACGAAGCGCTGCACCCGCACCGGTGAGTCTCGCTATCGCCGTTCTGGCCGCCGGCGGCGCGACCCGGTTCGGCGGTGGCAAGCTCGACGCCGATTGCGCGGGCAAGCCGCTCGGGCGGTGGGCGCTCGATGCGGCGCTGGCGGTGCCGCACGAGCGGCTGACGGTGGTGGTTGGCGATCCGGTGCCCGCGTTTGC
>Ga0105246_10000490_pt1 | contig 21442 bp, 19 predicted proteins | sample KBSM64metaG_FD_99694 | JGI IMG/M metagenome (GOLD analysis project Ga0105246, IMG submission 99694) | Miscanthus rhizosphere microbial communities from Kellogg Biological Station, Michigan, USA - KBS M6-4 metaG | ecosystem: Host-associated > Plants > Roots > Rhizosphere > Soil | place... | reverse complement strand
AGTCATGCTAAAACCTTCGAAGCGCTTTTCCTAGCTGCTTGAAAAAGAAGGGAAAAATATGACGAAGTCGGAGTTGATCGAACGAATTGTCACCCATCAAGGGCTGCTCTCATCCAAGGATGTAGAGCTGGCTATCAAGACTATGCTTGAACAGATGTCGCAGTGCCTGGCTACCGGGGATCGGATTGAGATCCGTGGGTTTGGGAGCTTTTCGCTGCATTATCGTGCGCCTCGTGTAGGTCGTAATCCTAAAACAGGTCAGTCCGTCAGCCTGGATGGGAAGTTTGTGCCTCATTTCAAGCCGGGGAAGGAATTGCGGGATCGGGTGAATGAGGATGAGGAAGAGGGCGTTTGATCGACTTTCAGGAGAACGTGATGCTAAGAGCCAGGCGCTTTTTAGTGGTTGTATCTGTTTTATTCTTCGCGCTCGGCGTTGTTTTTTTTGTGCTGGAAAATCAGCAAGGTACGACACTGTCATTTTTCGGCTGGTCTACCGTTGAGCTGCCTGTTTCGGTTTTTACGACCTTGGCGCTAGTGGTGGGGATGATCATTGGCCCGATGTTGGGGTTGGTAGTCGGTCTTAAGAAAGCTCGCCCGAAGACCTGATGCGGTTTGCAGAATACTGTCCTTATGGTCTGGGTGGCCCAGTAGAAGGTCGAGGCGCCCATCCTGTTTTTATGAGAGGGGGCTTTTACTCGTTTAATGGGGTTATTGAGCTTCTATCTGTATGAAATATTTCGCCGTTCCAGGACAGTGGCCGGTCAGCGTTACTCCCCTTCGTGGTGCGGGGATCGATCCCCATCCTCCTCATTGCCTTTAAGGTATATTGTTACGCATCCTGCATCAGTGTTCGCTTTTGACTTTAAGGATGCAGGCCTTAAAATAGCCACCAATTTCCATGCCCTTCATTTTTAACTGCACCACACAAAGCTTATTTTTCGGCTGTTTGCTAACAAGCTTCGACGTTTTCCTTGAACCTCTTCACTGTTGAGCATTCCGGGGCGGCATGTTGGCTTTGTTGGTCTGCAGGCATTGAGGTGAGTGGCCGACTAGAAGCTTGTCGTGCTGTGCGTGTTGCTTAGGACTTAATATGTTCAGCGGAAAAACGCTTCTTATCACCGGTGGCACCGGTTCATTCGGCAACGCCGTCCTAAAGCGCTTCCTCGACAGTGATATTGCAGAAATCCGCATCTTCAGTCGCGATGAGAAGAAGCAGGATGACATGCGCAAGCGCTACGCCGACACCAAGCTCAAGTTCTACATAGGTGATGTGCGCGACTATCAAAGTGTGCTCAATGCCACGCGGGGTGTGGACTACATTTTCCACGCGGCCGCACTGAAGCAGGTGCCTTCCTGTGAGTTTCATCCGATGGAAGCGGTCAAGACCAACATTATCGGCACTGAGAATGTCCTGGAGGCCGCTATCCAGAACACGGTCAAGCGAGTGGTTTGCCTGAGTACCGACAAGGCTGTCTACCCTATCAATGCCATGGGTATCTCCAAGGCGATGATGGAAAAAGTTATGGTTGCAAAGTCCCGTAATGTGAATGATGCCAAGACCGTTATCTGCGGTACCCGCTACGGTAATGTGATGGCTTCACGGGGCTCTGTCATTCCTTTGTTCATTGAGCAGATTCGTGCAGGTAACGCACTGACGTTGACTGATCCAAACATGACTCGCTTCATGATGACGCTGGCGGATGCTGTCGATCTGGTGTTGTATGCTTTCGAGCACGGTCGCAATGGCGATCTTTTTGTTCAGAAAGCACCTGCTGCGACCGTCGAGACCTTAGCCAAGGCACTGACTGCAATGGTCGGCAGACCTGAGCACCCCATCCAGATCATCGGCACTCGCCATGGCGAAAAACTCTTTGAGGCGTTGTTGAGTCGTGAAGAAATGGCCTGCGCTGATGACAAGGGAGATTACTACCGCATTCCCCCCGATCTGCGTGACTTGAACTACTCAAAATTTGTAGAGCAGGGTGAAGAAAAGATCTCCCGTACCGAAGACTACAACTCCCATAACACTGAGCGGCTGGATGTAGCTGGCATGCAACAGTTGCTGCTCAAACTTGAGTTCATGCAAGCGATCCAGCGTGGCGAACTCGCTACGCCGGAGGAATGAGTGATGAAGGTACTGATCACCGGAGCCAACGGTTTTGTCGGCAAGAACCTGATTGCGCATTTGAGCGAGCGTAGTGATATCGAAGTTGTCGCATTTACCCGTGATAACAGCATCGCACAACTGCCAGCGTTGGTTGCCGAGGTGGATTTTGTATTCCACCTGGCAGGCGTCAATCGGCCGCAATCGTCCGATGAGTTCAAAGTGGGCAACACTGACCTCACGCTGGCGCTATGTGAGGCCATCAAGGAAAGTGGCAAGCTCACTCCGGTGCTCTACACCTCGTCGACGCAGGCTGGCCGTGATAATCCCTACGGTGTCAGCAAGTTGGCTGCTGAGCACGCATTGCACGATCTACAGGCGAACTACGGGGCCAGGGTGCATGTCCTGCGCCTGCCCAATGTGTTCGGTAAGTGGGCGCGACCTGACTACAACTCGGCCGTGGCGACTTTTTGCCACAACATCACCCGAGGCCTGCCGATCCAGGTCAATGATCGACAAGCGATGGTCAGCCTGGTTTACATCGACGATGTCGTCGACTGTTTTATCCAGATAATGGACTCGAGTCTACATCACGGCTCTGAGGCTCAGGTGAGCCCGGTTTACAGCATTTCCGTCGGGGAGCTGGCGGATCAGTTGTACGCGTTTCGCGACAGCCGCGACACGTTGATCAGTGAGGCCGTTGGTACAGGCTTGGTGCGAGCGCTCTACTCAACCTACGTCAGTTACCTGCCCGTAGAGCAATTCACTTATGACGTTCCGAAGTATGGCGACCCGCGCGGTGTTTTCGTTGAAATGCTGAAGACCAGGGACAGTGGGCAGTTTTCCTACTTCACCGCGCACCCTGGCGTCACACGTGGTGGTCATTACCACCACAGCAAGACAGAAAAATTTCTGGTAATCAAAGGCAAGGCCTGCTTCCGTTTTCGCCATATCGTATCGGGTGAATTCCATGAGCTGTTCACTCAGGGTGAACAGCCTCGGGTGGTGGAGACGGTGCCTGGTTGGACTCATGACATTACCAATGTCGGCGAAGACGAAATGATCGTCATGCTCTGGGCTAACGAGATTTTTGATCGTGAGCGGCCAGACACCTTTGTGATGCCGGTGGCTACTCAAGCTTGAGCATGGGTGCATCAGGCAATGCATGGTGCGAACAGCTCCGATGCCAATGATTCTGGAAGAGTGTTGAAATGAAAAAGCTGAAAGTTGTCACGGTCGTGGGGACTCGTCCCGAAATCATTCGCTTGTCGCGGGTGATTGCCAAGCTGGATGAACACTGTGAACACATCCTGGTGCATACCGGGCAGAACTACGATTACGAATTGAACGAGATTTTTTTCCAGGATCTCGGTATTCGTAAGCCCGATCATTTTCTCAATGCAGCGGGCGCGAGTGGTGCGCAAACGATCGGCAACGTGATCATTGCGGTGGACCAGGTGCTGGAAGAGGTGAAGCCAGAAGCCCTTCTGATTCTCGGCGACACCAACAGCTGCATGGCGGTGATTCCGGCCAAACGCCGTAAAATCCCGACATTTCACATGGAAGCAGGCAATCGCTGTTTTGACATGCGTGTTCCTGAAGAGATCAATCGCCGCATCGTTGATCACACCGCAGACATCAACCTGACCTATAGCAGCATCGCGCGTGATTACCTGCTGAGCGAAGGATTGCCGCCGGATAGGGTGATCAAGACCGGTAGCCCTATGTTTGAAGTGCTTAATTATTACCGTGATGGCATCGAAACGTCGGATGTACTAGGGCGGCTCAGTCTGGAAGCCGGCAAGTTTTTCGTGGTGAGTGCCCACCGTGAAGAAAACATTGATTCCGACAAAAACTTTATCAAGTTGGTCGGCGTGTTGAACACCGTTGCTGCCCAGTATGATTTGCCGGTGATCGTGACCACGCACCCTCGTACGCAAAAGCGCGTTGACGCGATGGGCGTAACCTTTCACAAGAATGTGCAATTGCTCAAGCCGCTGGGGTTCAAGGACTACAACAAACTGCAACTGACGGCCAAGGCGGTGCTATCGGACAGTGGCACCATCAACGAAGAGTCATCGATCCTCAATTTCCCTGCACTGAATCTGCGTGAGGCCCATGAGCGGCCTGAAGGGATGGAGGAGGCGGCGGTCATGATGGTCGGACTGGAAGTTGAGCGCGCCCTGCAAGGCCTGCAGCTCCTGGAAAGCCAGGCAACTGGGGCGGAGCGGACGTTGCGGTTGGTTGCCGATTACAGCATGCCAAATGTTGCCGAAAAGGTTGTGCGGATCATCCATAGCTATCGTGACTACGTTATGCGCACTGTATGGAAGCAATATTGATTGGATAGCCTCTCCCAGGAAAAACCACTGAAGATTCTGGTGGTGACCCAGTATTTCTGGCCCGAGAACATGCGTATCAACAACATGGTCGAAGGCTTTGTCGCCAAAGGTCATGATGTGACGGTGCTCACGGGTCTACCTAATTACCCGGAAGGGCAGATTTTTGCCGATTTTCGGAGTGATCCTACGCAGTTTTCCAATTATCAGGGAGCCCATGTGATCAGGGTGCCGATGTTGGTGCGAGGTAAGGGCAATTTCACGCTGGCCATGAATTACCTCTCGTTTTTCAGCAGTGCCTCAGTCATTGGCAGTTACAAACTGCGTGGTCAGTCGTTCGACTCCATCTTTGTGTATGGCGTGTCGCCTATCATGGGGGCGATCCCTGCTCTGTTGCTTGGGCGATTGAAAAGGGCTCCGGTACTCATATGGGTGCTGGATCTTTGGCCGGAAAGCCTTAGGGCGGTTGGGGTTGTCGAAAGCCCGAAATTGCTTGGACTGGTTGGCAAGGTGGTGTCCTGGATCTACAACCGTACTGATTACCTGTTGTTGCAGTCGCGTTCGTTTGACCAGAACGTCAAGGAGTACTGCACACGTGCAATTGGCGCCGATCGGTTGGTGTATTTCCCTAGTTGGGCCGAGGATGAGTTTTCCGGAGAGGTGCAGGGACCTTCGGATCTACTGCAGCGTGACGATGCCGTATTTACGATCCTTTTCGCCGGTAACATCGGCGATGCTCAGGATTTTCCAGCCATCATGGCCGCAGTCAAGGCTGTCGAAGCCGATCTGCCTGTGCGCTGGGTGATTGTGGGGGATGGTCGGGCAAGTCAATGGCTGACCAAACATGTGGCGGAAAACCGCATGGACAACGTGATGCTGCTTGGTAGGCATCCCTTGGAAAAAATGCCGGCGCTGTTCGCCGTCGCGGACGCCTTGCTGGTTTCGTTGAGGACTAATGATGTTTTCGAGAAAACCATTCCAGGCAAGGTTCAGGCTTACCTGGCTTCGGGGAAACCCGTAATTGCCATGATTGACGGCGAAGCGGCCAAAGTCGTTGTAGAGTCCGGTGCGGGAATGGTGTGTGGTTCGGGCGATGCTCAAGGATTGGCGCGTATCGTGCGCACCATGGGCGTCTTACCCAAGTCCGAGCTTGAGAACATGGGCCTGCAGGGCAGACGTTACTACCTTGAGCATTTTTCCAAGGACACTTTGTTCGACCGTCTTGAGGCGCTATTTAGAAAAGCGACCTTGAGGCGTAATGATCGATGACCAGAACCCTTTGCTCATCAATGCGGTTCATGACGGCGAAGCGTTACCTGTGTAAAGCGCCTGTCAGGTCTAACCAGCCCTTTTGCCCGTATCTGTTTCAGGAATTGTTTGCGAAATGACCATCTGGTTTGTGTTTGCCGCAGTACTCCTAGCGTCGCTTCTGTTGACCTGGGTACTGCGTCGCTATGCTTTATCGCGTAGCTTGATGGACATTCCCAATGGTCGCAGTTCGCACTCTGTTCCCACGCCGCGAGGAGGGGGGGTCGCAATCGTGCTGACTTACCTGGTGGTGTTGGTGCTCGTGGCGCTTGCCGGCTGGGTCAGTTGGAGTGCTGCATGGCCATTGCTGGGGGCGGGAGTATTGATCGCCGTGGTTGGGTTTCTCGATGATCACGGCCATATAGCTGCCCGTTGGCGTCTATTGGCCCATTTCGGCGCCGCCATTTGGGCGTTGTGTTGGATGGGAGGGCTGCCCACGATCAGCCTGAGCGGGGTTGAATTGGACCTCGGGTGGTTCGGGCATGTGCTGGCGGCTCTGTATTTGGTCTGGATGCTGAACTTGTACAACTTCATGGATGGTATTGACGGCATTGCCAGCGTCGAGGCCGTCTGCGCTTGTTCAGGGGCGTGCTTGGTGTACTGGCTGACAGGACTGGAAAGTCTCATGCTCGCACCGATGTTGTTGGCGGTCGCCGTGCTTGGATTTTTGTACTGGAACTTTCCCCCCGCGCGCATTTTCATGGGCGATGCGGGGAGTGGCTTCTTGGGGGGCGTGATCGGCGTGTTGTCACTGCAAGCGGCCTGGGTGGCCCCTCAGATGCTGTGGGTGTGGCTGATTTTGCTGGGCGTATTTGTTGTTGATGCCACCTTCACCTTGGGGCGACGCCTGTTGCGGGGGGATAAGGTATATGAAGCGCACCGCAGTCATGCCTATCAGTATGCATCGCGCCAGGCCGGGCGCCACTTGCCAGTGACGCTGACGGTGATGGCGATCAATCTATTGTGGTTGCTGCCTATCGCTCTCTTCGTTGGCTTGGGCTTTGACGGTGTTATTGGGCTACTGGTGGCGTATGTTCCGCTTATAGTGTTGGCGATCAAGTTTCATGCGGGCGAGTTGGAAAAAGTGTGATTGTTGGTTGGGGCTGGTGTTTGAAAAGGTTGCTGCACACGTACGTGACTGCCATTTTTTGCTGGCAGTACTAGGGACTGAGGTATAAAAGGGTTTATGGATAGTCTACGTGCCCGATTAGTGGGCTTGCCGCGCAGGCATAAACGTTTCTTGCAAGTAGTGACCGACATCGTCCTGGTGTGGGGGGCACTGTGGCTGGCATTTGTCGTTCGCCTGGGGTTTGATGACCTTAACAATCCCTTCGTAGTTCATTTTTGGCTGTTTCTCAGCGCGCCGGTTATTGCCATCCCGCTATTTATCCACTTTGGCATGTACCGGGCGGTCATGCGTTATTTCGGCAATGACGCACTGATTGCAATCATCAAGGCCGTGAGCCTCTCTGCATTGTTGCTGGCGCTGGTGGTGTACTTGTACAGCAATCACCAGACGGTGGTGCCGCGTTCGATCGTATTCAACTATTGGTGGTTGAGCATGGTCATCATTGGCGGCCTGCGCCTGGCCATGCGTCAGTACTTTCAGGGCGACTGGTTTACCGCGGCGCAACACGTGCCGTTCACCAGTCGTGATGATGGTTTGACTAAGGTCGCTATTTACGGTGCCGGGGCTGCGGGTAATCAATTGGTGGCCGCCTTGCGGCTAGGGCGGGTAATGCGTCCGGTGGCCTTCATCGATGATGACAACGGGATCTCGGATCGCATCATCTCGGGGTTACAGGTGTACAAGCCCAAGCGGATCCAGCAGATGATCGATGAGACGGGCGCCGAAGAGCTGTTGCTGGCCATCCCGTCATCTACACGGGCTCGCCGTCGAGAGATACTGGGTTATCTGGAGGGATACCCGCTGCATGTGCGTAGTGTTCCCGGTTTCATGGATCTGGCCAGCGGTCGCGTCAAAGTCGATGACATCCAGGAAGTCGACATTGCCGACCTGCTGGGTAGGGACCCTGTACCTGCGCAGCCCGAACTGCTGGAGCGATGCATCAAGCACCGTGTCGTGCTGGTTTCTGGCGCGGGCGGTTCGATCGGGTCGGAGCTTTGCCGGCAGATTCTCACGCTGGAACCCACCAGCTTATTGTTGTTCGACCATAGTGAGTACAACCTCTACTGCATCCTTTCCGAACTTGAGCAGCGAGTTCAATCAGAATCGTTGAATGTGACGTTGCTACCCATCCTCGGTTCGGTGCGGCATCAGGACAAACTGCTGGAGGTCATGAACACCTGGTCAGTTGATACGGTCTACCATGCGGCAGCCTATAAGCATGTGCCCATGGTTGAGCACAATATTGCCGAGGGTATCCTCAATAATGTGATTGGCACCCTGAATACTGCGCAGGCCGCGTTGCGGGCGGGTGTCGAGAACTTTGTGCTCATTTCAACCGACAAGGCTGTGCGGCCAACCAACGTCATGGGCAGCACCAAGCGGTTGGCAGAGCTTGTGTTGCAAGCCTTGAGCAAGGAGTTGGCGCCGACGTTGTTTGGTGATGCATCGAATATCGCGCGCGTCAACAAGACCCGTTTCACCATGGTTCGCTTTGGCAACGTACTGGGTTCGTCAGGTTCAGTTATCCCGTTGTTTCATAAGCAGATCCAGGCGGGAGGCCCTTTGACGGTGACTCATCCGAAGATAACCCGCTATTTCATGACTATTCCCGAGGCGGCGCAACTGGTTATCCAAGCGGGCTCGATGGGGCAGGGGGGCGACGTTTTCGTGCTGGATATGGGTGAGCCTGTAAAGATCGTAGAGCTCGCAGAAAAGATGATTCATCTCTCGGGCCTGAGTATCCGCTCCGAGAAAAACCCGCACGGAGATATCCTGATTAGTTTCAGTGGGCTGCGTCCTGGTGAAAAGCTATATGAAGAGTTGTTGATTGGCGACAACGTGGCGCCAACCCGTCATCCAATGATCATGCGAGCCAATGAAGAGCTTCTGGGGTGGGAAGTACTCAAGGGTAGGTTGCAGGGGTTATTGACGGCTGTTGAGGAGGGCGATTTTGCGCTCGTCAGGCAACTCTTGAAAGACACCGTCAGTGGCTATAGCCCGGAAGGTGAAATCGTCGACTGGATGCACATTCAGCGACACCGCGAAGTCTGATCATCTTGTCAACGCCCTGATGGGCCTATGTGGGCCCATCAGGCGTCGCGTAAGGGAAAACTTTGGTTAAAGCTTCCAAAGCTTCTTGTTCAGTCTGAAGCTCGAAAGGTAGACGAACAGTCTCGATATGTTCATGAACCTATTAGGGCCTACGATGTAAAGAACAGCCTTTAGTAACGAGTTGATGACCTGAAGTTTTCCAGAATGATTTTGTGCATCACCAAACCCCGCCGATTTGTATGGCCCGCCTGTTTCGAACAAGTAGTTCTTTTTGGCAAATTGGTAGACGGGGCCGCTGGCATCGAAAGGCTCATGGCCAGCAGGCAGCTCATCCAGTACGCTGGCGTAGGCCCTTCTCAGCGTAGGCGAAATGTATTTCCCGTTGCTCATATAATCAAAGGCGTAGACTGCGCTGGAAGGAAAGGCTGAAAAGCTGGAGAGTCGTTCCTTGTAATAGAAACTGACTTCCAATAGGTCTTCACGTTTTTGCTCCCTTCCCGCAAATGCTCGCTTGCTCAAGAGCTCCGGATGTTTCTCGTCAAATGAACTGAAGTGGAAGAAAATCAACGGGAACTCCCCGTTTACCGTATAGCCTCCCTGGCCATCAGGGGACAGGGTGCGCTCATGGCTATTCCAAAAAGCCATGTTGTAGCCAAGATTGAACGATACGTGCAGGGTCGGGAAGAAGCATGGCGCGATGCTGACCCACTTCTGATCGGTCGATAGCCCGAATTGCGTTTCGAAATAGCAATGCTCCAGGCAGCGTTCATTCCACCACTGTAGAAAGCGTATCCCTTCTGGCGTATTGGAAACTGCGTAGAAGCCCAGGTTGAAGGAGCCAAAGCGAAGCATCCCGACATCACCCTCGACATGAGGCGTGACGTAGTGGGGCGTTAGAATGATGTCACGCTTACCGAGTTCGTCCCATAGGCCATCTAGGCGGCTGAATACGCACGTGTCGGGGTCAAGGAAGATAACCTTCTCGTGCTGCTCAAGCAGCTTCAAAGTGATCCAGGGCTTGAGGCTGGTGCTGAACTCCACGATGTCGTATTTGAAGGCGTAGTGCCGGACATCTGGCAATCCGATCTCTTCAACCCAATGGAACTCTGCCAGGTGAGTTGGGAGATCCATCTCGACCTTGCGATCAAAAATATAAATCTTCAGTTTAGGTTGACCGAATTTAACCAGCGACTCGGCCAGCACCAACGCTTTGGACAAGTAAGCTAAGTTACACACAGTAAAAATGGCTGAGCGCTCGACGGTCATGCCTTTTTCATCAGTCACGTTTAAATATTCCTAATGTATTGATTACCCTGACGAGGATCTGAGAAGTGCAATAGAGGGTCAGTAATCTTGTGATTCTGAGCGCGAAGCCGAACTGGCAGCTCATGAGCGCAGAAAAAATAAGTTTTAGGTTCGAGGATACCGTGTCTTTTATTCTGGACCATGAGTACGCCCGCATTGAATACGTGCGACCCGCAATACGGTAGCGGCTGTCAGCCTGCTCGGTGATATGGTCGAAGCCAGGTGTAGCTCCGCAGACGCCAATTCGGTAACCCTTGTTCAAGGAGTCCAGGCAGAGTTTATAATCCACGCTGTCGACAAAGTAGCTGCAATCCATCCAGTCAAGGGCTTTGAGTTTATCCAGGAAATAAAGACTGCCGCTGTTGATCAGTAGGGGCACGTCCCGTACTGACGCGCTTCCATCGGCCTTGAAAGCGATCGCGCTGAACGAATTGTAAGCGTCGAGGTTGTCGGTATAGTTTTTTTCGACATAGGTCAGTGTTTCTTCGTTGAATCCCGTGTCCTGATCAAAAAACAGAAGCGCCGAGTGGCCCCGCTGATAGGCATTGGCACATACTGTTGATATACCGATTCCCAGCCCCAGATTTTTACCACAGGTAAAATAGTGGATCTGCGGAGAATGTTCGGCAAATTCTCGCACGCTGGCATTATCAGGTGAATTGTCGAATATATAGACTTCAAACCCGTTTGCCAAAGTCAATTCAAGCCTGCGCAGTAATTCAACGCCGGCGTGATAGACAACAATCCCTACTGCAATCTTACGTGTCATGCCATACCTTTGATATGTGGAGCCGCCCGAACCAGGTCACGTTTAAACACTTAACCATTTGCTCTCTTTATCGCTCCATACTTTCACGACCCTAGCGGGGCTACCCACGGCGATGACGTTGCACGGGATATCTTTGGCGACGACGCTATTGGCACCGATGATAGACCCACTGCCAATGGAGGTGTTCGGCAATATGACGACATTGTCCCCGATCCATACGTTGTCGCCAATGGTCACAGGGCCACTGCTGGACAACTTTCGTTCGAAAGGTGTTTCGTAGGGGCTGGACTGGTCCTCCCCCGAGTATGAGCCGTGGGAGTGGTCTGTAATATGGATTTTGCTGCCCATCAAAACATTACTGCCGATGGTGACCCCATTACAGCACGCAATATGCAAGTGGTCGCTGGCAGAAAAATTCTCGCCAATTTCGATACAAGGTTGATAGGTGAAGCTGATGTATTGAGAGATGGCATGTAACCACAGCCCTTCACCAACTCTGAAGTTATTGCCCAATGTGATGTGTTCGAGGCCAAAAACCTTGGGGGCGCGGCCAAGGTACGCAAGACGCCCAGCTCTGGGCAAGATGCGAAGATGAATGAATGCACGCCATACCAATAGCATTCGACCTACCAGTAGCGGAATAATGAACAGATGGTGTTGCTTTAGTTTCTCAAGGACGTATGACACCGCAGTTTACTCGTGCTGGCATGCATTGACAGATAAAAGCTGAGTGCAAGGTAACCTAATCGCGTGGCGATGGGGGGGGATTACGCGTCCGCCGCAGGTACAGCTCGGCCAAGCCTTTGAGCAATGGTTGCGGAAAAACGGATATCACCATTACTATCCAGCCAGGGTAGTTCACCGCTAACCTCAAGACCTTCCGATACTCCCTGTAGACGCGGTAGTTTAACAACCCTCGCGACCTCAACGAAACCATGCCTTTGACAGTGAAAGCGCCTGACACTTCGCCAAAGCGCGTGCATGCCTTGAGCTTACTTGCGAGTGAATAACTGACAGGCAATGAGAGGATGAAGTTTACCCAACTAGTCAGGCCGATCTTGAAAATTTTGTCGGTGTGGGCCCAGCTGGTTTTGGTCAATCGCTGGTTTTCAAGTGACTTAATGGAGACTTGGTGTAGCCAGTGGATCATGAATGGGCGTCGTGCAATAGATTCGAAGATGATTCCCGTTTGTATGAAGTTGGAGTCGGTATAACGGGGGAAGTTGGCGCTCGCTATCATCGACTTATTATAGATCAGACAGCTCATGCAGCTCATCAAGCCGCCAAGATCTTCGAGTAATGTATCGGCATCCTGATAGGTGGTGCTTGGAATATCAATTTTCCCCACCAGATTGACCAGCACGGCATCGTATGTCTTATCGGTTGATAGCAGGTTCAAGACGGTTTCAATGTCTTTGGCATGGATTTTCGAAGTGTCACCTAGCAGCCAGGTGTATTCCGTAGTTGAAAGCAATAGTGCGTTTTGGAAGTTTAGGTCGGCTCCCAGGTTTTCACTGTTTCGTGAATAGTGCAGCAGGGGGTAATCGGCTTTCCACTTTTCAACGATCGTTGCCGTGTCGTCGGTCGAGGCGTTGTCCGATATAAATATTTGAATGTTGTGTTTTCTGAATGCTGGTATGTGCTCAGCCAAAGAACAGTCAAGAAAATCTGCACGGTTATACGTGGGCAGGGCGATCGATAACAACGGGTTAGGTTGCAGACTCATGGCGACGGCCTTTTGAATGATCGGAAAATCCAGTAAACCCATGGCAGGACAAGCAGGTAGGCACTGACGAAGCCGGAAAACAGGTATTCGAATGGAAGGTATTTTGCCGCCAGCCATGTCGTGATCGCCACATACAGCCCATTGCTCACCGATACCATCACGAGCTGCTCTTTTTTATGTGCTCTCATATAGATGGCCATCGCGTTGATGGTCAATTGCAGCAACCAGCCTACGCAGACCATCAACAAAGAGGGGGTCGGCAACAGACGGTTTTCTACGAGGGGATGGCCTTTCATAAACCAAGTGAAGGTAAACAGTGCCGCCATGCCTGCGACGTAAGTCATGATGGACAGCGAAATCCCTTTTTTGAAAATTCTATCCAGTTGCAGAGTATTGCTCTGCGCCGCGAAAATATTTATTTTTGGCGTGATAATGGTTATCCAGATATTGGCGATACTGAACATGGCCATACAAACAGCAATCGACAAGCCCACCTGGCCTGCTTGTACTGCGCCGTGATAGTTGAACGTGAGTGGTGTGAAAATCGATAGAACGAAGTATCCACTTATCCAGCTCAGTGCAAACCGCCACATGAGCGGCATGATTTCCTTGAACCATGGATGGCTATTTAGCCTGGCCAGCCTATACAGTTGACTGAGCATGGCCTTGTAGCGACGAAGGATGATCACGGAACCGGCCAGCGCGCTTGCCAATAAAGAAAGGGCCAGTGCATACAGGTTGGCGCCGGTGATCAGCAGACCGACGCTGACTAGGACACTGATGATGCTGATGTGAAAACGAATTTTTTGAATATCGCCTACGCTGTCGCAGCCCTCGATAAACGACAACGCAATGCTGTTGATAAAGACCAGGACTGATGCAGCCCCATAAAGCAGCCATGGGAGCTGCCAATTGAGGGCGACGTTCTTGCCACTTAGGATATAGTAGCCTATCGCAAGCACAGCGGGGAAAACGACCAGTGCCATCGCGGTCGCCCACCTCATGGCAAAGGACAGCAGTGTCGCGAGGCGGCTGATATTTTCAGGGGGGCCAGAGAGTTCTTTCTGGCTATTGAATTTAAGGTGAGCGAACTCATGTGAGGCGAATAAAAGCAATACCGCAGAAAACCCCATGTCTGCAAACACGGCGAGTGCAGCCATACTGATAAACGTATACCAGTAGCCTTGCGCTTCAGGTGATAAATAGATTGGCACCAATATCAGCAGGGCTGGGCCCGAGAGCAGTCGCCAAAGCTGATTGATTGCAGTGTTGCGGAAGTCGTGATTGAGTATTTTTTTTAAATTCATTTGAAGAGTTGAGAACGTTCGATTTCATGTGTCAACCCATCAAGGGAGTTGAAGTGGGGTCGATAGCCCAATGTCGCTGCAACTTTGTTCTCGGAGTAGTAGTGCTGCTTGGTGCCGGTGGCATTGAGCGCTGGCGATGCGCCCTCGACAGTGAACTGCAGACCAAAATTTTCGTGAAGATGATTCAGGATTGAAAATTTATCGGTGGAGCCCTTTGTATAGCAATCGACGGCCAGATTGATATCACCACTAAACCTCAGCGTGTTGACTATCAAACCGTAAAAGTCGACGGGTGTTATGTAGTCGCGATATATATTAAGCGCTGACGTAGTCAATACGGTATTTTCATGAATAGCGCGCAGAGCGTCTGTGATGAAATAACGCGCACTCAAGTCCTGCGACCGGCTGAAATAATTGAACACCCGGACGTCAACAATGTTGTGGTCTGTATAAGTCCGATGACGTGCCTCGGCATAAAATTTTGCCACCGCATACCAATCCGTTGCTTTCAGGTTGTTTAGGTCGAATAAAGCAAGGCTTTGAGCATTTACGGGGGCGTCAAAGTTGCAACCATAGGCGGCACCGCTGCTCAGGAACAGGTAGCGGCACTTGTTATTGATTTTAAGATAGTCCAGTGCCAGCTTGTCATATTCATAGGTCACCTCAAAAATGGCTGAACCCATCTTCACCGCCAGAGCAGGATCGCCGATCCCGACAAAGTTGATAATCGCATCGAAATGGGTTTTGGTATTAAATTCGGCGTACTCGAAGACGTTGATTCTTCTCTGTTCTGCCAGCGTCAATCCGGACGCATCGAGTTTGTTCTTGTCGCGCAAAAACAGGCCCAGTGTGCAGTCTGTATCCGCCACCAGAGAGCGAGTCAGGTCTTTGGCAATTTGGCTGTTTGCGCCAAATATTGCGATATGCATCAGCGTGGCGTCCGTGGTTTTTCAGGCAGTTGTTCATCGATCGACCGGCCAAACTCAAGCCGAGGCCGACATTCCCGGGCGTCAGGCATCATCAATTCGATCAGTGCGGGCCGAGGTGACTCAACAAATGACCTGACCTGCGCCGTAAACGCATCGTGTGTGGTGGCCACTGAGGACTCAATGCCATAGGCCTCGCCTATGGCTTTGAACTGAGAAGTGTAGCCATTCCAGTAGGTCGACGAGTTGCGCCCCTCGAAATACATTTCCTGAAAGCCGCGAACCATTCCCAGCGAGTGGTTGTTGAATACGACCACCAGCACGGGCAGCCGGTCGCGCGCGATGATGTCCAGCTCTTGGATATTGAGCTGGGCACCACCATCGCCGGTGATGACGATCACAGGTTTTTGACCTGCGTTGCATACGCCTATGGCGGTTGGAATCGCAAAGCCCATGGTGCCCAGTCCACCGGAGTGATGCATGGATTGGTCACGGCTCAGGCGTAGTGTGTGGGCGGCCCACATCTGGTTATTGCCCACGTCGGCAACATAATCGACGGCGAGCCCTTTGGTCTGCTCGGCCAGAGCCGAAAAAATCACAAAGGGACTGACGGACCAGTCGGTGTACTCGTCGATGAAACTGCGCTCGAAATCAGTTCGTAACTGATCCGTCCACTCAGGCCATGCTGCGTTTTTCGGCAGGTTGGATATAGTGAACCCAGCGAAAAATGTGTTCAGGTCCATCACATGGGACGAATGCGCCTGAACCCGGTTGTTCAGTTGCCCTTCCATCAGGTCGATTTGTACGATCCTGGCCTTGCGCGCGAAGTCCTCGGGTTTTGCACCCGTTTGGCGAACATCCATGCGGCTGCCCAGTACCAGCAGGAAGTCACAGTTTTGCACTGCGTAATTGGCGGCGCGCGTACCATAAGCACCCAGCATTCCTAGGTAATTGGCACTTGCCGGAATCTTTTCCGCCCCTTTCAGGCTGGCGACAAAGGGAACTCCTGATGTTTCCAGTTGTTCGAGCCATTGCGCAAAGCTACGCGTATTGACTGCGCCCCCGCCCAGCAAGATCAACGGTCTCTGTGCGGATGCCAGAGCTCTGCCGACCGCCTCTATGTCAGATGTGTGCATCTTAGTCACAGCCTGTTCGGCCTGAGGGGCCAGCAACGCTTTCACCCGAGCGTCATCAATTTCGGCCCGCTGGATATCCATCGGAATATCCAGCAACACCGGGCCTGGGCGTCCTTTCCTGGCGATATCAATGGCTTCTTGCAAGCATGGGAGCAATTCGTCGACATGTCGGATCTGGTAAGCGTACTTGGTGATGCTGCTGACCAGCGCCACGCTGTCGAGCTCTTGGAAACCCTGCTGACGGATGTTTTTCTCGCCTTTGAGTTCGTAGGTGTTGACCTGGCCTGTCAGGAATACGCAGGGATGGCTGTCTAGCCAGCAATCGGCGATGCCGGTGATCAAGTTGGTGGCCCCCGGCCCGCTTGTGCCCAAGGCGACGCCGAGTATTTCGTGGTGGGTTGCACGCGCGACTGCGGACGCAGCAAACGCTGCTGCCTGCTCATGGTGAACAGAAACCAGCTTGGTCTTGCCCAACTGGTTGATGCTGTCAACCAGGTGCGTGATCATTCCGCCGATCAGTTCGTAACCATACAGAACCTTGTTCTGTGCAAGAACCAGCGCCACTGCATCCGATGCTTTCATCGTTTAGAAACCAATCCCGAAGAATTCTTCCAGTTTCTCGCCAACAAAGTCGAAATGCTCCTGCCCCAACGACGGTTGTACGCCGAGCCAGAAGGTCTGGTTCATGGTGCGATCGGTATTGGTCAGTTCACCCACTACGCGGTACTCCAGGTTCTGGAAGTAGGGCTGTCGGGTCAGGTTGCCGGCGAATAGAAGGCGTGTGCCGATTTTGTGCTGGTCAAGGTACTTGAGCAGGTCGACACGGTTGACGCCACTGCTTTCCTTGAGTGTCACCGGGAAGCCGAACCATGAAGGGTCGCTATTGGGGGTCGCTTCGGCGATCTCGAGGAATTCGGACAGGCTGGACAGACGCTCCTTGAGCAACTTGAAGTTGCGCTTGCGCGTGTCAATGAAATCCTGGGCCCGCTCGAGTTGGGCCAGGCCGCAGGCGGCCTGCATATCAGTGATTTTCAGGTTGTAACCCAAGTGTGCATACACGTACTTGTGATCGTAACCTTGAGGCAGGCTGCCGTATTGCTGGCCGAAACGGTCGCCACAGGTGTTGTCGCAACCTGGCGCGCAGTAGCAATCACGGCCCCAGTCGCGGAACGACTCGGCAATCACTTTGAGCATCGGGTTGTTGGTGAACACCGCTCCGCCTTCGCCCATGGTGATGTGGTGGGCGGGGTAGAAGCTGAGGGTGGCGATGTCGCCGAATGTGCCGACCAGCTTGCCGTCGTAGGTTGCACCCAGGGCGTCGCAGCAGTCTTCCACCAGCCACAGGTTGTACTTGTCGCACAAAGCCTTGACTTTGCCCAGGTTGAACGGGTTGCCCAGGGTGTGGGCCAACATGATCGCTTTGGTTTTTGGGGTAATGGCGGCTTCGATCAGGTCGGCATTGATGTTGTGGGTGGCCATGTCGACGTCGACAAACACCGGGATCGCGCCAAATTGAACGATGGGGTTGACCGTGGTCGGGAAGCCCGCTGCCACGCCAATCACTTCGTCGCCCTTTTTGATCGCCCGCTCGCCAAGTTTGGGCGAGGTCAGGGTGCTGAAGGCAACCAGGTTGGCGGAAGAGCCGGAGTTGACCGACAGCAGGAATTTGACTCCGATGAATTCAGCCAGTTTTTTCTCGAATTCAGCATTGAAGCGGCCGGTGGTCAGCCAGCCGTCCAGGGAAGCCTCGACCATCAGTTGCAACTCTCGCGCACCGATCACTTTGCCGGACGGTGGGATAACGGTCTCGCCGGCCACGAACGGCTTGCTCGCCAATGCGACGTTGGCATATTGCTCGACGAGCTTGCTGATTTCCTGGCGGAGCATATCGGGTGTCATGAAAAATCCTGCTAAAAAATAGAGTTAGTTGCTGTTGGCACGCATGGCGAGCATGTAGGCGTTGATTTCATCCAGGCAATGGGCCTGCATGTCGTTGCCGCTCAACCAGGCGCGATGCCAGGTAACAATCCGGGCGAGCGCGGTTTCAAGGTTCCAGCTGGGCGTCCAGTGCAGGTGCGCGCGTGCCTTGGAAATGTCCAGCTTGAGGTAGTTTGCCTCATGCGGCTGCGGGTCCTGGTCCAATTCCCAACTGGCCCCCGTACCCCAGGCCTGTACCATGTGATCAAGGATCCACTCCACCGGGCGTGCATCTTCATCCTTGGGGCCGAAATTCCAGCCTTGGGCAAAGCGATGCCCAAGAGTCCAGAGGTGTTCAGCCAAGACAAGGTATCCACTGAGCGGTTCCAGCACGTGTTGCCATGGCCGGGTGGCCTTCGGGTTGCGTATTGTGACGGGTTGTCCCTTCTCGAAGGCACCGAGAATATCAGGTATCAGCCGGTCTTCTGCCCAATCGCCGCCGCCAATCACATTGCCCGCCCTGCCGGACGCCAACGCTGCGCCTTGCGGATGGTTGAAAAACGACTTGCGGTAGGCACTGGTGATCAGCTCTACGCAGCCTTTGCTGTTACTGTAGGGATCATGGCCGCCCATGGGTTCGTCTTCACGATAGCCCCATTCCCACTCGCGGTTCTCGTAGCATTTGTCGGTGGTGACGTTGACGATAGCCCGCAGGTTGGGGCATTGCCGCGCGGCTTCGAGCACGTGCAGGCTGCCCATCACGTTGATGGCGTAGGTCTCGACCGGCTCGCGGTAAGACAAACGGACCAGTGGCTGTGCCGCCATATGGATTAGCACGTCGGGGTTGAAGCTCGTCATGCTATGGGTGATGGCCGCAAGGTCGCGAATGTCGCCCTGCTCTGACTCCATGCCTTCGGCCACCCTGGCCTCGACGAACAGGGCAGGGTGGGTTGGCGGCGCCAGGGCAAAGCCCTTCACCTGTGCGCCCATGCTAGTCAGCCACAGTGACAGCCAGCTGCCCTTGAACCCCGTGTGGCCGGTCACGAAGACTCTTTTGCCTTGCCAAAAGGCAGGAGAAACGGTCGACTTCATATTCAGTCCCAGGATTTCCAGGGCGCTTTGCCCGACTGCCAAAGCTCCTCCAGATAGTGTTTGTCACGAAGGGTGTCCATGGGCTGCCAGAACCCCGGGTGTTCGTAAGCCATGAGCTGGCCTTCGGCAGCAAGTTTCATCAGCGGCTCCTGTTCCCAGGTAGTGCTGTCGTCCTCCAGGTACTTGAGCACTGTGGGGCTCAAGACGAAGAAACCGCCATTGATCAGGGCTCCATCACCCTTGGGTTTCTCCTTGAAGTTCAGCACTTGGCCTTTCTGGATATCCAACGCGCCGAAACGGCCGGGCGGGAATGTTGCCGTGAGCGTCGCCGCTTTGCCGTGCGACTTGTGGAAGGCCAGGGTCGCGCTGATATCAAGATCGCTGACGCCATCACCGTAGGTGAAGCAAAAGGCTTCTTCGTCTTTGACGTAGTCGGCGACGCGACGCAGGCGACCACCGGTCATGGACTCGTCGCCGGTATCGACCAGGGTGATGTTCCAGTCTTCGGCGCGTTGGTCGTGCACCTTCATGGTGTTGTCGCGCATATTGAAGGTGACATCGGACATGTGCAGGAAATAGTTGGCGAAGTACTCCTTGATCACATACCCCTTGTAGCCACAGCAGATAATGAAGTCATTGATGCCATGCGCGGAGTACATCTTCAGGATGTGCCAGAGAATAGGCTTGCCGCCAATCTCGACCATGGGTTTTGGACGTACGCTGGTTTCTTCGCTTAGCCGCGTTCCCAGGCCACCGGCCAAAATAACTGCTTTCATGCTGTCTCCGGGTCAATTCGAGCTTACAAAGGCATCAGAATGGAAATGTTTGAGGGGCAGGCCAGCCTGAGTCAGCAGCTCGCGTGCAGCGTGGATCATGGCTTCGGAGCCACAGGCATAGACCGAGGTGTCGGCCAGGTCAAGACTTTCTGCAAGGACGGCCTGTTGAACGTAGCCTGTTGCACCTGGCCATTGTGTGTCCGCGCGTGAGAGCACGGGGCGGTAAGTCAGGCCCAGCGATGGGAAATCAGGCTGCCAGTACAGGTCCTGTTCCGTACGGCCGCCCCAGTAAACGTAAATGCACTTGCCGCGGAGTGTTTCCGGTGCAGCACTCAAGGCTTCAAGCATGGCCTTGACCGGGGCGATTCCGGTTCCGGTTGCCATGAACACCAGATTCGTAGTGCTGGCACCGCGTAGGCAGAAGGTGCCCAGCGGGCCTTCCAGCCTGAGCAGGTCGTTGGCTTGAGCTTCACCAAACCAGTACTGGCTCATGACCCCATCGGGTACGTGGCGGATATGCAGTTCCAGCTTGGCATCCTCACGTACGGCATTGGCGATGGAGTAACTACGGCGCACGCCATCTTTGCCTATGACGTCGATGTACTGCCCCGGAAGGTAGAAGAGTGCGCTTTTTGGAGGGGTTCTGAGGACGACCCGTAGCACGTCGTCCGCCAGGCGTTCCAGGATATCGAGGCGGCAAGGCATGGTTTTGATCTGGATGTCGGCCAGCAAGCCCAGGTCTTCGAGATCCAGCTCGACATCGGTGACGGCAGCCCGGCAGCAAGTCAGGATGGCACCGCAGGCACGCTCTTCTTCCGTCAGCGCGAGTTCCGGTTGCACCACCTCTGTATCGCCTTGAAGCACGTTGGCCTTGCACACGCCACAACGGCCGGTACGGCAACTGTATTCCAGCACTATGCCTTGTGACTTAGCGCAATCCAGAAGGCTCTTGCCAGGGTCAGCCGTAAACGACTTGTGGTTCGACAGTGTAACAATCGACATGCGTCAGGCACCACGCTCAGGGTTGGCGTCACAAGGATTCGATTTATCCGCTGGAATGTGGGGAATGACCCACATCTGCCCAATACTTTTGATACCCATGTACGTATACATCTCCTGTCGTCATTACCCCGAAAGTCATAAAACATTCAGTGCGCAGACTACGCCCCTGGCGGGGACATTTTTCGTAGAGTTTAAAGCGGATAGAAGCTGCTGGCAGTAGGGCGCGCCAGCTGAATCGCATACACAACTCGCGGCAACATCGCGGCACTTTGCTGCTTATTGAATAGCGGACTGCCCATTGGTGGCGGCAATTCTACCTGCTTGGGACCTTAACTGGAAATGCAGGATAACCGGGGGGCTGCGCAGGCCGTTTCACTGGCATTGCGGGTTGGGGTCATACGTTGTTACCCACCTGTTTTTGACTCCTTCCAAACATCACCTAAGTTAGAAAAGCAGCTTCGGAAAGCTGCTTTTCTCTTACCAATGTCATGGAGCGTCACCAATGCAAAACACCTACCTCTCCTCCCTAATCTTCGCCTTCCTCACCACGCTCT
>Ga0105246_10000489_pt1 | contig 21461 bp, 15 predicted proteins | sample KBSM64metaG_FD_99694 | JGI IMG/M metagenome (GOLD analysis project Ga0105246, IMG submission 99694) | Miscanthus rhizosphere microbial communities from Kellogg Biological Station, Michigan, USA - KBS M6-4 metaG | ecosystem: Host-associated > Plants > Roots > Rhizosphere > Soil | place... | reverse complement strand
GTGGGCAGACGACATAAATTCTTGGATGGCCGAAGGTTGCTTCGGCGTCCTGTAGTTTTACTACAAATCGTCGGCCATTTCAGCCTTTCGAATGTATATACGAGTAGTAAAACTACACAAGACCGAGCGTATGGCTCGGTCTGGCTGGTGAGCATAATCGTTATTGTTGGTCTATTGCGAACAAGAAAAGGTGAAAGTTTGATGTTGCCTGCCAAGATTAATTTAATTTCAGCTATTTCTAACTTTTGTTCGACAGTCCTTCATCGAGCAGGGCTCCTGCGTTCACATCTACACGCCATTTACCCGCCGATCAAGGATAGACCATGAGCCTTCCTACGCTGGCCGAACTGCCGGCCATTCTGTTGCCTTACGCCAGTCGGGCCGAGCAGTCATTTCGTGACGCCGTGGCCGCGCTGGATGACGATCATGGCCTTTCTGGCTGGACGCCACAACGCTGGGCCGACTTCGCGCGGGTGTGCGCCGCCAGTGATTTCGTGATTGAACAGAGTGTTCGTGACCCTTTGATGTTGCTCGAGCTGGTGGCCTGGGGCGAGCTGGATCGGGGTTTTGCGCCGGGTGAACTGTGCGGGCAGATTGCCGGTGCCGTGCAACAGGCCGATACAGAAGAGCAGATGGGCCGTGTGCTGCGCCGCCAGCGCACGCGCCAGCAGGTGCGCATCATCTGGCGCGACCTGACCCGCCAGGCTGACCTGGTGCAAACCTGTCGCGACCTCTCCGACATGGCCGACGCCTGTATCGACCAGGCCTACCAGTGGCTGTACCAGCGCCATTGCGTGCAGTTCGGCACGCCAACCGGGCGGCGCAGCGGCGAGGCGCAGCACATGGTCATCCTCGGCATGGGCAAGCTCGGGGCCGTGGAGCTGAACCTGTCGTCGGATATCGACCTGATCTTCGCCTACCCCGAAGGCGGCGAGACAGTAGGGGTCAAGCGCGCCCTGGATAACCAGGAGTTTTTCATCCGTCTTGGTCAAAAATTGATCAAGGCCCTCGACCCGATGACCGTCGACGGTTTCGTCTTTCGCGTCGACATGCGCCTGCGCCCCTACGGTTCGGCGGGCGCGCTGGTACTGAGCTTCAATGCGCTGGAGCAGTACTACCAGGACCAGGGCCGCGACTGGGAACGTTACGCCATGATCAAGGCCCGCGTCGTCGCCGGAGACCAGGTGGCCGGCGCGCAACTGCTCGACATGCTGCGCCCGTTCGTCTATCGCCGTTACCTGGACTTCTCGGCCATCGAAGCGCTGCGCACCATGAAGCAGTTGATCCAGCAGGAAGTGCGGCGCAAGGGCATGGCCGACAATATCAAGTTGGGTTCGGGCGGTATTCGCGAGGTGGAATTTATCGCCCAGGCGTTTCAACTGATCCACGGTGGTCGCGACCTCAGCCTGCAGCAACGCCCGCTGTTGAACGTGCTCGGCACCCTGGAAGGCCAGGGCTACCTGCCGCCCGCGGTGATTGCCGAGCTGCGCAATGGCTACGAATTCCTGCGTTACACCGAGCACGCCATCCAGGCGATTGCCGACCGCCAGACCCAAATGCTCCCGGACAGCCCCGAAGACCAGGCGCGTATTGCCTTCATGCTGGGTTTTGCCGATTGGGCCGCGTTCCACGAGCGCTTGATGTATTGGCGTGGGCGGGTGGATTGGCATTTCCGCCAAGTGATTGCCGACCCTGATGAAGAAGAGGGTGAAGAAAGCGAGTTGGTCGTCGGCGGGGAGTGGCTGCCGCTGTGGGAAGAGTCCCAGGACGACGACGCGGCCTGCCGCCAATTGGGCGAAGGCGGCTTTACTGACGCGCCCAAGGCCCTCAAAGCCCTGGCCGGCCTGCGCGGTAGCCCGCAACTGCGCGCCATGCAGCGCCTCGGTCGCGAGCGCCTGGATGCGTTTATCCCGCGTTTGCTGGCCCAGGCTGTCGAACACGCCAATCCGGACCTGGTACTGGAGCGCGTATTGCCCCTGGTGGAAGCCGTCGCCCGGCGTTCCGCTTACCTGGTGCTGCTCACCGAGAATCCCGACGCCCTGCGCCGCCTGCTGACCCTGTGCGCCGCGAGCCCGTGGATCGCCGAGCAGATCACGCGCTTTCCGCTGTTGCTGGATGAATTGCTCAACGAAGGACGCCTGTTCAAGCCACCGCTGGCGCCGGAACTGGCCGCCGAGTTGCGCGAGCGCCTCACACGCATCCCCGAGGACGACCTCGAGCAGCAGATGGAAGCGCTGCGCCATTTCAAGCTGGCGCACCGTCTGCGCGTGGCGGCGTCGGAAATCGCCGGCAGCCTGCCGTTGATGAAAGTCAGCGACTACCTCACCTGGCTCGCCGAAGCCATTCTCGAGCAAGTGCTGGCCCTGGCCTGGCGCCAGACTGTTGCCCGTCACGGCTCGCCGCAACGGCTGGACGGCAGCCTGTGCGATCCCGGGTTCATCATTGTCGGCTATGGAAAGGTCGGCGGTATCGAACTGGGGCATGGTTCGGACCTGGACCTGGTGTTTATCCATGACGGCGACCCGCAGGCCGAGACCGACGGCGCCAAGCCGATCGACGGCGCGCAGTTCTTCACGCGCCTGGGCCAGCGCATCATTCACCTGCTGACCACCCAGACCAACTCTGGCCAGTTGTACGAAGTGGATATGCGTCTGCGACCTTCAGGGGCGTCCGGCTTGTTAGTCAGTTCGCTGGGCGCATTCGACCGCTATCAACAAAATGAAGCCTGGACCTGGGAGCATCAGGCGCTGATTCGCGCACGCGTTCTGGTCGGCAGCCAGGATGTGGGCCATGCATTCGAGCAGGTACGCGCTAACGTGTTGGGGCGTGAGCGGGATCTGGCCAAGCTGCGCCAGGAGGTCAGCGAGATGCGCGCCAAGATGCGCGATAACCTGGGTACCAAGGCCACGGCGGCCGGCAGGGGCGCCAATGCCTTCGAAGCCACGGCGCTGTTCGACCTCAAGCAGGACGCCGGAGGTATCGTCGATATTGAATTTATGGTGCAATACGCCGCTTTGGCGTGGTCTGCGCAACATCCATCGTTGCTGCGCTACACCGACAATATCCGCATCCTCGAGGGCCTGGAGCAGGTCGGGCTGATGCCCGCCGCCGATGCTCACTTGCTGCGTGAAGTGTATAAGGCCTACCGCTCAGCCGCGCACCGCCAAGCCTTGCAGAACGAGGCCGGTACGGTGGCCGGCGACCAGTTCGCCGACGAACGGCGACAGGTGATGCGAATCTGGCAAACGCTGGGCTTGAGCTGAAACACTATTAGGGCGGGGAGGCATAAGCCTCCCCGCATCGTTTGTGGAAATGACATGAATATTCTGATCGTTGGGCCCAGCTGGGTCGGAGACATGGTGATGGCGCAGACACTGTTCCAGTGCCTGCGGCTGCGCTATCCGGACTGCCAGATCGACGTGCTCGCCCCTGAGTGGAGCCGGCCGATCCTTGAGCGCATGCCGCAAGTGCGCACGGCCTTGAGCTTTCCGCTCGGCCACGGCGCGCTGGAATTGGCGACCCGTCGTCGCATCGGCAAGGCCATGGCCGGCCAGTACGACCAGGCCATCCTGTTGCCCAACTCGCTGAAGTCGGCGCTGGTGCCGTTTTTTGCCGGCATTCCCAAGCGTACCGGCTGGCGCGGCGAGTTTCGCTACGTGCTGCTCAATGACGTACGCACCTTGGACAAAGCCCGCTACCCGCTGATGATCGAACGTTTCATGGCCCTGGCCTACGAGCCGGGCGCCGAACTGCCCAAGCCGTACCCGCGCCCCAGCTTGCAGATTGACCCGGTGACCCGCGCTGCGGCGCTGGCCAAGTTCGGCCTGACGCTGGATCGCCCGGTATTGGCGCTGTGCCCGGGCGCCGAGTTCGGCGAGTCCAAGCGCTGGCCGTCGGAGCATTACGCCAAAGTCGCCGAGACCAGGATTCGCGAAGGCTGGCAGGTGTGGCTGTTTGGCTCGAAGAACGATCATTCGGTGGGTGAGGATATTCGCCAGCGCCTGATTCCGGGCCTGCGCGAAGAGGCGGTGAACCTCAGTGGCGAAACGTCCCTGGCCGAGGCCATCGACCTGCTGTCGTGCGCCGACGCCGTGGTGTCCAATGATTCCGGCCTGATGCACGTCGCCGCTGCGCTGAACCGTCCCTTGGTGGCGGTGTACGGCTCGACGTCACCCGGCTTCACCCCGCCGCTGGCGGACAAGGTCGAAGTGGTGCGCCTGGGCCTGGATTGCAGCCCCTGTTTTGAGCGCACCTGCCGTTTCGGCCACTACAATTGCCTGCGCCAATTGCTGCCGCAGCCGGTGACCGACGCGTTGCAGCGGTTGCAGGACGACGTGGTCGAGGTTCACTGAGTTGCGGGTACTGGTAATCAAGACCTCATCCCTGGGCGACGTGATCCACGCCTTGCCGGCACTGACCGACGCGGCGCGGGCGATCCCCGGCATCCGTTTCGACTGGGTGGTGGAAGAAGGCTTCGCTGAAATCCCGACCTGGCACCCGGCGGTGGACAAGGTGATTCCGGTGGCGATTCGTCGCTGGCGCAAGAACCTCTGGCAAACCCTCAAGAGCGGCGAATGGCGGCGGTTCAAACAGGCGCTGCAGTCGACCCGGTATGACCTGGTGATCGACGCCCAGGGCCTGTTGAAAAGTGCCTGGCTGACCCGCTACGTGCGGGCGCCGGTAGCCGGGTTCGATAAAAGCTCGGCACGCGAACCCCTGGCGGCGCGCTTTTATTCCCGCCGCCTGGCCGTGGCCCGAGGGCAACATGCGGTGGAGCGCCTGCGCCAACTGTTTGCCGTGGCGTTGGGTTACGACCTGCCCAAGGGGCTGGGCGACTATGGCCTGAGCGTCGAGAAACTGCTGGGCCTGCCGCCGAAGAAACCTTTCGTGCTGCTGCTGCACGGCACGACCTGGGACACCAAGCACTGGCCCGAGGCCTACTGGCGCGAACTGGCCGAACGCATGGGCCGCCTGGGCGTGGACGTGAAATTGCCGTGGGGCAGCGCCATTGAAAAAGCCCGCGCCGAGCGCCTGGCTCAAGGCCTGGCCAACGCCGAAGTGCTGCCAAAACTGAACCTGGCGGGCGTGGCCCGTGTGTTGGCCGGTGCCCGTGCCTGTGTGGCGGTGGACACCGGCCTGGGCCATCTGGCGGCTGCGCTGGATGTGCCGACCATTTCGCTGTTCGGGCCTACCAATCCGGGCCTCACCGGCGCCTACGGCAAAGGCCAGATCCATCTGGCCAGCGACTGGCCGTGTGCGCCGTGCCTGCAAAAGCAATGCACTTATCAACCCACCGCCGATGACCTGCGGCGGTTCGACATCAAGCGCGAGTCGCCCCTGTGCTTCACGCGCCTGAATCCCGAGCGTGTAGCGAGCCGGCTGAGCACGTTGTTACTGGCTGAGGAACTGCACTGATGCAACTGGCTTTCGTACTGTACAAATATTTTCCCTTCGGTGGCCTGCAGCGCGACTTCATGCGCATCGCCCTGGAGTGCCAGCAACGCGGGCATAAAATCCGCGTGTACACCTTGATCTGGGAGGGCGATATCCCGCCGGGCTTTGAAGTGCTGGTGGCGCCGGTCAAGGCCTTCTTCAACCATCGGCGCAATGAGAAGCTCAGCGCGTGGATGAAAGCCGACCTTGCCAAACGCCCGGTGGATCGTCTGATCGGCTTCAACAAGATGCCTGATCTGGACGTGTACTACGCCGCCGACGGCTGCTTTGAAGACAAGGCGCAAAACCTGCGTCATTCGCTGTACCGTTATTTTGGTCGTTACAAGCACTTTGCCGACTACGAGCGCGCCGTGTTTGCCAAGGACGCCAAGACCGAAATCCTGATGATTTCCGAGGTGCAGCAGCCGCTGTTCATCAAGCATTACGCCACACCGCTGGAACGCTTCCACCTGCTGCCGCCGGGCATTGCCCAGGATCGCCGTGTGCCGCCGGATGCGGCCATCATACGCGAAGGGTTCCGCCAGGAATTCGGCCTGGGCGAGGACGACTTGCTGCTGGTACAGATCGGTTCGGGCTTCAAGACCAAGGGCGTCGACCGCAGCCTCAAGGCGCTGGCGGCGTTACCGTCGCAATTGAAGAAACGCACCCGTCTGTTTGTAATCGGCCAGGACGACCCCAAAGTATTCCAATTGCAGAGCGCCACATTGGGTTTGGGCGATAACGTGCAGTTCCTCAAGGGGCGCAGCGATATCCCGCGTTTCCTGCTGGGCGCCGACCTGTTGATCCACCCGGCGTATAACGAAAACACCGGCACGGTCTTGCTCGAAGCCCTGGTGGCCGGGTTGCCGGTGCTGGTCTCGGCGGTATGTGGCTATGCCCATTACATCGCCGAAGCCGACAGTGGCCTGGTCCTGGATGAGCCGTTCGAACAGACGCAGCTCAACGGGTACCTGGCGCGGATGTTGTCTGATTCTGCACAGCGCGCGGCCTGGGGCCGCAATGGGTTGGCCTTCGCCGAGACGGCCGACCTCTATAGCATGCCGCAGCGCGCTGCGGATGTGATTCTGGCGGAGCCAAAACGATGAAATTGATGCTTGCCGAACCGTTCAAAACCCTCTGGGCCGGGCAGGATGCGTTCGCCGCTGTCGAGCGCCTGCAAGGCGAGGTTTACCGTGAACTGGAGGCGCGTCGCACGCTGCGTACCGAGGTGGATGGCCGCGGCTACTTTGTGAAGATCCACCGTGGGATCGGCTGGGGCGAGATCGTCAAGAACCTGGTCACCGCCAAGCTGCCGGTGCTGGGCGCCGGTCAGGAATGGCTGGCGATCCAGCGCCTGCAGGCACTGGGCGTGCCGACCATGACCGCCGTGGCCTATGGCGAGCGCGGCAGCAACCCGGCCGATCAGCACTCCTTTATCATTACCGAAGAACTGGCGCCGACTGTCAGCCTGGAAGATTTCAGCATCGACTGGCTCAAGCAGCCGCCGCAGCCGCGTCTCAAGCGCGCGCTGATCGCTGAAGTGGCGCGCATGACCGGCATGATGCATCGCGGCGGCGTCAACCACCGTGATTGCTACATCTGCCACTTCCTGCTGCACACCGATACAGCGGTGACGGCGGATAACTTCAAGCTCTCGATCATCGACCTGCACCGCGCCCAGACGCGCGACAAAATCAGCCATCGCTGGCGTGACAAGGACCTGGCGGCGCTGTACTTCTCGGCGCTGGACATCGGCCTGACCCGTCGCGACAAGCTGCGCTTTCTCATGGGCTATTTCCAGCAGCCGTTGCGCCAGATCCTCGCCGAGGAAAGCGCCCTGTTGCTGTGGCTGCAAGGCAAGGCCGACAAGCTCTACGCGCGCAAGCAGCGTTACGGGGATGCGCTCTGATGGCGGGTTGGAACTTGGAACCCGCCTACGCTGCGCTCGCGGACGACTTTGGCAGCCTGGAAGCGGTGTTCGCCCTGCAGGGTGAGCGCCTGACCCGCGACCCGCTGTCGGAAGTAATCCGGGTAGAGCGCGGCGGGATCAATTATTACGTCAAGCGGTACGTCGGCGCCGGCAAAGGCCTGCGCCGCTACCTGGGCAAGCCGCGGGTGAAATCCGAATGGCAGAACCTCAAGCGCTTCGCCAAGTGGGGCATACCCACCGCCGATGTGGTGGCCTGGGGCCTGGATCGCAAGGGCCTGGCCTATGACCGGGGTGCAATGATCACCCGGGAACTGCCCAGGACCGAGGATTTATCGCTGTTGGCCGAGCGTAATGACCTGCGTCTGAAAGACCCTCGCTGGGTTGACGGTATCAGCCGTCAGCTCGCCGAGTACACGCGGACCATGCACGATCATCGCTTCACCCATAACGACTTGAAGTGGCGCAACCTGCTGGTGGACGATCAGCGCACCCTGTACATGATCGACTGTCCCAACGGCGATTTCTGGCGTGGCTTCTGGCTCAAATACCGCATTACCAAGGACCTGGCCTGCCTGGACAAGGTCGCCAAGTATCATCTGTCGGCCACCCAGCGCCTGCGTTTCTACATGCAATACCGCCAACGCACGCACCTGACGACGTCAGACAAACAACGGATTCGCCATGTGGTGAAGTTTTTCGAGGGACGTGAATGAGTGACTTCCTGGCGGCCGAAGACCGCGCTTTGCTTGAGCGCAACGGCCTGGCTAGCTTCGACACGCTGTGGGCCAAGCAACTGGATGCGGTGGATGAGCCCAACACCAGCGGCGACGGATGGAGCAGCGTGTATCGCCTGGAACTTGAAGGTCAGGGTTACTACCTCAAGCGCCAGAGCAACTACCTGACGCGTACCTTGCACCGGCCGTTCGGCGAGCCAACTTTTGCCCGTGAGTTTCGTAATATCAGCCTGTACCGCAAGCTGGGTATTCCTGCCTTGCAGGCGGCGTTCTTCGGCGAGCGCAAGGTCAAGGGCGAGCGCCGTGCGATGTTGCTTACCCGTGCCCTGGACGGTTGGAACGATTTGGACTCGTTGCTGGAACACTGGCCGCAGTCGAGCGACGCCCAGCAGCGCGCCATCCTGTTGGCCTGTGGCAGGCTTGCGCGTCGGTTGCACAGCGTGGGGCAGGTGCATGGCTGTTTTTATCCCAAGCATATTTTCCTGCAGGCCACCGCTGACGGTTATGCCGCGCAGTTGATCGACCTTGAGAAAACCCGCCCTTTGTTGTTCGGCTGGCGTGACCGGATCAAGGACCTCGAGCCCCTGCTGCGCCGCGCGCCGCAATGGTCGGATGCGCAGGTGCGACAGCTGCTGGCGGCGTATCTTGAGCAGCCTGAAGACAGTGCACTGGTCGCCACTTGGTATCAGCGTCTTACCGCGCGCCGCAGTCACAAGGAAAACCGCTGATGCGTTTGTCCGAGCTGAAAAACGCCGGCCGTACTCCCAGCCTGCCGCTGACCCTCGACCTGGTCGATGCGGCAGGCCCGGGCCAACTGCAACTGCTAAGCCTGCTGCGGGTTTTGCCGGGGCAGCGCTACGTCGGCGCCGCAATATGGCGCGGTCGCCCGGTGCTGGCCAAGCTGCTGGTTGGCAACTCGGCGGCGCGGCATTTCCAGCGTGAGCGCAGCGGGGTGCGTTTGCTGGCCGAACAAGGCCTGACCACGCCGCTGTTGCTGGCCGACGGTTTACAGGAAGGCGAGGGTGGCTGGCTGCTGTTCGAGTTTCTCGAAGGCGCCCACAGCCTGGCCGACGCCTGGCTTGCTGTCGAAGGCTTGCCGCCATTGGCCGACGAACAAACCGCCGTGCTCGCCGAAGCGCTGGGCGCGATTGCGCAGATGCATGCCAGGGGCTTGTGGCAGGAAGACCTGCACCTGGACAACCTGCTGCGCCAGGGCGGCAAGCTGTATCTGATTGATGGCGCGGGGATTCGTGTCGAAGAGGCGGGCAAGCCGCTGTCGCGCAATCGCGTGCTGGAAAACCTCGGGGTGTTCTTTGCCCAGTTGCCGAAAAACCTCGCACCGTTTACCGAAGAATTGCTGGTGTACTACCTGCTGGCCAACGGCGAACACGCCTTGCCGCTGGAAGCTCTGGAAAAGCAGGTGCGCAAAGTCTGCGCCTGGCGCTTGCGCGACTACCTGAACAAGGTTGGCCGCGAGTGCACCCTGTTCAGCGTGGCACGTGGCGCCTTTGGCCTGCGCGCGATTCGCCGTGAGGAAGAGGCGGCCATGCTGCCAGTGCTTGAAAAGGCCGATGCGCTGCTCGACCAGGGCCATCTGTACAAGACCGGCGGCGCCGCGAGCGTGGCCAGGGTCGAAGTGGCCGGCCGGCCTCTGGTGATCAAGCGCTACAACATCAAGGGTTTCACCCACTGGCTCAAACGCTTCTGGCGCCCGAGCCGTGCCTGGCATTCCTGGCGCGAAGGCAATCGCCTGGCGTTCCTCGGCTTTGCCACGCCCAAGCCGCTGGCGGTCCTGGAGAAGCGCTTTTTCTGGTTGCGCAGCCGTGCCTATCTGGTCACCGAATACCTGCCGGGGCCGGACATCATCGAGCGCTTTGCGCCCTATGTCGAACGCGGCGACGCGCCGGAAGATGAACTGCTGGCGCTGGACCGGCTGTTCGCCGAGTTGATCGAGGCGCGCATCAGCCATGGGGATTTCAAGGGGCATAACCTGTTCTGGAGCGAAGGGCGCTGGGCGATGATCGACCTGGATGCCATGTGCCAACACAGCTCGGTTGCCAGCTTTGCTGCGGCGTATGCCAAAGACCGTGCGCGGTTCATGCGCAACTGGCCGCAGGACAGTGCGTTGTATCGGGTGATTGATCAGCGGTTGCCCAAAGAGGTCAGCGTCGCCGGGTGAAGCGGGCCTTCGGTCCTATCGGCGGCAAGCCCCCTCCCACATTTGACTGTATTTACACATCTGAAGGTGTGAACGCGGTCAGTGTGGGAGGGGGCTTGCCCCCGATGCGGTGTGTCAGTGAATGCCTGTGTAACTGACCCACCGCTATCGGGCGCAAGCTCCCTCCCACATTAGAATTGGTATTCAGCCCCAGCGCCTGCATACCACGACCGCCCCGGCGCCGCTTCGTAGTAGCGTCCATTGCCGTCCCCCACGATCACCGAGCCCACATACTGGCGATCCAGCAGGTTATCCAGGCGCAAGGTCTGGTGGAACGTCCAGTGCTCGATCTTCTGCTCAAACCGTGCGCGCCAGTTGAATACGCTGTAGCCCGGTGCGGCGTGTTGGCGGTTGGTGTCTTCGACGTAGACTTTGCTGCGGTACATGCCTTCGATGGCGGTGCTGACCCAGTCCCCTGGTTTCCAGTTCAGCTCGGTGAACAGCGTGGTCTGCGGCACGCCGGGCAGGTAGTTGCCTTTGTCGATGGTGTTCGCGCCGCTGGCAAAGTCGCTGTCGTAGGTGGCTTGCAGGCGGGTGTAGGCGAGGTTGGCGCTCCACTGCTCGCTGAGTTGGCTCTCGACCCCAAGTTCGAATCCACGGCGCAGCGTGCGCCCGGCATTTTGATAGCTGGTGCGACCGCCGATGGATTGCTGCACCACCAGTTCGTCATCAGTGGTGATCTGAAACAGCGCAGCGTTGATGCGGGTGTTGTTCAGTTGTGCCTTCAACCCTATTTCATATTGCGTGCTTTGCGACGGCTTCAAGCCAAAGTTGAAACCCTCGACGTTACCCGGCGCATAGGCCAGCTCGGCCTGGGTGGGCGTTTCGAAGCCTTTGCCGGCACTGACGTAACCGTGCAGGTCGGGCGTGAAGGCGTACATCACGCTCATCGACGGCGTGTTCTTCTGGTAGGTCTTGCTGCCGCTGGCGTCGCCGTTGCCGAGGAATTGATCATCCACCTCCAGCTCCATGGTGCTGTGGCGAATGCCGGCCTGCAGGGTCCAGCGGCCAAGGGCCCAATTGGCCTGGAGGTAAGGGTCGAGGCTGCGCGCGGTGTCGATTTCATCGCGGCGCAGCTGGCCTTTCACGCCCAGGGTGGCGCCGCTGTAGTTCTGGTAGCCGTGGCGGCTGTCTTCGCTCTGGTCGAAGTCCAGGCCCGCGATGATCGTCAACTCCCCCGGTGCGCTCTGGATAGGCTGCATCCAGCGCGCGCTGCCACCGTAGAACGTGCGGTCGAACTGCACCACGCCACCGCCGCGCTCGTTGGCGGGGGTGCCCCTGGGGATCGACAGGTACTGAATCACACTGCGCCGCCCCGTATACGCATTGACCTGCAGCGTCGCATCGCCGATGTAGCGCTCGTAGTTCATGCCCAGTTGCTGATGGTCGATGCTTTTACGCGTGTTGTAGGTCAGCGCATTGGTGCTCACCGAGCGCGGGTCAGCCTTGTACGCCGCCCAGGTCTGCCCCAGCGGGTCCTGCGTACCGTTCTGTTCCAGGCTGCTGTAGATCAACGCCAGCTTGCTGTCGTCATCGGGCTGGAAGTTGAGCTTGGCGAACGTCTGGTCACGGCGTGCGCTGCTGTGGTCGCGGTAGCCGTTGGTGTCCATGCGCGAGGCGTCCAGCACGAAGCCTGCACCCTCGGTTGCGCCTTCGGCGGTGAGGTGGTTTTTGTTCATCCCGTCGCTGCCCACCAGGGTTTCGGCGCCGATGCGTGGCGGGCCTGCGCCGTCGCGGGAGAACATCTGGATCACCCCGCCGGCGTTGCTGCCGTACAGGGTCGCTGCCGGGCCGCGCAGGACTTCGATGCGCTCGGCGGTGTCGAGGTTGAACGTTGCCGCCTGGCCCTGGCCATCCGGGGTGCTGGCGGGGATGCCGTCGGCAACCAGCTTGATGCCGCGCACCCCGAACGCCGAGCGGGCACCGAAGCCACGGGAAGAAATCTGCAGGTCCTGCGCATAGTTCTGGCGGTTCTGCACCACCAGGCCAGGCACGCGGGACAGGGCTTCGGAGGCGTTGATGCCAAGTTGGCCGTCACTGATCTGTTCGCGGTCGATGGCGTCCACCGAGTACGGCAGGTCGAAGGTCGGGCTGGCGCTGCGCGAGCCGGTGACCACGCTGGGGTCCAGCAGCAACGGCGTTTCTTCGGCCTGGACGGTGCTGCACAGGCCCAGCAGGAGCAGGGCGAGGGGAGTGGGAGCGGGTAGGGTCATGAAGAGGCCGAGTCCGTGGCGCAACGCATGTTGAGTGGCGTAGGCGCAAATGTCGCAAGTTTAACGATTCCCCTCGATTTTGCCGAACCTGATTGCCGTTGGGCTGAACAGGAGGTTTCCCACACAAAGCGACGGTGCCAGGCGCCTGGACCGTTGGATGGGCGATGCTAGATTTTCGACCTCATTCAAAAAAGAAGAGCTGGGCATGTTCACAACAAATATGAAGTTGCTGGTGCTGGCGTGGAGTGCGTCGATGATGGTTGGCTGCGGGACCGTCACCACGGTGATGCGTGAAGATGCCGCCACCGTGAGAGCGCTCAAGGCGGATAAAACCTATTGCCAGTCCGTGCCGCGTATCTACAGCGGGGTGACGTATAACCTGTGTGTCCTGCACGGGCCGCCGAGTACGGGGAGCAGCCTGGCGCTGAACAGCGTGCCCTGGACCTTCATTGATGTGCCGCTGTCAGGCGTCATGGACACGCTCTTGCTGCCCTACACCGTCTACCGGCAAAGCACCGACGGCAGCATCGACCTGCGCTAGCCCCTTGCCGCTAACAGCTTCCTGCTGCTTTTAAGTTATAATCCCGCCCTTTAGCTGTTTCCCGCCCGGGCGGGAGGCACACTTTTTTCAGGCGCGCTGCGCCTGCATGCAGACTAAAAGAGGCTAGACCCCAGTGGCATTGACGATTCTTGGCCTGTCCGGCGCCCTTAGCCATGATCCTTCCGCGGCCCTGTATATCGACGGCAAGCTGATTGCGGCCGCCGAAGAGGAGCGCTTCGTACGCGACAAACATGCAAAGAACCGCATGCCCTACGAGTCGGCGAAGTTCTGCCTGGAACAGGCCGGCATCAAACCGTCCGACGTTGATGTGGTGGCGATCCCGTTCGCCCCGATCAGCCTGTTCGGCGAGGCGCGCTGGCACTACGCCAAACGCTACTGGTACGCCCCGGACCGCGCGCTCGACGCGATCCTGATGGGCAATCGCCGTTACAAGCGCTATCGCAACAAGATTATCTGGTGCCTGGAGCAACTGGGCTTCGATCCGAAGAAAATCAAGATCGAACCGGTCGAACACCACCTGGCCCACGCTTCCAGCGCCTATCACTGCTCGGGCTTCCAGGAGAAAACCGCGATCCTGGGCATCGACGGCAAGGGCGAGTACGCCACTACGTTCTTCGGCTATGGCGAAAACGGCAAGATCCACAAGATCAAGGAATTCTACGATCCGGACTCCCTGGGCGGCCTGTATGGCGCAATCACCGAGTTCCTCGGTTTCGAGATGCTCGACGGTGAGTTCAAGGTCATGGGCATGGCGCCGTATGGCGATGCCGGCAAGTACGATTTCTCGCGCCTGGCCTCCTTCGAGAACGGCGAGCTGGTGATCAACACCGACTACGCCAACGTCATCGGCCTGCGCCGTTATAAAGAGAAGGGCAAGGGGTTCTACTTCTCGCCAAAACTGATCGAGTGGCTGGGTCCCAAGCGCGAAGGCGATATCGCCGACGAGCCGTACATCCACTACGCGGCCAGCATGCAGGCGCTGTTCGAGAAACTGGCCTTGCAGATGATCGACCATTACCTGGGCGACATCCTCAAGGACACCGGCAAGCTGGCCTTTGCCGGCGGCTGCGCGCTGAACGTCAAGCTGAACCAGAAGATCATTGCCCGCAATGACGTCAAGGAGCTGTTCGTGCAGCCGGCGTCCGGCGATGCCGGCACTGCCGTGGGTGCGGCCGCCTATGTGTCCCACGCTCGTGGTGTGCCGGTGGAGAAGATGGAACACGTCTACCTCGGCCCGTCCTACAGCAACGAAGACGTGATCGCCGCCTGCGCCAAACATGAAAGCAAGCCGAACTGGCGCAAGATCGAAAACATGCCCAAGCGCATCGCCAAGATCATGGTCGACGGCAACCCGGTGGCCTGGTTCCAGGGCCGCATGGAGTTTGGTCCGCGTGCCCTGGGCGGTCGTTCGATCATCGGTTGCCCGAGCGCCACCGGCGTGGCCGACCGTATCAATCACCAGATCAAGTTCCGCGAGCGCTGGAGGCCTTTCTGCCCGTCGATGCTCGACACCGTGGCCCCGCACATGATCAAGGTCGACCACCCGGCGCCGTTCATGACCTTCACCTTTGAAGTGTCGGAAGAATGGAAGACCCGCGTGCCGGAAGTGGTGCATGAAGACGGCACCTCCCGCGCCCAGGTGCTCAAGCGCGAGTACAACCCGCGCTATTACGACATGATGAAAGAGCTGGAAGTCCTGACCGGCAACGGCGTGTCCCTGAACACCTCGCTCAACCGTCGTGGCGAAGCGATGATCTGCTCGCCGACCGACGCGCTGAACATGTTCTTCGGCTCTGACCTGCAGTACCTGATCATGGAAGACATCCTGGTGGTCAAGGATGGCGTGGACCCTTATGACGCTGTGGTTTAAATGCTGAACCGCTTCCAGGGTTGGCGTGAACGTGGCTGGACGCCTGTCGATGCCGACGTCTACGCCCAGGCCTGGCAGCGTTACGGCGGCAGCGTGGCGACCCACCCCCAGGTGATCGAACGCCTGGCGGGGTTGGCGCAGATTCCGGTGCGTTACCTGGGCTGGGAGCAAGGGGGTGAACTCAAGGGGGCAATCGCCACCTGGGGACGCGATCTGGCCCTGTCCAAGGACGTGCTCAAGCGCACCGGCAAGAAGGGCCTGTTTGACCTGGGCAATGCCGAGATCATCCTGCCGATAGCCGCTGATGCGCAGGTGCCGCTGCGTCACCGTGGCCGTTATTTGTCGGCGCTGAACCAGGGGCGCGTGAGTACCCTCAAGCCCCAGGCCGAGCAATTGGCCATGGCGCGCACCCCCGAAGACCTGTCGAAAAAGTTTCGCTATAACCAGCGCCGTGAATTGCGTTTGCTGGAAGAAGCGGGCGGCGTGGTGCGACCGGTCAGCGAGTTTTCCGGCGTGGAGCTGGCGGCGATTTATTGCGACCTGTTCCAGCGGCGCTGGGGCTTTCCTGCCACCGGTGCCGAGCGACTGGCCGAGGTGCTGGAATTGCTCAAGGCGTTCCTGATCGGTTCGGTGCTGTTTCTCAATGACGCGCCGATTGCCGTGCAGGTGGTGTATCGCGTTCAAGCGCCCGAATGGATAAGCGTTGAGTACGTCAACGGTGGCGTCGACCCTGAGACCCGTGCGTTCAGCCCGGGGAGCGTGCTGAGTTTCCTCAATACACAAAGTGCCTGGGAACATGCGCGCGCGCAGGATTTGCCGTTGCGCTTCTCGTTCGGGCGTGCCGACCGTGAATATAAAGAGCGCTGGTGCAACCCGGTGCCGGTGTTCAGCGTATGAGCCGCAAACAGCAATTGCTCAAGCGCCATCGGCGCAACAAGCGTGTCGCGCTATTGATCTGCCTGCTGATACTGGTTGCGACGGGTGTGCTGGTGGCCTGGTGGCTGCCGCTGATCCTTGCGCTGCTGCTGTGGGTGGCTCACGAAGCCTGGTTCGCTGATCATCTGTTTTATTCGCCCAATGACGACTATCAGTACCACTTCGCCCCGAGCGGCCAGCAGGTTGGCCTGCGCCTGGATAACGGGCGATGGGTGCCGCAGACGCCGCTGGAACTGGCGGGTGACGAAACGCTGATCCTTGAAGTGCAGCTCAAGAGCGGGTGGCTCGGGCGCTTCCTTGATCCGGCGGTCGAGCTGGCCGGGGATTGTCAGGCGTTCGAGCGCGGTGTGGCGGGCAAGCGCTACCTCAATCTGACCGGTTCTGCCGCAACGCTGGCGGCGGGCGAGTTGACGTTGCGCGGCCGCTTGTGCCGCGTGGTCGGCCAGCCCAGCCTGTGGATTTTCCGTCAGCCGGATCACGCCCGTCAGCGGGTCATGGTGATCGCCCCCCACGCCGACGACGCCGAACTGGCCGCCTTTGGCCTCTATGCCCAGGCGGATGAAAGCTGGATCGTGACTTTGACCGCAGGCGAAATCGAAGCCGAGCACTATCAGCAAATGGGCCTGGCGAAGGCCGATGCTGCTCGACTCAAAGGGCGCCTGCGGGCCTGGGACAGCATTTGCGTGCCGCGCTGGGCCGGTGTTCCCGAAGCACAGTGCGTGCAATTGGGCTACTTCTGCCTGCAACTGCCGGCCATGCAGGCCGCGCCGGATCACCCCCAGGCGTCCCGCGAGGCGCAATTGGACGATACGCGGCTGTTTCGCCGGTTCAACAGCCTGGCGCTGCCCGGCGATCTGGACGGTGCACCGACGTGGGCCAATCTGATTGCCGATCTACGTGCGGTGCTGCTCAAGGCGCGGCCCGAGGTGATCGTGTTGCCGACACCGCTCCTTGACCCTCACCCGGATCATATCTGCGCCTACAACGCCGTTATTGAAGCGTTGCAAGGGCTGGAGTGGCAACCCGACACATTGCTCGGGTACGCCAACCACCTGCATGATAACGACCGCTGGCCCATGGGCAATTCGGGCGCCGGTGTGGCGTTGCCGCCGCAGTTCGATGCGGGCCAGGTGTTCGAACCCTATTGCCGTGTGCTGAGCCTGAGCCAGCAGCAGGACAAGGCCATGGCGCTGGGCATGATGCATGACCTGCAACCCCGGCCGCCCTTCAAGCGTCGCGTGCGCCGTCTGCTGCAACAATTGCTCGCGGGTCGTTGTCCATCGCCTTACGGCGAGAATGAGTTTTTTCGCAAGGCCGTGCGCCGTCATGAACTGCTTTGGGTGCTCAAGCAGGACTGAAGTTGATTTTTACGTCGGGCTGCGCGCAGTAGCCCGGTTGCCTCATGGAGCAATATGAAGCCTCGTTTCAAGGTTTTGCAGCTACAGCCGGACTACAACGTCAAACTTCATGATTTTGCCGACCTCGGTGAGCAGATCGTCAAGTCGTTGCCGGTTGAACGGTTCGAGGTCACATCGGCCTTCCTCAGTGGACGCCCCCAGCCGGGCCAGCCGCTGAGCGTGGCCGACCATTCCAAATATTTCGAATTTCCCGAGAAAGCCCTGAAGGGCATTCGTCTGCGGGCAATGTGGGAAATCTACAAGTATTGCCGCGAGCAGAAGTTCGACGTGGTCATCTGTAACCGCTTCAAGTCGGTGAACATGATGCTGGCGCTCAACCGCTGGTTGAAGATTCCCCTGTGCATCGGCATCTCCCACGGTTTCGGCGAATACGAGCGGGCCTATCGTCGGCGCCAGATGCGCCGCATGGTCAGTCCGGCCTGGCGGTTTGTCGGGGTTTCGGCGGCGGTGAGGGATTACCTGGTGGGCTTGAACTGTGGCTTTACCCACGAGAACACCACCTTTGTCACCAACGCGATCGACATCCCCCAGGCCGAGGCCTTGCAGTTGCCGCGTGAGCAGGCGCGGCAGGCCCTTGGCTTGCCTCTGGAGGCACGAATGATTGGTGCCTTGGGGCGCCTGGTCCCGATCAAGGGGCACACGCACCTGTTGCAGGCGTTTGCCCGGCTCAAGGACAAATATCCAGAGGCTCAGGTGGGCATCATCGGCTCCGGCCGTGCCGAAGCTGACCTGCGGGCGGACATCGAGCGTCTTGGGCTCGTGGGGCGTGCGCATTTGCTGGGCTTTCGTGAGGACGGTCTGCAGTACGTACGTGCGTTCGATATCTGGACCATGCCGTCCCTGCTTGAAGGCTTGGGCCTGGCGTTGCTGGAAGGCATGAGTGGGCGCCTGCCGGTGATCGCCTCCAACGGGCCGGCCATGTTGCCGCTGGTTGAAGGGGCGGGCGGCTTGTCCCATGAGCCCGGCAATGTGGAGCAATTGACTGCGGCGCTCGACACTTACCTGGCCATGAGTGATGAACAATTACGTGCCAAGGGTGAGCAGGTCTTCCGTTATCTGGAGGCAAACCATGCCTTGGCTGAGTTCCAGGGCAAGTATCTGGATTTGATCGAAACCGGTTTGAAAGAAGCAGGTAGAGCATGACAGCGCAACAACCGTTGGTCTCGGTGATTATCGCGTCCTACAACCACGCTCGGTACATCGAGCAGAGCATCCTGAGTGTGCTCGGACAGACTTACCCGAATATCGAATTGCTGGTGATCGACGACGGCTCCAAGGATGATAGCGTCGAGTGCATCCGGCGGCTGCAGGCCGAGCACGGGTTTGATTTCCAGGTGCAGCAGAATCAGGGGCTGACCGCCACACTGAACAACGCGCTTGCCCGCGCCAAAGGCAGCCTGATCGCGCCATTCGGCTCAGACGACATCATGCTGCCCGACCGTATCGCGACCCAGGTGGCCTACATGGAGGGCAAGCCCAGGGTGGGGATCTGCGCCGGCAACATCGAGCTGATCGACGGTGACGGCAACCTGCATCCGGAGAAAAAACAACGCCGTGATGTGCCGTTTCGCAGTCTCGACTTCGACGACATGTTCATGGACCGCAAGCCGTTTCCACCCGCGCCAACCATGTTGATCCGCCGCGAAGCGCTGGAGGAAGTCGGTGGTTTCGATCCGCTGATTCCCCTGGAAGACCTGCTGATTCAATTGAAGATAACCGCGGCGGGCTACACCATCGATGCGCTTGACGTAGTTATGGCGCAGTACCGACAGCACGCCAGCAATACCTACAAAAACCATCGCTACATGATCCAGAACATCCTCAATACCTACGCCAAGTTCAGCGATCACCCGGCCTACGATGCGGTGCGCTACAACTTCCTGAACTCGATGTTCCTCAAGACCGCCGACCGTGACCGGCCATTGGCGCGGGAGATTCTCAAGCAGATCCCGCTGAAATTCTGGGGGCGCAAGACCTTGCGTGGCTTGGTGCGGCTGTATCTGACGCCGCTGAGGAGCTGAAGACGAGGGAGGTAAAAAAGGCGACTATCACGGCAGTGATAGTCGCCTTTTTTATCAGCTGGCCGGGCTGGCCAGGCTATGTACTTGTTCGCGGAGTTTCGCCGTGGCCGTCGGGCTGGCAACCGTCGCATAGCCCTTAACCAACTGCTCGAAATGCGTTTCGAACAACCAGTTGCGGTCCTGCGGATAGCGCTGCATGTGACGCAGGTTACGCTGGCGCAAGGCGTAGCGCAGGGACGAGGGGTAGATGCGCAGGTCAGCGACGTCAATCAGGCCGAATTCGCCGTCGTCCATCAGCAGCACGTTGCCCAGGTGCAGCGAGCGGAAGTACACACCGCGTTCGTGCAATTGCGCCATGAACCGGCCGAAACGCTCGACCAGCGATTCGCGCAGGCTGCTGTCCAGGCTTTGCATGGCCTGGCGCAGGGTCAGGCCGGGCAGCGGGGTATAGGCCACGGCGCCGCTGGCGTCGGGCAAGTGGTAGAGGCCAAGGATGTGCGGGGTGGGAATGCCCAGGCTGCGCAACTGTTCGCTGTTGCTGGCAAAACGCTCGGAATACGGGTTGAAGCTGCCGGAGGTGTACCAACGGCGCGGGCGGAACAGCTTGAGAAAGCTGCCGTCTTCCAGGCGCAGGACTTTTGGCCCCAGCCCATCGGCTTCAATCACCTGGGCATTGCTGCACAGCTGGTCAAATGCCGGGCGTTTGATCGATTGCACCGACATGCGCAGCAGGCTGCGGTGGCGCTGGGCGATGCTCAGGCCGGTAATGATCGCCAACGGGATCCACAGCAGGAACCAATGCTCCTTGGGCCGCGACAGGATGCCGCCGCCTTCGGTCAGGCCCGCACCGATGCCGTAGACCAGCAGGGACGAGGCCAGGATGAACAGCGGTTGTGCGCGTCGTTGCATGCCCTTGTACAGGGCATAGCCGAGCATGAAGACCCAGGGGATGAAGCCGATGATGCCGACGTAATAGAGCACGCCAAGGGCGAAACTGTGGGGTTCGCGCAGCTGGTAGCCGTCCGACACTGTGAGGTACAGCTCGGAGTCGTAGCTATGTCCGATCCATGGGTGCTCGGCGATAAGCTGCAGCGACATGCTCCACAGTTCGAGGCGGAACGAGCTGCCGCGTCCAATGATCAACTCGGAGAAGAACAGTCCTAGTACTGCCGCGCCCAGGCCCATGCCAGTGACGAGCAAAGCTGCGCGGCGATTGCGGCTGACGAAGCTCAACCACAGGATAGCCAGCGTCAGCGCGACCAAGGCAGTGCGAGAGCCCGTCGCCAACACCGTGAGACCCATGATCGCCAGTGCCGGTACGCTGAACCACAACACTTTCAGGCGCTGGGTCGTCACGCAGATAAACAGCCAGTACACCGTGAAAAAACCGAACAGATGGGAGCTGAGCAACGGATTGTCGAGGGCGCCGAGGCCGCCGATCATGCGCATACCAGGTTCGTACGCCTTCGCGAAGGCCACCAGGTTGCCCAGGCACACCACCAGCGCAATCACTGCGGCACCGAAGAAGATCGGCTTGAACAACTCGTTGCGGTAGTGCAACAGCAGCCCACAGCCGCCAAACAGCATAAAGGTGTTCAGCGGGCGTTTGAACAGGTCGGTGTCGGCGCTGGGCTCGGGGCTCCAGAGCAGACTGGTCAGTGCCCACGCGGAGAAAGCCAGGAACGCCAGGGCGATCGGCTCGCGCAAGAGGTCCTTGAGTTCCCTGGGGCGCATGCACAACAGGAACAGGGTGGGCACGCTGAACAGGAGGTAGACGATCCGGTGCAGTACATTGCGGTTGCCGACGAAGAACAGTGCACTCAAGAGCAACAGCAAGCCAACAGGCAAAATCCACAGGACCAGGAAGTCAAAAACGCGATTCGAGCCATAGATAAGGCGCTTGGAGTGCATACGATAGAGCCATTCCGGAAAGAGAAAGCCGACCCTCCCGAGGAGGTGGCCATGTAATGTCGCCCGCGTGATCATGCCGGGTCGCGGCGTACGCCGGGTGCAAGTACAACAGAGAAGCTGTGCTAAAGTCAGCCTCCTTTTTCAAAACGCCGCGTGATATGACCGACTCCAGTCCGAGCGCAAGCCCTTCGAGCTTGAAAATATACTTCCGCCTG
>Ga0105246_10000488_pt1 | contig 21462 bp, 32 predicted proteins | sample KBSM64metaG_FD_99694 | JGI IMG/M metagenome (GOLD analysis project Ga0105246, IMG submission 99694) | Miscanthus rhizosphere microbial communities from Kellogg Biological Station, Michigan, USA - KBS M6-4 metaG | ecosystem: Host-associated > Plants > Roots > Rhizosphere > Soil | place... | reverse complement strand
CGCTAACCATCCGAGAAGCAAGCTTCTCTTCAAGTCCGCTCGACTTGCATGTATTAGGCATGCCGCCAGCGTTCGTCCTGAGCCAGGATCAAACTCTCCAATAAAAATGAATTTCGCAGCGTGGTTAAACGCTGTGCAACTCATCGGGGTATTGAAAAGAGCGATAAGCTCATTTTGAATCTGACGAGATTAAAAATCTCATTTGTGTTCCAGTTTTCATACAGCCAGATGGCATGTACCAAAACCTTCACGTTCATTCTGCAAGCAGAATGTTTCACTCACTCGTTGTTCAGTTTTCAAAGATCAAACATTCAATTAATGCGTTGTTTTTCTTGTTGTCGTCGTTTCAGCGGCGACTTTTATAATGTATCATAACCACATTGTCTTTGCAAGCATTATTTTTAGATTATTTTAATCATGTTAACAAATATGCTTGTCCAATCAAACTAGCTCCTTAAAATGGAACGAAAATTAATTTACCATATAGAATTGGAAAGGTCAACCCTATTTCGACAAAAAGCTTAATTGATTAGTCTCTTTCAGAGCAAGTCGATGAATCAGAGGTACAAAACTCACAAAACCCTGTAGATAGAGTTGCACCTCTCCCCACCTTATACAGATTTATATATTTCAGCCCCACTCACGGTTTGGACTTCTTTAACTTACCGCCTCTTGCATATTTGGATAACTCCTTAGGCGGTGCGAACCGCGCATACATGCGGAATACCGTTTTGTACCGACTCGCTATAGCATATTTAATCTCCTGATCAAGACGATGGTCACTCAGATCGAACAGCATTTCATCCAATTCTTTGCGCAATACATAGTCCAGTTCCTTGCATTCCTTCTCGTTAAATAGCATACCCAGCATTAAGAGTTCTCCTTTTTGTGCATATCCTCTATAGTCACACTGCAGTATTCCAGCAACACACTTTCTTTCATTTTGTCTGCACTGCTGAAACCCGTTTTATTGTTATGGTCAAATTCTTGGAAATTTATGAATGCCGGGTATCACAAAATTTCTACAAGGAATTTCAACCTCTTACGAGCGCATATGTGAGTGTGCTCTCAATAACTGCGGCAACGAGGAGTAAGACGACGATCCAAAAGCTTGCTGTTAACGTCATGCTCATAAACTCTTTCCATCGTGATCCAATCAATCCACGTTTGTCGCCCCCCAGTTGTGCAAGACTGCGTACCGTTAGACCACCGAACTTCAATCCAAATGCACAGGCAATAATAATGACCGGAATCTCGATAATCCCGTGAGGCAGTAGCCCCTTAACGACGATATCGAAAAAGCTGGCTCCATAATTCATCGAGGTATGAACAACAAACCCCAGCACCATGCCGTTAATTAGCAGAAAGATGATGGGTAAGATGCCGAAGAAAACACCTGCATAGATGACCAGCACACTTTTGATAGCATTATTGAAAAAAATGAGCAAAAAGAAATTCCATTGCACATTCCCTCCCTGCTGCAACTGTTGACTGATTTGGCGAAGCCCTTCAATCTGATTTAACAACAACTGCTCCAGTGGCCCTGTACTTACCCATCCAGCTCCAATCCCCACAGCAAATAACAGAAATGACCAGATTAAAGCTCCCCTGATCTTGCCCATGTCTCTCATAAAGGTACTGAATTTTAACATAACAACCTCCTAATAATTGAAATGATGGACAAACAACGATGTAAAACGAATAACTGGTCAGTACGAGCATACATTGAAAAGTAAACAAGCATTTCTTTATTGGGAGAGGGGCGCTTAGCGAAATGAACTCGTTCTATGTATTTAGCGGCAAAAAAATCAAACGTAACCTGATTGTGCTCGTTGCTGCCATCTTTGCGATTGGTATTATTTATCTGGAAAGCGGAAACGTATCTGTATTCTCGGAAGAAGCACCTTCCGCCGTCTACAGTGTTCCAACCGACAAAAAGGTCATTGCACTTACCTTTGACATCAGCTGGGGGGATAAACGCACCGAGCCGATTCTAAAAGTTCTTCAGGAGAACAAAGTGCAGAAGGCCACCTTCTTCCTCTCTTCACCCTGGAGCAAAACGCACCCCGAGATTGTTACTGCCATCAAAGATGCAGGATATGAGATTGGCAGTCATGGACACCGGCACGAAAACTACAGCAGTTTAACTGAAGAGCAAATCCGTAAGGAAATTTCGACAGCTCACAGCATTTTAACCGATTTAACGGGAAAAGAACCGAATTTACTGCGATTGCCTAATGGAGATTTTGATAAACGTGTGCTTCAGGTTGCGAACAGTCTAAACTATCAGGTTGTTCAGTGGGATACCGATTCGCTGGATTGGAAAAATCCAGGAGTACAGACGATTGTTGATCGTGTCGTCAGCAAAGCCCATCCAGGTGATATCGTCCTGCTGCATGCCAGCGATTCTTCTAAACAAACTCATGAAGCACTGCCTGTCATCATTGATAAATTGAAAAATCAGGGATACGAATTCGTGACCGTTTCGGAGTTACTTAATCACTCCAGTGTAGAAGGTAAAGAAGTGCGTGATCAAGCCAGCGGCCAATAATAAAACACGGATTAACAATTGGGAACGAGTCAAAAATAAGTAGTTACATTCCACAACTGATGATGCTGTAAATACCTGCAATAGACGACTATACAACAAAGTGGCTACACAAATTCGTATAAAGTTGAAAAAGAGCTAACTTGGTTAGCTCTTTTGGTATTTTTCGTAATATGACACCTTATTGAGGTTCATGACCTTTTACGCCCCGCAATCAATCAACGGCTTACTACAGTTTCCACAGCCCGTTCTTTTGCACCATCGACCAGTTTGTGCAGGATCAACATCTGATATGCATTACATAACAGCAAAGGGATTACAATAAAGATGGTAGCTGCATTAACATCAATCCGCAAAACACCAATTGTCTCCACAGCTGTTACGGCTATCATGAAAAAGAGCGTGGGTACTAAAGCGGAGATATGCGTCTGTTTAATTTTCACGTAAGCGGTAACAATTGCCGTTGCCAAAATAATCAGCCCTAGCACAATATCCGAGAGGCGCTCCCGCCCTCCACCTACAAAAAGACGCAAAAACATGATATCCAGCAACGCCAGCACAGTCAGCACAATCTGCACAATTTGCCATCCGCGTCTTGGGAATACACCTTTCCCCATATAGTTTAATATGAGATATGCAAAGAAACCCATTTGTGAATATACACTAATCATCACTCCGGAGCCAAACAGAATCAGCAGATACAGCATAAAGTCGGCGATTCCATTCGTTTTTTCTCCGTTTACCAGCATCATAATCAATCCTGTACCTAATGCTCCTGCGGCGCCAATAAGCAAGGCTGTCCAAAACAGGAAAAACCATCTACGCAAATTCAAATGTTTTCCACCCCCGAGAGTTTATTTTACCAACCTTCACAGCAAAAAACCATCATTGCTCAACATATTTCCCCCTTTCCCATCACATACTACATCCAGTATCTAATCAAGGAGGGATTCTACACATGAAACGGCCTATGTGGCAGCTATGCTGTGTTGTATTCGGGCTATCCGTCATGCTTGCCGGCTGCGGTTCAGATCAGAGTTCTTCGCCTCCTCAGGGCAGCTATAAAGAGATGAAAACGATGGTCGTCGATATTTTGAAAAGTGATGAAGGTAAAAAGGCCGTTGAAGAGGCTCTAACGGGACAAAGCTCCTCTGGCGGCAGTGGTGGAGGCGGTGGCTCTGAAGATGGGGGCGCCTCTGGCGGTGGCTCGGGAACGGTGGGTATGAAAATGTTAATGCCTATGCAATCTTCAGAACAAATACGTATTGCCGTAAAAGATACCATAACCGCTCCTGAATACCAGAAGGAATTCGAGAAAATCATGACCGATCCGCAATTTGCCGGTGAATTCGCTAAGGCGATCAACGGACAAAGCAAACAACTTCACATGCAACTGATCAAAGATCCAACGTACCAAAAATCGATTGGGGATATCATGAAATCACCTGAGGTATCCAAGATGTTTATGGATATGACCAAAACCCCGGAATATCGAAAACAAACGATGACCGTTATGCAGGAAGTGATGCAAAATCCTTTGTTTCGTATGGAAGTTCTTACTTTGCTGAAAAAAGTGGTACAAGAAGAACTCCAGCCTAAAACGGAAAGCGGTGGTGGGCAAAAGGGGCAGGACGGGGGAGATGGTGGCAATGGTGATTCTGGAGGTGGAGACTCCGGTGGTGGTGGTGGTGGAAGCTCATAACGAAAAGATTAATTCAGAGTTAGAAAAAAATTTAACGATTACGGACGCCCATCCTCAAACTTGAGATAATGCCAAAATGCCTGCATCCAAAGCAAAGGACGCAGGCTTTTACTTTTACTCCTATTACAATGCTTATTGAAATTTAGAATCGATCGATCGGGCGACTTCGTCATATATAGCCCCGATTGTCGTCTCTGCCTTGTACACAGACGGTGAGAAATCTGGTTCAGAAGGATGGTTGTCCGGAGCACCTAATGGAATCTGGGCCAGGAGCACCGTGTGCAGGCTTTCCGCAAGACGTCCGCCCCCTCCACGACCAAATACATATTCTTTCTCTCCACATTTGCCACATTCGTAGTACGCCATGTTTTCAACTACACCCAGCAACTCGTGTTCCGTTTGAATGGCCATCGCTCCGGCACGTGCCGCTACAAAGGCTGCAGTGGCATGTGGAGTCGTAACAATGATCTCTTTGCTCTGTGGTAACATCTGATGCACATCCAGCGCAACGTCACCCGTACCTGGTGGCAGATCCAGAAGCATATAATCGAGCTCGCCCCACTGAACATCGGTGAAGAACTGACGAAGCATCCGACCAAGCATTGGCCCGCGCCAAATCACCGGGTTATTTTCCCGAATAAAGAACCCCATCGACATCACTTTGACGCCAAAACGTTCGACCGGTTGAATCACACCATCCTCAACGACCGGATATTCCTCGATCCCCATCATATCTGGCACACTGAAACCATAAATATCAGCATCAATGAGTCCGACTTTCTTTCCTTGACGGGCCAAGGCTGCAGCCAGATTAACGGTGACGGTTGATTTACCTACGCCACCCTTACCACTGGCAACGGCGATAAAACGAACTCCCGACTCAGGACTTAATAGCTCATGTCCATCCAGACCCGCTGCATGGCCTTTAACAAGCACTTCATCCTGGTCTGGATCTTGCTCGGCTTGTCCCAGGTTAAGACTCTGACGGTCATGCTCAGATGCTACACGTGTGCGGATATGTACATCCTTCACTCCATGCTGGGACAGCAAGTTACGTGCAGCATCCGTTAAAGCGGTTGCATCTTCTGGCCTATTCTCCAGTGTAACCATGCTTAACGCCACATGATGTTCTTTCACCATAATGTCACGAATCCATCCCAGTTCCGTCAAGCTTTGTCCAAGCTGCGGTTCCTGTAATGGCTGTAAAAGTTCAAGTATCTGTTCTTTGGATAACATCAGACAGCACCTCGGTTTTATCTATTGGCATGTGTTAGGTATGCTGTTCCAATTATAGCACTACCTTTCTTCTTATGACTAACTTTTCGGACGTTCACCTGCGGAATATCGGAGAATGCCATTGTAAATAGACGCAGCTACTTTCCGTTGATACAATTCATCAGCAAGCATCTTTGCCTCTTCTGGATGGGACAAAAAGCCAACCTCAACGAGTGCTGATGGAATTTTCAGAGCCTGTAACAAGTAAACGGTACTCACCGTTTTTGCTATACGATCTGTATTTTCCAGGTTCCGAATCATCTCAGCTTGTAGCAGATTCGCAAGACCTTCGTTATCAGGATGATTAGGCGTGTAGAAAACTTGTGCGCCACTCCAGCGGTTAGATGGAACGCTGTTCATATGGATGCTGATAAATAAATCTGCCTGTTTATCTTCAATCTGTCTCACTCTCTGTTTGAGATCCTCTGTCTTGCGTCTGGAGTATCCTCTTGTTCCCTCGTCAGCCAAATCCTTATCGATTTCACGAGTCATCACAACAAGAGCTCCTGCCTGCTGCAAATAGTCTCTAACATACAGCGCAATGGACAAATTGATATCCTTCTCAATAACCCCCTGTCTACTCACTGCTCCACCATCTGGCCCTCCATGACCTGCATCAATAGCGATCACCTTACCAGCCAGAGGCAGGCTCCAATATCCTGACGTTTTGGCTGAGGGCATCTCATACGAAACTACTGCTACAAACATAGCCAACAAACATAGGCTCAGCATAACCCTCTTCACTGTTTTTAACCGGATCCAGACTACCAGATGTTTCCCCATGTTTTTGCGCATAAAAAAACCACCTCGTCCCTATAAATGACTCTAATCATCTATATGGGACAAGATGGACAAATATACCCTTAGGAATGGACTTGCTCTGCCATACCCTCAATCAGCACCTCAGCGACCTCAGGGCGTGTAAATTGAGGCGGCGGACATTCACCATTACGCAGCAATCCACGGACCTTAGTTCCGGACAGCGTCAGGTGGTGTTCCTTGTCATGAGGACATGTTTTGCTGGAAGCCATGTTTCCGCACTTGGTGCAAAAGAAGCTATGTTCGAAGAACAGCGGTGTAATGCCAAGCTCCTCAGCGGTAAAATTAGAGAAGATCTCTTGTGCTTCATAGGTTCCGTAGTAATCACCTACACCTGCATGATCACGACCGACGATAAAGTGGGTGCAGCCATAATTTTTACGCACCATCGCATGGAAAATGGCTTCACGAGGTCCAGCATATCGCATGGCGGCCGGGAATACACCTAGAAACGCACGATCCGCCGGATAATAGTTTTCCAGTAGTACCAAATAACTCTTCATGCGCACATCCGCAGGAACATCATCCGATTTGGTTTCGCCCACAAGCGGATTCAGGAAAAGTGCATCAACGATCTCCATCGCACTTTTCTGGATATATTCATGCGCCCGATGAACCGGGTTACGCGTCTGAAAACCGACAACAGTTCTCCAGCCTTTCTCCTTAAAAATGTTGCGTGTCTCTGCCGGATCATAATAGAAATCTTCGAACTTGGCAGGTTGCGGACGATTCAACACCTGAATTGGCCCTCCTACATATGTTGCAGGACGCTCCAGCAGTTTTTTCACACCAGGATGCTCTGGATCATCCGTCTTGAATACACGGCGTGCTTCCTCACCCTGATCCACCTTATAGATGCTTTGAACTTCAAGCAGACCATAAGTTATCCCATCCGCTTCACCAATGAGAGCAACAACCTCACCTTTACGAAGAGAAGATGCCTGTTGATCATCTACAGCAAGGGTGATTGGTATGCTCCATACGGTACCGTCAGCCAAACGCATCCCAGATACGACGGAAAGATAATCTTCCTCATTCATAAACCCTTGCAGCGGTGAAAACGCGCCTACGCCAATCAAATCCAAATCTGAGATCGTCCAGGTATTAATCTGCAATGAGTTCAAGTTTTTACTTTCCTGCAGTAATTGCTCACGTTCTTCTCCTTGTACGACACGCTGTACCAGCGCACCTCCATGAGGCAGAATCGAAGTCATCTTGTCAGCTCCTTATTTTATACATCCGTTTTTTGGTGATAACCGCTTATGATCAATAAAGTATATAGGCACAAAGACAGGATCGCTCACAATAAAACTCTTATTTATGCAGCCCACATTCCGTTTTATCATTGCCCGACCAGCGTCCCGCACGAGGATCTTCTCCAGGCATAACTTGCCGTGTGCAGTACTCACAGCCGATACTTGGGTAATTCTGATCATGAAGTGGATTATATGTCACGTTATTAGCGCGAATGTATTCCCACACATCCTCACTTGTCCAATGAGCAATGGGGTTAAATTTCATCAGCCCAAACTTCGTATCATATTCAACCTTCTTGGAGTTTGCCCGCGTTGGCGCCTGATCTCTACGAATACCTGTAATCCATGCATCATACTGCGATAGAATACGTGTCAGAGGCTCCACCTTACGAATGTTGCAACAAGCATTAGGATCTGATTTCCACAATTCTTCCCCATGCTGGGCAGCCTGTTCTTCCGGTGTGATTTTTGGCGATACTTTCACAAAATCAAGATTATACTTTTCTTGCATCCGATCACGCGTATCATAGGTTTCTTGGAAATGAAAGTCTGTATCCAGATAAAAAATATCTGTGGATGGACTGATTTTTTGCAGCATATCTACAAGTACAACATCTTCTGCCCCGAAGCTACATGCAAAAGTGATATTAGGAAATGTTTCAATCGCATAACGAATAATATCTTCCGGACTTGAATTCTCCAGTTCCTCTGCTTTTGTACGTGCCAGTTCTTCCTTCTCTAACAAGTTCATTATTCAATTTCCCCCATTCATGATCTTAAAACCAAATAAAGCCGACTAATCTAATATGAATTATGTATAGTATAAATCTTTCACTCGGTATGTCAATGCCTGCCATCTGGTAAAATACATCAGTTCATTCCTCAAAAAAATGATTTAACTAGGCTCAGTTTTAGTGTTATTTAGTCTTTTACCTCATTCGAGGATAAGATCAGACCAAGATCTCATGAGAGCATCTTCAAGGTACTTCCTACCTTATAACCTAAAAACCTTTGCCGCAGTTGACTTTATAGCATACTCAGTGCAGATAGAATACCTTCCCATATGACATAGGCAAGCTGAAGTCGATTCTCGCTGAGCAAACAGATCCCTACATGCTTGTGATTCCGCCTATTAGCAAAAGTAAGAACCCTTTATCGTATTTATAAAAAAAACTGATAACATGAAATCAGAATTGGGGAGTAACATGAGGTAGCAGTATGGTGAAGTAAACCTCTAGGAGATGTGTACTGAAAAGTAAGTTAAAAGGCTCAGGGAGAATGTGTCTTAAGAAAATTTGATACGAAACCTGAACGATACAGTATCTTCAAAATACTTTAGATTAGTACAATGTATCAAATTCCGTATAAAAAATAAAAAAAGTCCTTGGCCGAAGCCAAGGACTTTGAAAAATTAACGTTTGGAGAACTGAGGTGCGCGACGAGCCGCTTTAAGACCGTATTTTTTACGTTCTTTCATACGTGGGTCACGAGTCAGGAATCCTGCTTTTTTCAGGGATGCACGGTATTCTGGATCTGCTTTGAGCAGAGCGCGGGAGATACCGTGACGGATTGCGCCGGCTTGACCGGAGATTCCGCCACCATGAGCGATAACCAAAACGTCATAGTTAGAGAGCGTTTCAGTCAAATTCAGTGGTTGTTTTACGATCAGTTTGAGTGTTTCCAAACCGAAGTATTCATTAATATCACGTTTATTGATGACAATGCGTCCTTCACCCGGTACAAGGCGAACACGTGCTACCGAATGTTTACGACGACCTGTCCCATAGTATTGTACTTGTGCCATGAAACTGTCCTCCTTTTAATTAACCGCGAAGTTCGTAAACTTCTGGTTTTTGTGCTGCGTGTGGATGCTCAGTGCCTCTGTACGCTTTAAGTCTCAGCTTCATTTTCTCGCCCATGCGAGTTTTAGGAAGCATACCGCGAACAGCCAATTCCAACATACGTTCAGGTTTGTTTTTAACCATCTCTTCTGCAGTAGTTACTTTCAAACCACCTGGGTGCATTGAGTGACGGTAGTATTTTTTACCTTGCATTTTTTTACCAGTCAATACAATTTTCTCTGCATTGATGATAACAACGAAATCGCCAGTGTCCACATGTGGAGTGAATTGTGGCTTATGTTTGCCGCGGATCAAAGCAGCTGCTTCGCTCGCCAAACGTCCGAGGGTTTTGCCTTCAGCATCAATGATGTGCCATTGGCGCTCAACTTCGTTAGGCTTCGCCATGTACGTAGTACGCATGAAAAGTTCCTCCTTAAATGTTCAAAATCATCATTTTTCATTTATCTTCGTTCGTTAAGTGATAACTTTAGGTGTTGATGGATAGTTGTTGCGATGTGAACATCTTAATTGGGGCTGTGGGAAAGCCATTAAGAAAACACAACTTTTATATTACATGATAGGAGACCAAATCGCAAGTATAATTTAAGCTTTTTACTCACCAAATTCAATCTTTTTTGTATTCAAGATCCCAGAGCATCAAACCGCAACTCACTGCAGTAGGTCCTGCAGCAGAACGATTGCATGCAGCAATCATATTCGGTACATCAGAGGCTTTCCGTTTGCCCTCTCCGATCTCCAGCAACGTCCCGACAATGATTCGCACCATATGCTGCAAAAAGCCGTTACCACTCACATAAATGTGAATGACACCCTGATCGCGCGGATGGTCCCTGCACATTGAACGGTCCACTTCTATCCATGCTTCGTATACCGAACGTACATGATTCTCTTTCTGAGACTTGCGTGAGGCAAAGGAAGTAAAGTCATATGTGCCTATGAAATGACGCAGGCCCTCTTCCATCGCAGTGATGTCCAGCTTGGCATGATGATGATGCTGCAGTCTTCTGTTAAAGACATCCGGGAATTGGTTTGCATTGACCGTATATCGATAGGTTTTCTTTTTCGCCGCATAACGAGAATGAAAATCTAGCGGTACCTCCATTGCATCAATAACAACAATGTCAGATGGCAATCTGGAGTTGAGTGCAATACACCAACGTTCCACTGGAATCTGGGACGCTGTAGGAAAATTGAAGATTTGTCTGCGGGCATGAACGCCTGCATCCGTTCGGCCTGAACCCGTGATTTTCACCGTTTCACCAGTCAACGCACGAATGGCATCCTCTAGGTGGTCCTGAATGGTATTACCTCCTGGCTGTACTTGAAAGCCATAGTAGGCTGTTCCATCGTAAGTTACCGTCATACATAAGTTACGCATATTACCACACCTTTGTTCCATACTATACATAACCCTATCCCGAACAGCAAAAGAAGCCCCTTACGGAGCTTCATTTACAGCACGAATTCCGAAATGAAGAGAAAAAAAGGGTTTACCCAGAATCTTGGACTCTGTCCCCTTTCCTCATCTCACATTCTGTATTACGCGCGGTCTACCAGTTCCAAGTAAACCATAGGCGCTGCGTCACCACGACGAGGTCCCAGTTTCAGGATACGTGTGTATCCGCCTGGACGCTCAGCGTAACGACCGGACAATTCGCTAAACAGTTTTTGGATTGCATCTTGCTCACCATCGATAGTTTCGCGGCGAACATAAGCTGCCACTTGGCGACGGGCGTGAAGATCTCCCTTTTTCGCTTTAGTGATCAGTTTTTCAGCAATAGAGCGAACCTCTTTTGCTTTCGCTTCAGTTGTCTGAATGCGCTCGTATAAGAACAGGTCGGTTACCAGGTCACGGAACAAAGCCTTACGTGCGCTGGAATTACGGCCCAACTTTTGGTATGCCATTGTTTTCCCTCCTTCACTTCAAGCACTCAGCTGTCTATTCTTCTGTACGTAGTCCCAAACCAAGTTCCTCAAGCTTCTCTTGAACTTCTTCCAAAGACTTGCGTCCGAGATTACGGACTTTCATCATGTCTTCTTCTGTTTTCGTGGTCAGCTCTTGTACGGTATTAATACCAGCACGTTTGAGGCAGTTGTAGGAACGAACAGAGAGATCCAGCTCTTCGATCGTCATTTCGAGTACTTTTTCTTTTTTGTCTTCTTCTTTTTCAACCATGATCTCTGCATCTTTCGCTTCGTCTGTAAGACCCACGAAGAGCATCAGATGCTCGGTCAAAATTTTAGCGCCAAGGCTTACAGCCTCTTCAGGACGAATACTTCCGTCAGTCCAAACTTCCAACGTGAGCTTGTCATAGTTGGTTACTTGGCCTACACGCGTATTTTCCACAGCGTAGTTTACGCGGCTAATCGGGGTGAAGATGGAATCGACAGGGATGACGCCGATCGGCTGGTCATCGCGTTTATTCCGATCTGCCTGGACGTAGCCGCGACCGCGATTGGCAAAAATACGCATGTGAAGTCTCGAACCTGGTCCAAGCGTAGCAATGTGAAGATCCGGGTTAAGGATTTCTACATCGGAATCAGCACGAATGTCTCCAGCCGTGATTGCTCCTTCGCCTTCAGCATCAATCTCGAGCACTTTCTCCTCGTCAGAATGAATTTTGAGCGACAAAGCTTTCAGGTTAAGGATAATCTCTGTAACGTCTTCCATTACGCCAGGAACTGTAGCAAATTCATGCAGAACGCCATCGATTTGAACCGAAGACACTGCCGCACCCGGCAGTGATGAGAGCAGGATTCGGCGAAGCGAGTTTCCAAGCGTCGTACCGTATCCGCGCTCCAGCGGTTCTACTACGAATTTCCCATAGGTGCCATCATCGTTGACGTCTACCGTCTCAATTTTCGGCTTTTCGATTTCTATCACTGCAATACCCCTCCTTCAAAACGTCGGTCCTTTATGAAACATTTACCTTCTCTTGCGAAAACATGTAGTAGTATGCCTAAACAACCATTATTAGCAGATTGTGCCGGAAGTATACCACACGCAGGGGCAAATCTCATTAGACACGACGACGTTTTGGAGGACGGCATCCGTTATGCGGGACTGGAGTTACGTCTTTGATCAAGTTAACTTCAAGACCAGCAGCTTGCAAAGAGCGGATCGCTGCTTCACGGCCTGCGCCTGGTCCTTTAACCATAACCTCAACGGATTTCATCCCATGCTCCATTGCAGCTTTGGCAGCAGCTTCAGCAGCCATTTGTGCAGCAAACGGAGTCGATTTACGGGAACCTCTGTACCCGAGGCCGCCGGAGCTTGCCCACGAAATTGCATTTCCGTGAGGATCCGTAATAGTAACGATAGTGTTATTGAAAGTGGAACGGATATGTGCCACGCCAGATTCAATATTTTTACGGTCACGACGTTTAGTACGTACGACTTTTTTCGGTTTAGCCATTTTCTCTTATCCCCCCTTATTATTTCTTCTTGTTCGCTACAGTACGACGAGGACCTTTACGAGTACGAGCATTCGTTTTCGTACGTTGTCCACGAACAGGCAGACCACGACGGTGACGAACTCCACGGTAACAACCGATCTCCGTCAAACGTTTAATATTCAAAGAGATTTCACGACGCAGGTCACCTTCTACTTTGACCTCTTTGTCGATACTTTCACGCAATTTGCTGACTTCATCTTCCGTCAAATCACGAACACGAGTGTTCTGATTGATGCCTGTAGAGCTCAGGATTTTCTGGGAAGTCGTTTTACCGATTCCGAAAATATAAGTCAAGGCGATCTCAACGCGCTTATCACGTGGCAAATCCACACCAGCTATACGTGCCATTTTACGCTACACCCCCTTCATTAACCTTGTTTTTGTTTGTGTTTTGGATTTTCACAGATAACCATTACATTCCCTTTGCGGCGAATGACTTTGCATTTTTCGCAAATCGGCTTGACCGAAGGTCTTACCTTCATGTGAATTACCTCCTCAAAGTTCTGCTTAGCAAAACCCTCTTCGTAAGCATTGACCTAGTTCTACTATTGTAAAACTGGCTTCGAAGCTTTCGCAAGTTTTGCCGGGCAAAACCCGCTTCATAAGCCTCACAGTTCATTGCAACTGTCTACTACTATTTACGGTAAGTTATACGTCCTTTTGTTAGATCATAAGGCGATAACTGAACAACTACTTTGTCTCCAGTCAGGATACGGATGAAGTGCATCCGTAATTTTCCGGAAACGTGAGCGAGAATTTGATGACCATTCTCAAGCTCAACCTTGAACGTTGCATTCGGCAGCGGTTCAAGAACCGTGCCTTCCACTTCAATGACATCTTCCTTGGCCATTAGTCAGTCTCCTTTCTCTTCAGCTTGAATGTTGGTGGATTCCAGAAACGAATGAACCGCATAGCGGAGCTTTCCGTTTGTCACCCGACCACTCTCGTTTAAACTGTTTACAACCTCACTGCTAATCATCGGTTGAAGTTCAAGATGAAGAACGTTCTTCTTCTTGGGTTGGTCAAACTTTCGTTTGTCTCCATCCGCGATATATACGAACCTATTGTCTACTATAGAAACAATTACTGCGGCTTGGTCCGCATTGCGGCCTTTACGGATCTTCACAAGTTGACCGAGCTGCGGATTCGACTGATTGTTCATGCCTAATCACCTACGCATCCAGTTTTGTGAAAATTTCCATACCCTCAGGTGTAACTGCTACGGTGTGTTCAAAGTGGGCACATAACGATCCATCTACTGTGACGACAGTCCAGTTATCCTCCAACGTTTTCACATACCGTCTACCTGCGTTAACCATTGGCTCAATGGCTAGCACCATTCCAGCCTTTAACCTTGGTCCACGATCAGGAAGACCATAGTTCGGAATCGATGGTTCCTCGTGCAAATTCGCTCCAATGCCGTGACCGACATATTCACGAACGACGGAAAACCCTTCATCTTCAATATATTTCTGAATTGCATGAGATATTGTAAACAAGCGAACGTCTGGTTTTACCAGCGCTAGTCCTGCGTATAATGAAGCCTCAGTAACGTCCAGAAGACGACGAGCTTCTTCGGAAATACGGCCGACTGGATAGGTCCAGGCAGAATCTCCATGATACCCTTGGTACTGCGCGCCAATGTCAAACGTAACGATATCGCCCTCGTTCAACTTGCGTTTGCCGGGAAATCCATGTACCAACTCTTCATTCACTGAAGCGCACACACTGGCAGGGAAACCGTTATAACCTTTGAAAGACGGCACAGCTCCTTGACTGCAGATAAATTGATCAGCCATATGGTCAAGTTCACCAGTCGTAATACCGGGAACAATGTGCTCTGCCAAGAGACGATGCGTTTCCGCAACAATTCTCCCTGCTTCCCTCATCAACCCCAGTTCCGTTTCGGACTTACCAATGATCATCAATTAACCTCTCAACAAGGACACGATTTCTTGAGAAACTTTATCGATATCCTGTTCTCCGTCGATTTGACGAAGAAGGTCTTTAGTTTCGTAGAACGTGAGGAGTGGTGCTGTTTTGTTGATATATTCGTCCAAACGAGTGCCTACACTCTCTTCGTTATCATCAGAGCGCTGGTACAACTCGCCGCCGCATTTATCACAAGTACCATCCTGCTTCGGTGGATTAAATACGACATGATAAGTCGAACCACAGTTTTTACAAATACGACGACCCGTCAAACGAGCCAGCAATTTGTTGCGATCCACTTTCAGGTTGATCACATGATCAAGACCTGAGTTCAGTCGTTCCAGGATGCCATCCAGCGCTTCTGCTTGAGACAGGTTTCTTGGAAAGCCATCCAAGAGGAATCCTTCTCTGCAGTCCGACTGCTGCAAACGTTCTTCAACGATGCCGATGGTTACATCATCTGGTACAAGTAATCCTTGATCCATATATTCCTTGGCTTTCAGGCCAATGGGAGTTCCCTGTTTAATCGCAAGACGAAATGCATCGCCTGTTGAAATATGGGGAATACCGAACTCTTTCACAATGACGTCTGCTTGCGTACCTTTTCCTGCCCCCGGAGGGCCCATGAATAGGATGTTCACGTTATGTCACTCCCTCCAAGACTACCCTACATCAACAAACAGCACAATAGGTGCCGGCAAGTAAATCTTTACTCAACCGGAACCTATTGCCTATTTATTGATAAAACCTTTGTAGTGGCGTTTGATCAATTGGCTTTCGATTTGCTTCATCGTATCCAGCGCAACACCGATAACGATCAGGAGGGAAGTTCCTCCAATTTGCGCTGATTGAGGCAAACCAGAAAGTGCCCCTAAGAATACAGGCAGAACGGAAATGACAGCCAAGAAGATGGCTCCGGCCATTGTCAAACGAGTCATGACACGGGTCAGATATTTCTCGGTTGCTTTACCTGGGCGAATACCCGGGATATAACCGCCGTTCTTTTTCATATTATCAGCCATCTGCTGTGGATTCATCTGTACAAAAGTATAGAAGAATGTGAATCCGAAGATCATCACGACATACAGCACCATACCAAGTGGTTTGTGTGTAGTCAAGTTTTGACCGATCCACTGTGCCCAACCATGATTAGCCCAGAAGTTGGCAATAATCGTTGGGAACATCAACAGCGATGATGCGAAGATGACAGGGATAACACCAGCTGCATTAATCTTCAGCGGGATATGTGTATTCTGTCCACCGTACATTTTGTTGCCTACGACGCGTTTTGCGTACTGCACAGGAATTTTCCGAATCGCCTGTTGAATGTAAATGACACCGATGATAATCAATACGATCACAATCGCGATGATTACACCTTTAAGGATGTTCATAAACAACTGATCAGGTTGGATGAAGTCGGACTCGATCGTTTGTTTGATAATGTTAGGCACTGTTGACAGTATACCCGCAAAGATCAAAATCGAGATTCCGTTTCCGATGCCCTTCTCGGTGATCTGCTCACCAAGCCACATCAGGAATGAAGTACCGGCCGTAAGTACAATCGCGATCAAGATATAATCTGCAAACGTAGCGTTAGGAATCATGTCTGTATTGTACAAACGGTTAAATCCGATCGACGTACCAAACGCTTGAATCAATGCCAGCCCGATCGTTAAATAACGAGTCAGTTGTGCAGATTTCTTCTTACCTTGTTCACCTTGCTTTGCCCATTCCGCTAATTTAGGAATAACGTCCATGGAAAGCAACTGTACTATGATAGACGCAGTGATGTAAGGAACGATCCCGAGAGCAAATATAGAGAACTGGAACAGTGCTCCACCCGAGAACGTATTGAGAAGTCCAAAAACTTCTTTACCCGCAGAATTTGTCGCTTCGAACACATCTTTGTTAACACCTGGAACGGGAACAAAGGAGCCGATGCGGTAAATGATCAGTACAAAAAGGGTAAATAATACCCTTTTGCGCAGATCCTCAACCCGCCAGATATTCTTTAGGGTCTTGAACATTAAATCACCTCGGTTGTACCGCCGGCAGCTTCAATTTTCTCCACCGCAGATTGAGAAAACTTGTTAGCTTTAACAGTCAGCTTCACAGTGACTTCACCGTTACCCAGGACTTTGATTCCGGATTTAGCGTTTTTAACAACGCCGTTCGTCATCAAGAATTCTGGAGTTACTTCTGTACCCGCAGGCAAACTATTCAGGTCTTCGATATTAACAACTGCATATTCTTTGCGAGTTGGGTTTACGAAACCGCGTTTTGGCAAGCGACGATACAATGGATTTTGTCCACCTTCGAAGCCTGGACGAACACCACCGCCAGAACGAGCGTTTTGTCCTTTATGACCGCGACCTGATGTTTTACCTGTACCACTACTTGGACCGCGACCAACACGCTTACGCTCTTTGCGGGATCCAGGTGATGGAGAAAGCTCATGTAACTTCATCGTTCGTTGCACCTCCTTAAAGATTTGTGGGATTAACCCGTTCTTATGCTTCTACTTCTTTAACAGCTACCAAGTGGCTTACTTTGTTAATCATACCACGGATGGCAGGATTATCGTTTTGAACCACTTTGCTGTTGATTTTGCGCAAGCCCAATGTTTTCACAGTTGTTCTTTGCGTCTCCGGACGTCCGATCAAGCTACGGACGAGGGTAATTTCTAATTTAGCCATGAGAATTCCCTCCTAACCCAGAAGCTCTTCGACGGATTTTCCGCGCAGTTTAGCCACGTCTTCAGCACGCTTCAAACGGGACAAACCTTCCAAAGTCGCATTGACCATGTTCATGGAATTCGAAGAACCCAGAGATTTTGTCAAAATGTCACCTACACCAGCAAGTTCGAGAACCGCACGTACAGGACCACCAGCGATAACACCAGTACCTTCAGATGCTGGTTTCAACAGAACGCGTCCTGCGCCGAACTTACCTGTTACCAAGTGAGGAATCGAAGTTCCTACGAGTGGAACGTGTACAAGGTTTTTCTTAGCATCTTCAATACCTTTGCGAATTGCATCAGGTACTTCGCCCGCTTTACCGATACCCGCTCCAACCCAGCCGTTGCCGTCGCCGACTACAACCAGTGCGCTAAAGCTGAAACGGCGTCCGCCTTTTACTACTTTAGCTACGCGATTAATGTTTACTACTCTTTCAGACAGTTCCAAAGTATTCGGATCTACACGCAAGTCGTTAACCTCCTTTTGAAAAATATCTTAAAACTCAAGTCCTGCTTCACGAGCCGCTTCAGCCAATGCTGCGATACGACCATGATACAGATATCCGCTACGGTCAAATACGATATTGGAAACACCTTTATCTTTTGCACGTTTAGCAACGAGTTCGCCAACTTTACGAGCAGATTCAACAGATGCACCATTTTTGATGTCAGTGCTCAATTCTTTGTCTACAGTAGACGCGGAAGCGATTGTTACACCAGCTACATCATCGATGATTTGAGCGTACATATGTTTACCAGAACGGAAAACGTTCAAACGAGGACGTGCAGCCGTTCCTTGGATTTTCTTACGAACACGAAGGTGTCTTTTCAGACGAGCCTTGTTTTTATCTGGTTTCGTAATCATCTCAGGGATTCACTCCTTTCAGGTTACCTCGCTGGCTTCAAAGCAGAAGCCACGGGGTATATTAGAAACAAACGAAGCAAGCAAGCCGAAAGCCGCGCAAAGGCGGTAAGAGAAATCTTATTTCTTCTTACCGGCTTTACCTTCCTTACGGATGATACGCTCGCCTTCATATTTAATACCTTTACCTTTGTACGGCTCAGGTTCACGAACGGAACGAATCTTAGCAGCGTAAGCACCTACGCGCTCTTTATCGATACCGCGAACAATGATTTTCGTATTCGAAGGTACTTCGAATTCGATTCCCGCTTCCGGTGTAATTTCAACCGGGTGAGAATAACCAACGTTCAGAACAATTTTATCTCCGGATTTGCTTGCACGATATCCGACCCCAACCAACTCCAGAGATTTAGCGAATCCTTCAGTTACGCCGCTCACCATGTTGTTGACAACGCTACGCGTTGTGCCGTGCAAAGAACGGTGAGTTTTGTTATCGGAAGGACGCACAACTGTAATTTCGTTGTTTTCAACTGTAACCTTCATGTCTTTGTGAAGTTCACGAGTCAAAGTTCCTTTAGGTCCTTTTACCGTGATAACGGTATTGTCCAAAGTGATGTCTACACCACTTGGTACTGTAATTGGTTTGCGACCAATACGAGACATATGTTGCACCTCCTATCTTGTGACGTTATATTACCAAACGTAGCAGACGACTTCTCCGCCGGATTTCGATTGACGAGCTTCTTTGTCCGTCATAACACCTTTGGATGTCGAGATAATCGCGATTCCAAGGCCACCAAGTACGCGAGGTACTTCATTGCTTTTCGTGTAAACACGAAGACCTGGTTTACTGATTCTTTTCAGACCAGTGATAACGCGCTCGTTATTTTGACCGTATTTCAAGAAAACACGGATAATCCCTTGTTTGTTATCTTCGATAAATTCAGCGTCACGGATGAAACCTTCACGCTTCAGGATATCGGCGATTTGTTTTTTCATTGTCGAAGCAGGCATTTCTACCGTTTCGTGACGAACAGTGTTCGCGTTACGAATACGAGTAAGCATATCTGCAATTGGATCAGACATAGTCATTGTGAGTTAACCTCCTTCCCGTTCAGGACTTTTTACCAGCTTGCTTTTTTCACGCCAGGGATCTGGCCTTTATAAGCTAATTCACGGAAGCAAATTCTGCAAATTTTGAACTTTTGCAGTACCGAATGTGGACGACCACAACGCTCGCAGCGTGTATAAGCACGTACTTTAAACTTTGGTGTACGTTGTTGTTTAACTTTCATCGAAGTTTTTGCCACTTTAGCCTGACACCTCCTAAATAATTTCGGAGAAAAGGGAGTCTTTCCAGACACCCGGAACGTTTATGCCAACATTATTTAACGAAAGGCATTCCCATTTGCGTGAGCAATTCGCGGGACTCTTCGTCTGTTTTCGCCGTTGTTACGATGACAATATCCATACCGCGGACTTTGTCTACTTTATCATACTCGATCTCTGGGAAGATCAATTGCTCTTTCAGACCCAGAGTGTAGTTACCACGACCATCGAACGCTTTGCTCGATACACCGCGGAAGTCACGTACACGTGGAAGTGTTACGTTGAACAATTTATCGAGGAAGTAGTACATACGCTCGCCGCGCAATGTTACTTTCACACCGATAGGCATGTTCTCACGCAGTTTGAATCCTGCGATTGATTTTTTCGCACGAGTGATTACAGGTTTTTGACCTGCGATCAGTTGCAAATCGTTTACTGCGGAATCCAACACTTTGGAGTTTTGGACAGCGTCGCCCACACCCATGTTGATAACGATTTTCTCGATTTTCGGCACTTGCATTACCGTTGTATAGTTAAACTTCTGCATCAAAGCAGGAGCGATTTCTTGCAGGTAACGTTCTTTCATTCTTGATGCCATGAATCATAGCCCTCCTTTCTCATTCGGTTCAATTAGTCGATAATTTCTCCGGAACGTTTTGCAACGCGCACTTTTTTACCGTTATCCAACACTTTGTAACCAACACGGGTTACTTTTCCGCTCTTTGGATCGATGTGCATCACGTTGGAAACGTGAATCGGAGCTTCCTTCTCGATAATGCCGCCTTGCGGGTTTTGCTGGTTAGGCTTCTGGTGTTTTTTCACCATGTTAACACCTTCCACAAGGACGCGGTTTTCACGAGGATAAGCAGCGATGACACGGCCTTTTTTACCTTTGTCTTTACCGCTGATCACCATAACCGTATCTTCCTTTTTAACGTGAAGTTTGTTGTTATGGGATTCCAGAACTTTTTTCACTCTTGGCATTTCGTACACCTCCTGTTTCTAAACATCACGAGCTTAATCTATTAGATAACCTCTGGGGCCAAGGAAACGATTTTCATGAAATCTTTCTCGCGAAGTTCACGAGCAACAGGTCCGAAAATACGTGTTCCACGTGGGCTTCTGTCGTCTTTTACAACAACAGCTGCATTTTCATCAAAACCGATGTAGGAACCGTCTTTACGACGCACAGAACGTTTCGTACGAACGACAACCGCTCTAACTACATCACCTTTTTTGACAACGCCGCCTGGTGTTGCTTGTTTTACAGAACAAACGATCAGATCACCGATTTGAGCTGTACGACGTCCCGTACCGCCGAGTACGCGGATACACATCAGTTCCTTCGCACCGGAGTTGTCGGCTACAGTCAAACGTGTAAATGGTTGAATCATTTAGTATTCCTCCTTCCAGCTATGCTGATCATGCAATTAGATAATAACCGCTTTTTCAACGACTTCAGTAAGTCTCCAGCGTTTATCTTTCGAAAGCGGACGAGTCTCCATGATTTTCACCGTGTCACCGATTTTCGCAGTGTTTTCTTCGTCATGCGCTTTGAACTTTTTAGTTACCTTAATTCGTTTATGATACAATTTGTGGTTTTTGTAGGTTTCTACAGCAACAACAATCGTTTTGTCCATTTTATCACTGACAACTTTACCAGTTTGAACTTTACGTGCAT
>Ga0105246_10000486_pt1 | contig 21467 bp, 20 predicted proteins | sample KBSM64metaG_FD_99694 | JGI IMG/M metagenome (GOLD analysis project Ga0105246, IMG submission 99694) | Miscanthus rhizosphere microbial communities from Kellogg Biological Station, Michigan, USA - KBS M6-4 metaG | ecosystem: Host-associated > Plants > Roots > Rhizosphere > Soil | place... | reverse complement strand
GGGGATTCATGAGCCTATCGGTCTTACGCAGCCTCGGCCGCGTCGCGGCCGCGCTGTTGCTCGCGCTCGCGTTTCACGCCGCCGCGCAGCCCGGGGCGCCGGTCGGCGCGCTGACGCCGGAAAACTTCAAAAAGCAGAAGGCCGCGCCGTTCAACTTGACCGGCACCTGGCAGCACGAGCTCAAGGGCCCGCAGTCGTGGAAATTCGTGCCCGAGAAGTTCGAGCTCACGCCCGAAGCACAGAAGCACTACGACGCCGGCAAGAAGGCGCTCGCGGAAAACAAAGTCTACCGCGACGACATCGGCCAGTGCTGGCCGGCCGGGATGCCGCTGATCATGACGCGCGTCTGGCCGTTCGTGCTGCTCCAAGAGCCGACCGCGATCTACATGATCAGCGGCTTCATGAACAGCCTGCGGATCATCTACCTCGACGGCCGTCCGCACAGCGATCCGGACGTCGTCGTGGCGAGCTTCAACGGCGAATCGATCGGCCACTTCGAAGGCGACACGCTCGTCGTCGACACGAAGTACTTCCCGGGCCACCACCACTGGATGGATCAGGGCGGCGCGAGCATCCCGGCGAGCGACCAGCTGCACATCGTCGAGCGAATGAAGCTCATCGAGAACGGCGAGACGCTGCAGATCGAATACACGATGACGGATCCGAAGGGCTGGAAAGGCGACTGGGTGATGACCAAACGTTTCAATCGCCTCCACGACACAGACATCGCCGAGGTCGAGTGCACGCCCGATTTGAACGAGAACCTGCCGGCGACGTCGTCGCAGTCGCTGGTCAAGTGAGCGGAGACTCGAGTATGCGCAAGCTAATGGTCGTTGGACTCGCCGCGGCCTCGCTGTATTCGGGAGCGAGCCTCGCACACCATTCGCCGATCGTGTTCGACCGCACGCGCGAAGTCACGATCACCGGCGTCGTCACCGAGTTCAAGTGGAGCAGCCCCCACGCTTGGATTCATCTCGACGTGAAGGACGATAAGGGCCACGTCGACAACTGGGGCGTCGAGATGGATCCCGCGACCAATTTGGCGCGCGCGGGTTGGAAGTCGACCACCGTGAAGCCCGGCGACAAGGTCTCGATCGTCGTGCACCCGCTTCGCAACGACGAGAAGGGCGGGCAGTACATCTCGATCACGCTGGCGGACGGCAGCAAGCTCGGGCAGAAGCCGGACGGAGTGCTCTAAGACCTACTTTGCCGCGCGCCGCTCGAGATTAGCGGCCAAGATATCGAACGTGCGCGCGTTTCCGCGCTCGAAAAACTCTCGCATCGCGATCGATTCGGGATCTTTGCCGTAGCCGAGGCTCGCCGCCCGTGCATGCGTACGCCCGTCAGGCAGCGGCGTCAGCGTCAAAACGGTCCATGTCTGCTTCCACGCCTCTTTGAACGGGAAGCTCGCCGGCGTTTTGTGGATGCGGAACGCGATCATGCGGGGCGGCTCGAACGCGAGAATTTCGTTCTCGATCGTCTCGGCGTCGCCCAGTGAACCGTCGCCGCCATAGCGCGTGCGAATCAAGCCGCCGAGGCGGAAATCAACGTCGGCAAGTGCGACGCCGAGAGACTTCCAGCCCTCGGACGTCGACCACGTTTTCCACACCTCGTCTATCGGTCCATTTAGGATTCGTTCTGTGACAAACGACTCGGATGTCGCCGGCTGTTGCGACTGAACAATGGCCGACAGGAACAACAACAGGAGCGCCGAGAGTGATTTCATCGCTTTGTCACCTTTCCTTTCGCGTGTCTGGTCTTGCGGCCGCGTCGAGATCGGGCAGTACTGACGCCGACTCGACTGAAGTAGTCGCGCAGCAAGGCGGTCGCTTCGTCGAACGGCCCGAGATGACCAGCGGCGCGCGACTGCATCAGCCCGCCTTCCATGACGGTCAATACGAAACGCGCTAGCCGACGACGATCGACGTCGCGCGGCAACCGGTCGCCGGCTGCGGTCAACCACCGCTCCACTCGCCCCGTCCAGTTTTCGAAATTCTTGTGCAGGAGCTCGCGAGCTGCCGGATTGCCGTCGCTTACCTCGAGCGCCAGGTTGCCGATTGGGCAGCCGAGCCGGCAGCTCTCTCGCGCCATACGCTGTCGGTAGTTCTGTAACAGGACAAAAACACGCTCGACCGGATCGGTCGTTGCCTGCTCGACCGGGTCCATCACGGCGGGGCCGAGATAGTCCAAAGCAAAGTCGAGGACCGCCAGTAGCAGAGCGTCCTTGCTCTCGAAGAAGTGATACAGACTTCCGGGGTTGACGTTGGCTTCGCGCGCGATCGTCGCCACACCGGTGGCGTGATAGCCCTGCTCGTGAAATAGCTGGAACGCGATCCGCAAGATACGGTGACGCGTGTCTTCGGCGCCGTTGGGGTCGAGTTGAGCGATCACTCAAGCAAGTTAAGGGATCGCTCAAGTCTATGTCAATCGACTCTCTGCTCATTCCACCATCAGCTCGTGCACGAAGGCGGTTATGGCGTCACGGTCACGGACGACGGCGTGTTCGTGTTCACGCGGCCGGACCGGAAGCGCATTCCGGAGAGTGGCCGGGTACCGGCGGCCGACGAGGCTAAACGATTCCGCGGAATCGTCGCGGCGGAAGGATTCCGCGGAATCGTGGCGCAGCTCAATCCCGATCGGCGCGCGAAGATCGACGCGAATACAAGTCGCTGCAAATGGCTCGGCGAGCGGATGGACTACAGCGCGGCGATCGAGGCCATGCAGTTCCGCGAGATCAACGCGGCGACGACGGCTGTCGCGCCGAGCTGAGCTGAAACGCCGGCCCGCAGCGCTTCACATCCTCAGATCTTGATGACCACCTTGCCGAAGTGCTGCGCCGACTTCAGGTACTTGAACGCCTCGACGGCCTGATCGAACGTGAACGTCCGATCGATCACGGGCCTCAGCTCGTTCACGCCGACCGCACGCATGAGCCCCTCGAAGTGCTCGCGCGCGCCGACGAAGATTCCGCGCAGCGTCGCGCCCTTGAACATCAGCGGATACGGCGAGAGGTCGCCATCGGGCCGTGTCATCACGCCGATCAGCGCGATCTCGCCCCCGAAGCCCACAGCCTGATACGAGTGCGGCAGCGTGCCGACTCCGCCGAGCTCGACGACGTGATCGGCGCCCTGCCCGCCCGTGAGCTCGAGCACCTTCTTCTCCCAATCGGGATGCTGCTTGTAGTTGATCGTTTCGTCGGCTCCGAGCTTGCGCGCGCGCTCGAGCTTCTCGTCGCTCGACGACGTGATGATCACTCGCGCGCCCGCGATCTTCGCGAGCTGAAGCGTCACGATCGACACGCCACCGGTGCCGAGCGTGAGCACGGTCTCGCCCGCGCGCAGCGTCTTGCCGTGCATCAACGCGTTCCACGCGGTCACGCCTGCGCACGGCAGCGTCGACGCTTCCTCAAAGGACATGTGCGGCGGAATCTTGAGCAGACCGTCCTCGTCGAAGGCCGCGAATTCCGTCAGCACGCCGTCGAGCGGCGAGCCGAGCGCGTCCGGTGGGCGGCCCTGGGTGAACGTCGCGACGACGCGATCGCCGACCTTGAGGGTGCGCACGCCGGCACCGACTGCGACAACCTCGCCCGCCCCGTCCGACAGCGGAATCGTGTCCTGTGTCACCGGGCCGCGTATGTATTTGCCCGACACGATCGCGAGATCGCGGAAATTCAGCGACGCGGCGCGCATTCGGACGAGGGCCTGTCCTGCACCCGGCTTCGGCTCGTCTCGCTCGCCGCGCTTGAGACCGTCGAAGCTCGTCGAGCCCTTCGCGACCGTATAGATCTTCATGACCAGCCCTCGTTTACAAGGCGCTCGACTCTACGCTGACTGAGCTACAATCGCTATCCGCATCCCCTCTAGGGGCATAGGATATAACCATGAGCAACGCCGATTTGCACCACAGTCACCCTGACATCGTGAAACGGTTGAAACGGGCAAACGGCCATCTCGCCGGCGTCGTGCAGATGATCGAGGACGGCCGCTCGTGCCTCGACATCGCACAGCAATTGCACGCAGTCGAGAAGGCGATCGCGCAGGCGAAGAAGACGTTGATCCAGGACCACCTCGATCACTGTCTCGAGGACGCCGTCGGCGCACTGTCGCGGCAACGCCGACAGCCGATCGACGAGTTCAAAGAGATCGCGAAGTACCTCTGACTAAGCGAAGAGCAGCCCATGCTGACCGACATCTTCCAACACGGCACGACTACCGCATGGCTCTATTTACCTACCGCGGTGCTGCTCGGCGCGCTGCACGGGCTCGAGCCGGGGCACTCGAAGACCATGATGGCCGCGTTCATCATCGCCGTGCGCGGCACCGTCGCGCAGGCCGTGCTCCTCGGGCTGTGCGCAACGTTGTCGCACACGCTGATCGTCTGGGTTGTCGCGCTCGGCGGGATGTATCTGTGGCAAGGCGTCGACGCGGAGAGCTTCGAGCCCTACCTCCAAGTCGCGTCCGCGGTTCTGATCATCGGCATCGCTCTCTGGATGTTGTGGCGCACACGACGCGAGCAGCACGCCGCGCACGAACACGCGCACGCGCATTCGCATGATCACGGCCATTCGCACGCTCACGATCATCATCACGCCCATGGCCATGACCACGACCACGGTCGCGACGACGACCACGACCACGCTCAGAGCCACGGGCACGCGCCATACGCGGCTCGCGCCGATCGCCGCGAGCTCGACCTCGTGTCCGAGGGAACACTGGACGCGCACGCGCGTGCGCACGCAAACGACATTCAACGGCGCTTCGCGAACCGCAACGTAACGACCGGACAGATCGTGATGTTCGGCCTCACCGGCGGCCTCGTTCCGTGCGGCGCGGCCGTGACGGTGCTCCTGCTCTGCCTGCAGACCGGCCGGTTCGTGCTCGGCGTCGCGCTCGTGCTCTGCTTCTCGATCGGCCTCGCGCTCACGCTGGTCGCGGTCGGCGCGGCCGCAGCATTCGGCGCGCAGCACGCGGCGAAGCGAGTGCCGTGGTTCGGCACGCTTGCGACGACGGCTCCTTATCTCTCGAGCGTGCTGATTCTCGCGCTCGGCGTGTACGTGGGTTACGAAGGACTCACTGCGCTGGCCGCGCGCTCCGTTTGACGGCCGCTAGCCGTAGAAGCGAGTCACGAGCCAGAACGCGCCGCAGCCGCCGAGCACCGTGGCCGCGAGGTCGCTCACGAGCGGCCGCGGTAACTCGATTCGCCGGCGGCGCAACAAGAGCAGCGCGCCGATCGCGAGCGACGCGAGGAAGGCCGCGCCGAGGAACGCGCCGACGTCGAAGCCGGCCGACATTGCGAGCAACGCGCCTTTCGGCGGCTCCGCGGGTGCGACCTGCGACGGCAGAACGAAGCCGTCGAGGAAGCCGGCCACTGCGGCAGTCGCGACCCAGAATTCACGCCGCTCGAGCCACTCGCCGGTCCTCGGCAGCAGCCCGGCGGCCACCAGAGCGCAGCCCAAGAGAACGAGCCCAGCCGCCCAACCCGAAACGAGCGTCGCGACCGCGGCGAGTGCGCAGGAGCCCAAGCCGAGAATCGCCGCGACTTTCGATCGGCTCGTCTCGCGCGCGACGAGCTCGGCCGCGATCCACAGCACCATGAAGCCCACGAAGCCCTCGAGAAACGAAGTGCGCGGCGCGACCCAGCTCCCCGCCGTCACGAGCAACGCGAGCGCGTAGCCGCCGGCGAGACCGACCGCGAGCAGCTCGAGCTCGCGGCGTCGACGCGCGAGCAGCAGCAAGCCGAGCACGATCGCGATTCGGTCGAGGCGCTGCAAGACGTGGCCGAAGCCGAGCGACACGTAGCGGAGCCAGCCGCCGCCGTCCGGCGCGCCGGCGTCCGGCACGCGAATTTCCTCGTGGCCCGCCGTGAAGAGCTGCGGCGCCCAATCGCCGCCGCCCGCACGCACGCGGGCATAGTTCACGTGCGAGCGCACGCGCTCGAACAGCACGGCGTTCTTCAGCACGCGCTCCAGCGGATTCGCCGTCGGGCACCTGAAGAAGATCTCGAATCCGAACGCGCCGCCGCCGACCGCGAGCGGGTCGACGAGGCCGATGTCGTAGCCTTGATCGATCGGCGCGCAATTCTCACCGTCGCCTTGCACGGCGACGTGCGCGAGCAGGTACTCGCCGAGCCTCTTCGTCGTCGCGAGCGGCACGTCGACGCCGGTGAGCCGCTGCGCCTCGACGCGCGGCAGCACGAATTTCAGCGTCGTGATCTCGCCGCTGATCGTCCAGTCGGAGTAGCTCACGCTGTGGCTGTCGGCGAGCGTCGGCGACGCGACACCCAGCGCGCAGAGCAGGGCGGCCGCGGCGACTCTCATTCCTCTTGCCCCGGCGCGAGGATGATCTCCGCCTGGCTCCGCAGCAGGCGCACGTTCTCCGCCGTAGCTCGCTCGCCTTGCTCGCGCCGGTACGCCTGATAAACCTTGTCGCGCACGCTCGAGAAGTCGGCGACCGACGCCGGGCGGCGAATGTCCATCACGAGCACGTGCACGCCGTCGACGTCGACCACCGGGTCGGAGATCTCGCCGTTGCCGAGCGCCGACGCGACTTCGAAGAGCTTGTCCCCGAGCCGCATCTTGACGACGAAGTCGAGCTCCTCGACCGCCGGCAACCGGTTCGAGTCGACGAAGCCGTAGTGCTCCTTCGCGTAGTCGACCGACGCGCCGGAGCGGAGCCGATAGACGGCGTCGGCCGCGTCCGACAGAGCTTGAGGCGTGCTCTGATTCGCGTTCTGAAAGCCGCCGACGTGCATCACGAGGTCGTGCACGATCATCGTGCCGTCGTTCGTGTAGTCCGACCGGGTCTTGTCGTAGTACGCGCGGAGCTCTGCGTCGCTCGGCGGCAGCGACCAATACGGCTCCGCGACCTGCGCCTCGACGCCCTGTTGCATCGCCTCGCGAACTTCGATCGTCGTCTCGGGCAAGTCGAGCAGAAGCGCGCGCTGCACGAGCAGCTCCTCGTCGATCATGCTGCGGAGCACGCGACGCTTTTCCTCGGGCGTCGCCTCGTCGAAGCGCTTCATCGTCGCGTTCTCGACCTGCGAGATCAGGTCGCTCTCGAGAACGCCCTTCTGGTTCACGAGCGCCACATAGCCAGGAGGCACCTCGACGAGCGGCGCCGGCGCGCCGCGGAACATTCCGAGCGCCGCGAGCGTGAGCCCGAGCACGACGGCCGCGAGCGGCAGCACGGAGCTGCGGCCCGGGCGTGCGAGCGCGCGCTCGAGCATGCGCCTCGGCCACGATCGCCGCACAGCCGCCTGGCCGTCCGCCGGCGCGGCGCTCACGGCGTGCCCCTCGAAGCGACAGCCGCGGCCGGCTCGCGCGACACCGCGTAGAGGTAGACGGCGAGCGCGCGGATCTGAAACAGGCTCAATGTCGGGAACCACGCCTGCATCGTGCGGTGTTGACCGAAATAGATCGCCTTGTAGAGATCGTCCGGCTCTCCGCCGCTGTTCCAGACGTTCGCGGTCAGGTTCGGCGCGCCGTAGTACGTGTCGCCGCGCGCATCCCCCGCGTGACAGTCGCCGCAGTTGGCGTTGCCGGTGTAGATCCTGCGGCCCTCGTTCGCGGCCTCCACTTGGTAGCGGCGTCCGCTGACCTTCAGCACGTACTGCACCACGTTGCGGATGTCGGCGTCGGAAAGCACCCCGCGCTGTCCGAACGCGGGCATGTCGGTGACGCTGCGCGACTTGCTGTTGCCGGTGCGGATACCGTACAGGATCGTTCGCTCGATCTCGTAGACGCCACCGTCGCCGTAGAGCCAGACGTTGTCCGCAAGGCTCGGCGCGCCGAGCGCGGGCTGGCCGCGCATATCGGCGCCGTGGCACGCGGCGCAGTGCTGCGCGAAGAGCGGCGCGGCTTCGGCGCGCGCGAACGCGACGAGCGCGGGGTCGTCGGGAACGTCGTTCGGCAGCGTGCTCAATAAACGATCACGCCACTGTTGGTGCCGCACCTCGTGTGCATATGCAATCCCGCCCGCGACCGCGAGCACTAGGAGCGGCGCAAGCCATCTCCACGACGCTCGCGTTAGACGATTGCGACGCGTTGTTGTTTGCGGGTCCACCGTAGGCGACGTAACAGAATGCGAAGGTTTCCGAAGACGGCGGCGCACTGTGGCAGTGCGGACGTTGCGCTACTATAGTGACGCCCCGCGCGGGTCGCCACTGACACGGTCGGCGCTCGAAACCCCGGGCAACAAGTATGGAGATGGCCCAGAGTCACTCGGTTCAGTCGCCCGACGTCGTTCCGCGTTCCCATCGACTGATCAGACGACTTCTCATCGTCTACGGTTCCGCTCTCGCGGCGACCGTCGCGCTGCTATGCGCGGCGTTCTTGCCCGCGAGCACGTTCCCGCAGACGTACGCGATCGCACGCGAGCTCGTCGACGGCAGCGGCGGCGCGGCCGTGCTCACCGCACTCCTGCTCGCCAATGCGACGCTGCTCGGCACGTTCGCGCTGACGACCGCGCGCTTGCGTTACTCGCTGCTGCCGGCAGCGCAGCGTGCCGCGCGCGGCTCGCGCGCTTGGTCGCTCGCCGACCCCGGCTTCGCCGCGCGCCAAGGCCAAGCGATCGCCGTCACCACGGCCACGCTGCTGATCTGGCTCGCGGTACGGATGTTGTGGCCGTCCGGAGCGGCGACCGCCTCCGGCGTGGCCGCAAACATCGCGGGCGCGTTCGCCGTGGCCCTCGCGTTCGTGTCGCTCGTGGCCGAACGCGTGATCTACGAGTTCCCGGAGCCGCAGCTGCCCGAGGCGCCGCACCTGCGCCGCATTCTGCTGCTCGCGACGATCGTGCTCGGGCTCGCGGCGTGCGTCGAGTTCGCACGTGCAGCCGGCATCGATTGGTTCTGGCTGTACTGGGCGCAGCTCGTGCTGATTTGTGTGCCGGGCGTGATCGCCGCGGAGCTCACTCTCAACGCGCTCGCGCGCTTGTTCCTACCGCCGCGCAGCGCCGCCGACGCGCGCGCCGCGACCGACAGCATTCTTGCAACGCTGATCACGGGCGGCCGGCATGCGCCCGCGACGCTGCTGAAGACGCACTTCGGCTTGGACTTCGCGCGCAGCTGGGCGCTGAAGTTCTTGACCGCCGCGATACTGCCCGCGGTGCTCGCGACGGGGCTCTTCTGCTGGGGCTTGAGCGGCCTGAAGCTCATCGACCTCGGGCAACGCGGCGTCTACGAGCGCTTCGGCGCGCCGGTCTCGGTGCTCGGCCCGGGTCTGCACATGCTGCTGCCGTGGCCGCTCGGCCGGTTGCGGCCCGTCGAGTACGGCACGATCCACGCGCTCGCCGTCGGCGTCGATCAGAACGAGCCCGCGGCCGAGGAGATCGCGCTCGGCGCCGAAGAGACGACGCCGGTCGCGCTGAACCGGCTTTGGGAGACGGCGCATCCTGGCCAAGCCAACTATCTCGTGCCGAGCCCGGGCACGGGCCAGCAGGGATTCCAGAGCGTGAGCACCGAGATCAGCGTGCTCTATCGTGTCGGGCTCACGGACGACGCGGCTTTCAAGTCCGTTTACGCGGTGAGCGATCCGCCGGCGCTCGTGAAGAGCGTCGCCGACCGGCTCGTGCTCCAGTTCTTCAACTCGCGCACGCTCGACACCGTGCTCGGCGCGCGCCGCGAGAACGTCGCCGACTCTTTGCGCGACGCGCTGCAGCGCGACATCGACGCGCATTCGGCCGGCATCGAGATCGTCTCGGTGCTGATCGAGGAGATTCATCCGCCCGCGGGTGCGGCCGCCGCGTATCACGCGGTTCAAGCGGCCGAGATCAACGCGAACGCGAGCATCTTCGACGAGACGGGACGCGCGAAGCGCACGGCGGGCATCGCGCAGCAGGAAGCGCATCAGCTCACCGCGGCGGCGAAGGCGTCAGCTGCCGAGACGCTGCACACGGCCGACGCGGAAGCCTATCGCTTCGGCGCCGACCGGCGCGCGTACGGCGATGGCGGCCAGGCGTTCTTGCTCGAGCGCTCGTACGGCAATTTGCGCACCGCGCTCGCGAAGGCGCCGCTCACGATCATCGACCATCGCCTGCCGGCGGCGGACGGACCGGTGATCGACCTGCGCGCAGGCGCCGGAGCGAGTCGTCCGGGCGCACCGCCGGCGACAGCGCCCGCGCCCGCCCAGCCCACCGTGACGCCCGGCATCGAGGACGCGCGCTGACGGCGCGTTCGCATCACAACTTTTGAGACTCTGGCGGACCCCATGCTGACATCACACCACGGCCCGAACGATCCCGACGATCACGATCACGACGAGCACGTGCGTTTCTACCTGCGGCTCGGCGTCGCAGGGCTCGTGCTGCTCGCGGCCGTCGCGGCCGCGTGCGTCGTGATGGTTCCGGCCGGCACGGCGGCAGTCATCACACGCTTCGGCAATCCGAACCGCGTCGTGACGGAGCCCGGCCTCGCGTGGAAGCTGCCGGTGCCGTTCGAGAGCACGATCCCGGTCGACTTGCGTCTGCGCACGACCTCGACCGGCTTGCAGGACGTCGGCACGCGCGACGGACTACGCGTGCTCGTGCAGGCGTACGTCGCCTGGGAAGTGCCCGCGGACGCCGATCGAGTGCGCAGGTTCCTGCGCTCGGTGAACAATCGACCCGACGAGGCCGCGCAGCAGCTGCGCAGCTTCGTGAGCGCCGCGATGCACATCATCTCGAGCAACTTCGAGCTCACCGATCTCGTCAACATGGACGCGAGCCGCGTGAAGCTCGACGGGTTCGAGTCGCAGCTGCGCGAGCAAGTGGCCGAGCGGATGCTCGACACCTACGGCATCGACATCCGTCAGGTCGGCGTCGAGCGCATGACGTTGCCCGACGAAACGCTCGCGGCGACCGTGTCGCGAATGCGCGCGGAGCGCGAGACCGTCGCGGCGGAGCGCACGGCCGAAGGCCTGCGTCAGGCCGCCGCGATCCGCGCCGACGCGGACCGCGAGGCGCGCGAGGTCGTCGCGACCGCGCGCGAGCAGGCCGCGAAGACCGAGGCCGACGCGCAGCAGGCGGCCGCGCGGATCTACGGCAAGGCCTATAGCGCGGATCCCGAGCTCTACACGACGCTGCGCTCGCTCGACACGATCAGCCAAGTCGTGAACCGCAACACGAGCGTCGTGCTGCGCACCGACGCCGCGCCGTTCCGCGTGCTCGTCGACGGCCCGGCCGTCGGCGGCCGCGTGCCGCCGCGACCGAACAACGCGAGCCCGCCGCCGCGCGGCTCGGAATCGGAGCCGTCGGGATCTAGACCATGACGAGCGCCGCCAGTACAGAGCACGACGATCACGATCATGACGACGATCATGATCACGACCACGGGCCGGTCGGGCCGCCGCCGGTGCCGCCGCCGGGTCCGATCGCGCAGTCGGTCGCGATCGGGTTTCGCGTCGTGTACGCGGTCACGCTGCTCCTGATCGTCGTCTGGCTCGTCAGCAACATTCGCGAGATTCCGTCGGACAGCCAGGCCGTCGTGACCCGCTTCGGCCGGATCGTGCGCTCGCAGGCGTCCGGTCTCTTGATCGCGTGGCCGCGGCCGATCGAGCAAGTGCAACTCTTGCCGGGGCCGCAACGCCTGTTGAGCCAGGACATCGCGGCGCTGCCGGCGCCGAGCGACAAGGCGCAGGCACTGATCGGGCGAGTCGCGGCGCAGGGTGGGCAATCGCAGGCCGTGTCGCCATACATGACCGGCGACGGCAACGTGCTGGTCTTGAGCGCGAGCCTCATTTACCGGATCACGGATCCCGTCGCCTACGCGCTCGCCGAGAGCCACGTCGCGCCGGCGCTCGATCGCCTGTTCCGAGCCACGACGGTGCGTGTCACGGCGGGCCGCGGGCTCAACGAGTTCCTCGTCGTCGAGACCGGCGACGAGCAGGACGCCGACGATGGCGCGCAGCCCGTCGCCGCGCTGCGCGGCGAGGTTCGTGAGGCGCTTCTGACCGCGATGAACGACCGGCTCCAATCGCTCGCCGACTCGGCCGCGTCCCTTGGTATCGAGGTCGAGCGCATCGATATGACCGCTTATCTACCGCCCGACGCGAAGACCGCTTTCGACGCGGTGCTGCTCGCGAGCCAAGCCGCCGATCGCGGCGTTGCGATGGCCCGCACCGACGGCGAGCGGCGCCGCCAGGAGGCTGCGCGCGAGCGCGAGCGGCTTCTGAGCGCGGCTCAGGCCACGGCCAAGGAACTGATCAGCAAGGCAAATGTCGATACTTTACGTATCTCGGCACTCGAGCAAGAGGCGACGGCGCAGACGCGCGGCAGCATGATCATGCGTGAATATCGCAGCGGCGTTGCGGAGATCATCGGCCGCACACAGTCCGTAACCCTCGTCGATCCGCAGAGCGGAGCGCGCTTCATTCTTCCCGGGAGCCAGCAATGAGCACATCGGCTTCGAGCGGCGGCCATCACGCCGCGTTCATCACCACGACGGCCGGCGCCGTCCAGCAGGATATATCGAGCCAAGGGACGCCCGCCGAGCTGCTGAGCAAGGCGGAGCGGATCATTTTGGGATTGCGATTGACGCTCGCGCTCGCGGCGCTCTGTCTCCTGATAGTCGCGGCCAGCATCCACTTCTTCCTGCCCGCCGACCGCGGGATCGCGGATCTCGTAGCAGGGATCGGCGCCGCGCTCGTCGCGATCCCGGTGTTCGTCGAGGCGTGGGCGAGCCTGCGCCATCCGAGCCTGCACGGCATCACGGACCGGCTGGTCGCGCTCGCGCTCGTCGCGGCCTGGGCGACCGGCGACCTCATGACCGCGGCGTTCCTGCCGATCATCATGACGATCGGCCACGTGCTCGAGGAGCGCAGCATGCTCGGCTCGCACGAGGCCGTTAAAGCGCTGCGCAAGCTCACCGACGTCGACAGCCGGCGGCTCAAGCCCGACGGCACGTCGGAGATGGTGAAGAACGAGGAGCTCAAGGTCGGCGACATGATCGAGCTGCGGGCGGGCGAGCGCGTGCCGGCGGACGGGATCGTGCGTAAAGGCACGTCGAGCCTCGACCTCGCGTCGCTCACCGGTGAGTCGGTGCCGGTCGAGGTCCACGAAGGCGGACAAGCGCTCGCGGGCGCGATGAACATCGACGGGCTGCTGCACGTGGAGCTCACACGCGTCGGCGAGGAAAGCACGATCGGCAAGATCATCACGCTGATGCGCGAGGCCGAGAACGCGAAGCCGCCCGTCACGCGGCTGCTCGACCGCTACGCGGGTCAGTACATGGCGCTCGTGCTGCTGGTCGCGGGCGGCGTCTGGCTGATCAGCGGCAACGTGCCCGCGATGCTCGCGGTGCTCGTCGCGTCGTGCCCATGCGCGCTCGTGCTCGCGGCGCCCGCGACGGCCGTCGCGGCGATCGCCGTGGCGGCGCGGCACGGCATCTTGATCAAGGGCTCGGGGTTCCTCGAGCACCTCGCGGACGTGTCGTCGGTGATCTTCGACAAGACCGGCACGATCACGACCGGTGACCTGCATCTCGCCGAGACGCGGCCCGCGCCGGGCGTGTCCGACGAAGAGCTCCGGCGCGTCGCGGCGAGCCTCGGCGCTGGAAGCAACCACCCGCTGAGCCGCGCGGCATCCGGCGCCGTGCCCGCGAGCGAGCGCTTCGAGCTCGACGACGCGCGCGAGCTCGGCGGCTTCGGCGTCACCGGGACCTACCACGGGACGCAGGTCGCGCTCGGCCGCGCGGACCTGTTCGAGAAGCTCGGCATCGCGGTGCCCGCGGCGCCGAACTACAACGGCCCAATCGCGGGAGTGAGCAGCGGCCGCCGTTTCTTGGGTTGGCTGCTGTTCCTCGATCGCCTGCGCGGCAGCGCAACCGAAGCCGTGCGCGATCTCAAGGGCCTCGGCATCGAGCACATGGTGCTCTTGACCGGCGATCGCACGGCGGTCGCGAACCAAGTCGCGACGGAAGTCGGTATCGACGAGGTGTTCGCCGAGATGCTGCCCGAGCAGAAGATGGATCGCGTGATGGACGAGATCAAGCGCGGCCACCGGCCGATGGTCGTCGGCGACGGTATCAACGACTCGCTCGCGCTGCGCGCGGGCGCGGTCGGCGTCGCGATGGGCGCACAAGGCGCGAACGTCGCGCTCGCGTCGGCCGATCTCGCGTTGATGACGAACGACCTGTGCCGCCTCGGCACCTGCATCCGTCTGAGCCGGCAGTGCCGCAAGACGATCTACGTCAACGTCGCGATCGGCCTCGGGTTCACGTTCGGCCTGATCGTGCTGTCGGGCGCCGGCGTGCTCGGAGTCGAGGCGCCGATCATCGCGGCGCTGCTGCACAACTTGAGCACGTTCTTGGGGCTCGGCAACGCGGGCCGGTTGCTGCTGTTCGACGAGACGCAGCACGCGGCAGACGCGGCCGCGGCTTAGTCCGAAGTCGTAACCCCGTTCAGCAGCTCGAGCGCCGCTTCGGGCGAGCGCGGCAGAGGGTCATTCGGCCCTAGCAGGCCGCGCTCGCGCGCGCGCAGCCCGAGCTTCAGCAGAAACGGCGTCGCGAGCCGCGCCCTGCGCACGAGCTCGTCGTTCTGCAGCACCTCGACGATCTCCCCCTGCGCGAGCGTCACGCCGTTGTCGAACAGCGCGACGTCGTCCGCGAACCGATAGGCGAGCTCGACGTCGTGGGTCGTGAACACGAGCGTCGTCTTCGCGCGCTCGAGGCCCTCGAGCACCGCGAGCAGATCTTCCATGCCCTGGTGATCGAGCCCGGCGGTCGGCTCGTCGAGCATCAGGATCTCGGGGCGCATCGCGACGAGGCCCGCGATCGCGACGCGTTTCTTCTGACCGAACGACAACATGTGCGTGGCGCGGTCGACCAAGTGGGAAATGTGCAGCGCGGCGAGCGCTTCGTCGACGCGTCGACGCGTTTCGGCCTCGTCGAGGCCGAGGTTCAGCGGACCGAACGACACGTCTTCACCGACGGTCGGCGCGAAGAGCTGATCATCGGCGTTCTGCAACACCAAGCCGACGCGGCGGCGCCACGCGATCAACGAGTCCGCGTCGTACTTCATCCGCTCGCCGCCGAGCAGGACCTCGCCGGCTTTCGGCTTCAGCGTGCCGTTCAGGTGCAGCAATAAGGTCGTCTTGCCGGAACCGTTCGCGCCGAGGATCGCCAGGCGCCGACCCTCTTCGATCTTGAGATCGAGCCGGTTCAAAGCACGAACGTCGCCGGGATAGGTGTGGCTGATGCCACGCGCTTCGAGAAGGCTCATGAGCTCCACAGACCGATAGCGAGAACCAGCAGCTCCAACCCGACAATTAGCCACAAATTCAGCGCCGAAGCGCGGCGCACCGGGCTCAGGACCTTGAGCTCGCCGCGCCAACCTCGCGCCGCGAGCCCGACCTCGAGCGAGCGAGCGCGCGCGAACGCGCGCGGCATGAGATTAGCAATCAGGAGGCTCAACGACTTCATGTGACGGCCATACGTCACGTGGCCGAGGCGCGCCGTCTGGGCCGCGTTCATCGACTCGGCGGTGTCGGTGAGCAGGAACAGGAACCGATACATCAGCAGCGCCATCTCGGCGATCTCGGTCGGCACGCCGAGCCGGCGCATGCCTGCGACGAGGTCGGCCGCCGGGGTCGTGAGCGCGAGGAACAGGAGGCAGGTCACGCCCGCGAGCGCGCGCGCGCCGAGCCTACCCGCGAGCTCGAGGCCGCCGGGCGCGAGCGAGATGTGCAGGCTGCTGTCGACCTGAAACGCCAGCGTGATCGCGCCGATGGCTAAGAAGCTCAACGGCGCGGTGAACGCCTTCCACCAGACGGCGGGCACGACGCGAGCGCAGACCAGCGTCGCGCCCGTCATCAACGCGGCGACGACGAGCGCCGCCTGCCACGACGGCACGCTGACCGCGATCAGCAGCATGCCGAACGAGAGCAGCGATTTTTCTAGGAGAGATTTTTTGCGCCACCGATTGAGGTTGGCGCTCGTGTCAATGTGCGACATCGCGAGGCGGCGCTTTTTGTTTTTGCGCCTCACGTTCCTTCGCGGAGCCGTGAATCCGGCCCAGCACGTAGCCGATCACGCCCGCGCCGATCGCGGCCTGCACCGCGAACAGCAAGCTCTCGATCTCGGGGCTCGGCGGCTCCCAGATCGGCTCGATCCACGGCTTGAACCCCGGCCTGCTCGAGGCGACGGCGTCCGAGCCCTGGTCGTCCGACCCGCCGAACTTCCCGTTCACGAACACGAGCGGAAAGATCACGAGCGCGAGCACGGCTGCGATCAGCAGGTAATTCGTCCGGCGCGAGATCACGACGGGCGGCTCTGGATCAACCCGAGCTCGTTCAGCACGTCGGTCTTCTGCGAAAGCGCGTTCATCACGATGACAGTGAGCAGGCCTTCCGCGACGGCGAGCGGGATTTGCGTAATCGCAAACACGCCCATGAACTTCAGGAACGCGCCGAGATAGCCGCTCGCCGCGTCGGGATAGGCGGCTGCAAGCTCGACCGACGTGGTGATGTAGGTCGCGAGGTCGCCCGCGGCCGCGCCTACGAACACGCCGAGCGCCATCGACAGGCCGAGCGAGCGGAATAGCTTGTAGAGCCCATAGCTGACCCACGGCCCTACGATCGCCATCGAGAAGATATTCGCGCCGAGAGTCGTGATGCCGCCGTGCGCGAGCAAGAGCGCCTGGAACAGCAATACGATCGCGCCTATCACGCTCATGACGGGCGGGCCGAAGAGCACCGCCCCTAGGCCTGTGCCGGTCGGATGCGAGCAGGAGCCCGTCACGCTCGGCATCTTGAGCGCAGACAGCACGAACGTGAACGCGCCCGAAGCCGCGAGCGTGAGCCGCATCTGGGGGTGCTCGCGCATGATCTTGCGCAGCCTCATGCCGCCTTGCACGACGAAGGGTGCCGACACCGCGGTCCAGACGACGCAGTGCTCAGCGGGCAGGAACCCCTCCATGATATGCATCAGCCAGCTCCTTACATGGACCGCCCGCGGTCAATTCTTCGAGCAAAACGCGGCATGGTTGTCGCTCGCGGACGGCACGTCACGTAAATAACCGTTGACCCATGTTAGCCCAACGTTAATTAACGCTCTCCGTCGCGAACATGAAGACTTCTCCAGATAGCCGCTTCGATCGTCCGCCATATCCTTGGACGACCAGACTCTAGACTAGGTTCAATATCCTTATGTGAATCGCGCCCTGCGCCGGCCGGGCTGCCTGCTCAGAAGTGCATTCGAACCCCGCCGTAGAGCGACCGACCGGCCGTGTTGTAGCCCGCGACCTCCTGGTACTCCTCGTTCGTCGCGTTTTCGATCCGGCCATAGACCTCGAACCGCTGGCTGATGGAATAGGACGCTGAAAGGTCGACGACGTCGTAGTCGTCGAGGCGCGCCCCGCCGATGTCGACCGCATCGCGCGCGAGCCGGTAGCTCGCCATGAGCTGGAGCTTGCGGCTCCGGGCCTGGTACATCAGCCCGATGTTCGCGAGGTTCTTCGGCCGCCGGAGTCGCGGCTCGCCGGTGAGGTCCTTCGCGTCGTTATCCGTCCAGTTTGCGACCAGCCGCAGGCCGGCGCCGAGGGGCACGTCCGCCGCCACTTCGAATCCCTTCGACGCGCTGCTCGCGCCCGCCGTTTGCAAGTAGCCCGAGAACCCGATGGAGTCGAAGTAGATCTCGTTGTGGATGTCCTGGTCGAAATACGTGACCTCGACGTGCAAGCCGAGCTTCGTGTCGTATTCGACGCCGAGGTCGTAGCCTCGGCTCGTCTCTTCGCGCAGCTGCCGGCCCGCTGCCGGCGGAAACGCAAACGGGCCCGCGTTGTAGGCGATCTCGTACAGGCTCGGGGCTCGAAACCCCGTGCCATAGCTCGCTCGATATTTCAGCGACCGGCCGCCGCCCAGGTCTTGAAGATACGCGCCCGTGACTCGGCTGCTCGTGTGCTGGCCGAAGTCGTCGTTATCGTCGTAACGAGCGCCGGCCGTCAGGAAGAAACGGTTCGAGAATGCGCCGTCGTATTCGAAGTAGTAGCCGTTCTGGCGTCGGTCGAAGCTCTCTGGGCTGCCGACCAGCTTCTCCTTCTGCAAATCGATTCCGTAGACCAGCGTGAGCGTCTCGAAGGGCCGGTAGCTGCCGGTGTACTCGACGCGGCTGGTCTCGCCTTCCGTCTTGAACGCGCTCACGCCCTCGGACAAATTGTCGCGCGCGATGTCGACGTCGCTCACGGCGAACGTGTTCCTGAGCTCGCCGCTGTCGTAGTCGGCCGAGAGGCGATAAGTCGTCTGGTCCGTGGTCGACGAGCAGTCATTCGTCGTGAAGCAGCCGTCGTACATCGTCGACGCATCGATGTGGCGCGCGACGAGCTGAAGCCGTAGGTCGTCGGTCGCGTTCCAGCCGAGCTTTGCGTGCGCGGTCGTGTTCTTCGCGCCGTCGGCGTCGGCGAGCGTCGTGTCGTCCGATCTCGAGTTGAAGCCGTCGGTATGCAGATCCGTGACGGACACGTAATAGTCGCCGCGATCGCTGCCGCCCGAGATCGCGGCGTCGATCTTGCGCGTGGCGTACTCGCCGTATTCCAGCCCGACACGGCCGTTGAGATCGCCCGCTCCGCGCTTCGTGATGATGTTCACGACGCCGCCGGCATCGGCGCCATAGATGAAGCCCTGCGGCCCACGCAGCACTTCGATGCGGTCGAAGTCGCTGGTCGCGAGCAGGCTATCGAAATCGGGCGAGACCTGCGGCGCGCTCGCATCCGCCGCTCTCACACCGTCGATGATGAGAGTCGTCCGGTAGCTTTCTTCGCCGCGAATGCGGACCGAAGTCGACTTGCCGACGCCCCCGCTGTTGCTGACGCTGATGCCCGGCTGCGTGCGCAGCGCATCGGCGACCTCGGTGTAGCCGCGCAGCTGCATCTCGCTGAAGTCGAGCACCGACACCGCCGTTCCGATCTCGCGCTTCGGCTGCGGAACGAGGCTCGAGGTTACGATCATTTCCTCAGGCGCCTCTGCCTGGGCGGCTTGCTGCGCCAAAGCGATCGACGGACGGACGCCGAGCGCGACGCCGGCCGTGAGCGCAAGCCCTGACACGAAGCGCGGCAGAGCGCGCGAAATGAGCTCTCTCATGAATCCCCTTGTTCGTTCTTCTTAACCGTTCGACGGCGCGCTTGCAGGCAGAAACCGGCGCACGAGCTTCGCGATCTCGGTCTGCGCGCCCTCGAGATGCAGGTGGTGTGCGCCCGGCAGCACGATCGTCTCGATCTCCTCGAATGCCGCAATCATCTCCTGATAGAGGTCCGTGCCGCCGAACGGGCTCTCCTCCGCAAGCACCATGAGCGCGGGCGCTTTGACTCGCTCGACGAACGCGCGCACTTGCTCGCGCGTGAGCCGCACCTCGGGCACGCCCTTGAGGCGCTGGTCCGCGTGCCACTGGAAACCGCCGTCGACCTCGCGCAGCGCGCGGCGCGCGAGTATCTCCGCCGCCTCGGTGCTGAGCTTCGTGAAACCGCGCGCGCGCTCGGCGATTGCCGTCGCGCGATCGACGAACACGCGGCCGCTCTTCGCTCGCAGCTCCCGGCGCTCCAGAAACGAGCGCGCGAGCGTCTCGGGCGCTTCGGCGGCTTCCCCGACGACAGGGACGCCGCCCTCGAGTAGAACCAATCGGTCGGTGAGCTCGGGGAACGCCGCTGCGAACAGCATCGCGATCGCGGCGCCGCGCGAGTGACCGAGCAGGTTGAAGCGCGACCAGCCGAGCTGCTCGGCGACCTCGAGCAGGTCGCCGACGTCCTCCCAGATGTTGTACGCCGCGTCGGGCGAACGAAAGCCGCTGCGGCCATGGCCCGCAAGATCGAGGGCGACGATCTCGCAATCGGGCAGCAGCGGCGCGAGCAGATCGAACGTGCTCGCGTTATCGAGCCAGCCGTGCAGAGCGAGCAGAGGCACGCCGCCGCTGCGACCCCAGACCTGCGCCGCGAGCGTGAGCCCGGGCAAAACGAATTCCCGCTGATTTGGCACCGCGAAATGATAGCGGCGAAGCGCCGCCTGGAGGGAATGGATTAGAAGGGCCGGCCGCCGCGGAACTGCTGGTTCTGGTTCTGCTGGAAGGGCGTGCTCGAGAAGCGCGACGAGATGAACTGCTGGAGCCGCTCTTGCTGGTCGAACAGGCTCGAGCTCGGCAACAGAAGCACGCGGTCACCGGGCTCCAGCCCCGAAACGATCTCGCTGTATTCGAGATCCGTGAGCCCCGTCTTCACCGAGATCGGCACCGGCTGGGCATTGCGCAGCACGATGACCCAATAGTCGCCGCCGAACTGGTAGTAAGACGCGCGCGCGGGCGCAGCGCCCGTTGCGTTGCCGCCGCCCCCCGCGAAGCCGCCGCCGCCCGGGAAACCCCCGCCGGGGAAGCCGCCGCCCGGGAACCCTCCCGGTTGACCGCCGCCGCCGGCGCGGCCGCCGCCACCGCCCGCAGCTTGACCGCCCCCGCCGCCGCCGGGTCTGCCCCCGGCCGCAAAACCGCCGCCGCCCTGCCCGCCGCCAAACCCGGCGCTCTGGAACACCTTGCGCATCAACTCGCGCTCGGCTTCGGAGAGCTCCTGGCCGCCGCGGCGCTTTTCCATGAGCGCCTTGACGGCCACCGCGTCGACGCCGTCGGGCAGCGGGATCTCGCGGCCATTCGGCAACGTGACCGTATTCTTGGTGATTCCGCCCTGCTCGACGCCCTTCGCGTCCGGCCAGATCTGCTTGCGCAGTTGCGCCTCGTCGATGCCGAGCATCTTCGCGCTGGTCGGCACGTCGGTCTCCGCGCGCAGCGCCGCCGTCGGCACGGCCGCGACCGAGTCGCGATTCGCGATCCGAATCTTCACGTCCGCGTTCATGCCGGGCTTGAGCAGGCCCTCGCGGTTCGCGATCTTGATGAGCACCGAGAACATCGTGACGTTCTGCTCGACCACGGCCTGCGGCTCGACCTTGAGCACAACGCCGTCGAACGGCTGGTTCGGATAGGCGGCCACCGTGACCTTCGTCGGCATGCCGGGCTGCACCTTGCCGATGTCCGTTTCGTCGACGCGCGTGCGGATCTGCACGTTCGTGAGGTCCGCCATCTGCATCAGCGTCGTGCCGCCGCTCACGGCCTGCGTCGTCGATTGGATCACGGTGCCGGGCTCGACGCTCTTGCTCAGGATCGTGCCCGTGACCGGCGCTTTCACCTCGCAGTCTTCGAGCGTGATCCGCGCGTTCTCGAGCGTGACCTGAGACGCAACCACCTGAGCTTGCGCGTTCGCGAACTCGAGGTCGGCCTTCTCGACGTCGGTCTGCGTGAGCGTCTGCGACTTGAACAGCTGGTTGGCACGGTCGAGCTGTGTCTTCGCGATCGCGAGCCTCGCCTTCGCCGCCGCGAGCGCGGCTTCGCTCTGCGCGACGTTGTTCTTCGGCGTGCGCTTGTCGATCTCGATCAGCATCGTGTTCTTCTGCACGACGTCGCCGATCTCGGCATGCACCGCGAGCACCTCGCCGGACGCCTTCGACTTCACCTCGACGGTCGTCTCCGGCTCGATC